>ENA-ORML01001280-ORML01001280.1-human-gut-metagenome-genome-assembly--contig:-NODE-1280-length-22471-cov-3.181522_pt1 | contig 22471 bp, 15 predicted proteins | sample MGYA00242103_ERZ508995 | MGnify/ENA primary metagenome ERZ508995 (study PRJEB26280, sample SAMEA2338702) | human gut metagenome | biome: human gut; feature: human-associated habitat; material: faeces... | reverse complement strand
CCTCGCCGCCTGGATCGACGCCGATCCGGCCCGCAGGGCCGAATACGGCGACCTGCTCGCCAACCTCAAAAAAGGCTACGAGGCCCGCGCCGAAGCCGTGCGCGAAAAGTGCTACTACCAGGAGACGTGGATTCGCCCGAGCGACGTGATGATGACGGCCAACCGTCTCGGCACGCTCGTCGACCGCATGCAGCGCGACGGCATCGCCTCGGTGCAGGACGGCGACAAGAACTTCGCGGGCGTGAAGTCCAACACCCGCCGGATGATGAAGGACTTCGACCTGGCCACCGACAAGGAGGTGCTGACACGGATGATGGAGAGTTTCATCGACAACGTGCCCCGCGAAATGTGGGGCGAGCAGCTGCCGCAGCTTTACGACCGTTTCAAGGGCAACGTTCCGGCGCTGGTCGACTACGCGTTCGAAAACACCTGCTGCACCAGCTACGAAAAGCTCTGCGCCTGGTTCGCACAGCCCCGCACGGCCGAGGAGATCCTCTCCGACCCGATGGCGGCGATGGCCAATTCGGTCAGCTCGCGGCGTTTCGCCGAGAAACTCAAACAGGCCGAGGAGACGTCGGGCATCGACGCCGACAAGGAGGAACTCCGCTACACCCACGCCATCTACGAGATGCGCGAATCGGAAGGCACGCCCCAATATCCCGACGCCAACTCGACAATGCGCCTCACCTACGGAACCGTAGGCCCGGTCTCGCCCAAGGACGCCGTGCACTACGACTCCCGTTCGACGATCGACGGCTACCTCGAAAAATACAATCCCGACGACTACGAATTCCGTGTCGACGACCGGATGTCTTCGCTCATCCGCAGCAAGGACTGGGGCCGCTGGGGCGAAAACGGCCGGCTGTACGTCAATTTCCTCACCAACAACGACATCACGGGCGGCAATTCGGGAAGCCCGGTGCTCAACGCCCGGGGCGACGTGATCGGACTGGCCTTCGACGGCAACCGCGAGTCGATGTCGGGCGACATCTATTTCCACCCGACCAACTTCAAGACAGTCTGCGTCGACATCCGCTTCGTGCTGTGGATCATGGACAAATACGCCGGCGCCGGAAAGCTGATCGATGAAATGCGGCTGGTGAAATAACCCGCCCTGCGCTCGCCAAGGAACGGACCCTTTCGAAAAGGGTCCGTTCCTTTTTTATGAATCCCCGACGACAAAACCCCCGCAGGACTTTCGCGTCCTGCGGGGTTTTTAATGACGAACCGCGGTTCAGAAGTTCAGACCCACGGCCGCGAACAGGCCGCCGCGCCGGCTGCCGTCCATCAGGCCGCTGCACCCCCATGCCGCACGCCCTTTCAGATCGACGTACAGGCTCATTTTCTTCGCCGGGAAACAGTGCGTATAGCGCAGGCCGGCCTCGCCGTTCAGACGGTCGTTGGTCAGGAAGGCATACTCCTGGGCCAGCAGGTCGGCGCGATAGTTCTCGTTGTCGATCTGCACCCCCTCGGGGCAGCTCTTCTCCAGTTCGGTTCCGCCGCCGAACGTATAGCCGCCGCGCACCGTCGCGTCGAGCCAGCTGCGGCCGCTGAACCGGAAGTTCTTCGTCACGCCCAGCATCAGTTTCGAATAGTGCAGGTCCTGATCGTAGCATGCCGGGGAGATCGTATATTCCGATTCGGCCTTGTAATAGGTATAAGCCGCATCGACGATCCACGAACTGCTCCACTCGTTGCGCTTGACGTAGAGTTTGTAATCGGCATCGACGCTGCGCTGCTTCTGCGAGAATTTCAGGAAGCGGCCGTACTGTTTGTACAGTTTCTGATTGGTCTCCGGATCAAGTTCCAGCTCCTGAATATTGTTGTATTTCAGCAGGTCGCCCCACGAGGCGTCGACCGAAAGCCGCTGATCGACCCTGCGGCCCGCAACGTTGAGCACCCCCAGATAGCGGTAGGTCAACTGATCGTTGTCGCCCAGATGCTGGTCCAAATCGAAGCGGAAACGCTCCATTTTGTCGTATTCGGCCGAGAACTGATTGAAGAACTTCACCCTCTTTCCCAATTTCAATTCCAACTGGGCGGCGCCTCCGTATTCGGAGCCTTTGTAATAGACGTCATAGAATTTTTCGCTTCCCCCGAGCTGCTGGCTGGTATAAAACCACATGCCTTCGAAGAAGTAGATCATTCCGCTGGTCGTATTCGTACCGAAAGCCGCATAGCCGACCTGCTCCGTCGTGCGTTCATACGTAAAATTAAGACCTGCGTCCACCACCTTCGAGGTAAACATCACACCCGGCTGAACGCTCAAATACATCGAGGTGGTTTTATTGCGCGAATCCCGACGCTTTGCCAGGCTGCGATCCTCGTATTTCCCCATCGCTCCAACCACCCAGCGCCCCATACGGTAGGCAACCCCGGCCTCGATGGCATAGGTTTCATCACGCGTATTTCCGGGAATCGAATCGCCGAGCAGCATCGGAGAATCTCCGATGTTGGCATTTCCCGCCCAACTGCGGTCCTTCGAAGCCGCATAATCATAACTCAACTTACCGTAGAACGAAAGACGATTCCAACGGCGGTACGACTCGGACCGGACCCCGAACGCATTCACTTCCGCTCCATCGGTAACGTTGCGCAGTCCGCCTTGCTCGAAATCATAATTCACTTCCGCAATGGAGAGCGATGCCTGATTGAGCATCAGGCCCGCCGCATTGTCCGAAACGAGCCATCCGCTTTTCGAACGAATCCGTTCCAGGGTATAATATTTTTCAAGGTTCTCCTTCGGAGCGGAGGACTGGGCGAAAACGCCCGACCCCGCACATACCGCAGTCAACAGGAGCACCGCATAGATCTTTTTCTTCATGGCTGTTTCGTTTTATCGGTTTTTGTACTCCGTGCAAAGGGTCGGTTCATCGAGCGGAATCCAGTCGTCGGCCGAATTGTTCGTATCCTGATAAACCGTACGACCTACGATCTCCGAAGCGCTTTCGTCCACCTTGCGGATATAGGACTGACCGCTGTACGAGGCCGTCGTGATAAACAAAGGCTGGAGACTGATGTCGGAGCAAAGACGCGGGACGTGCGTATCGTTACTGCGGAACTCCACACCATCGAGAATACACTCCTTGGGAACCATTATCGAGGGCATACTCTGATACTTCGTCGGCTGATACATCACCTTGCCGTAGGGCCGGCCTTTGATGGCTCCGTCCTTAACGTACTCATAAGGATCTTCAGGCAGCCGATATACAACGATCGCCGGCGAGCTGATGGAGAGAACGATCGAATTTCCGGATGCCAGCTCACAGAAGCATTCCAGCCGTTCAACGCCCGCGGCCGGAGCTTTTACCGCGGAGCCAGCAAAACGGTCGATATACATCGCCCATACATTATCCGCGGCAAGGTTCATCGGTCTGCTGGTCTGGTCTGCCGTATGTTCGACGGCGCTCAAGGCAATCACGACCTCTTCGCCCGGCTGTATCGGGTGCTCCCGGCCTTCGCCCGGGAAAACAAAACCGAAAGCGTTGACCGGAATGGAATCGCGGAGTTCGGTGCTGGTGCTTCCCAACCAGAATTTATTGTACACGGCCGATTTTCCCGAATTGAACGACGTGTGGAATCCGACTCCCACCCCGTCGAGATACTGCACATCGTCGGAATTGTTGCAGAGCGTGAAATACTGGTCATAGTTATAATTCGCTTTCCCGTCGGCAGTCTTCGTTTTGTGAAAATAAACCTCTTTCAGAATGATCGTGCCACGCGCCGTAGCCTTAATCTCGAGATTGTTCGTCCCGGCCGACTGACCGTCTTTATTCAGCACGAAATCCCTGGTGGCATGCAGGAACTTGCTGATTCCGCCCACATCGGCCACTTTGCTGATAATCACGCTGTAATTTCCGTATTCGGCGTCGATCCGGGTTTCACCCTTCGCATCCGTTTCGGAAGTATACGTATTTCCGATCTTCGTATTGCGCATAGTCACCTTGAACCCCGACTTGTCGAGCGATGCCAACTCTCCGGGCAAATCAATGGAGATCAGCACCTCCCTGTTGCCATGGAGCAATTCGCCGTCTTTCATATCCTTGAGGCAGCCGCACAGCAGAAAGGCCGTCGCCAAAGGCACCAGATAATATAAAATCTTTTTCATCATCTGCAACTCTTTAGAATTTAAGTTTTAGTTCCGCGCCGAAATAAATATCCGTATTTACGCGCTTATAAGTTCCCGTACTCTTCAGCAACATTTTAGGATGCGAGTTCGTAAAGTTGTTGGCGTAGAATGAAATCTGGGCAATCCTGCCGATCTCTTTCGTAACACGGAGGTTGGCCATGAAATAAGGCTTGAACGAATTTTCGACAAAGGTCGTAGTCGCACTGCCCGTCTGAAGGTATTCCCGGTAAGCCGCTCCATAGGTAGGATCGTTGTACAAGTCCCGATTGAACGGCAATAGCTGACCATCCATGTTCATATAGAAATCGGGATCCCGGTAGATCATCTTGCCATTCGTCCCATTCGAAAAATCGCCATAAACGGGATGATTGTCGTCATCGAGGATGTAAACACCGTCTGCCTGGAGATTCCGGGTCCGGTTGAGCCATACACACTGGACCGTCAGTGTTGTAATCAGACGCAACTTCGGAATGTGCGTGATCAGGTTAATATTGGAATTGAACCGGGTGTACACCGAACCGGAAGAGACGGATTTGCCTCCATAATAGGCTCCCAGAAACGGGTTGTAGATATTCTTACCGTCAATAGGCACTTTCACCGAGGAATAAGTATCGTACAACAACACGCCCTCGCTATCCTTCCGGGTCATGGTCATGTATGCTCCGTTGACAACGACCGAAGTCCGGACCGGACGAATCTGCCCGAAATCGAACGTATACTCGACACCCCACTTGTCGTATTTACCGTCATTGGCCGGTTTCTTGACGGATGCCGTATGGAATATTTTCTCATCCCGATAGTCGAGCGGCTCGCCTCCCACGCCCAGAACCGGTTGTCCCGGATTGTTCGGATCATCCATATAAACCGGAACTTCCGTCCCTTTATAGGTTTCGTATTCCCGGAATGACAATACCTGCGGAACCATACGAAGGGTATAACCGTTACGCATCTTTTCATTATAATAGGTAATGCCTCCCTTGACACCGAACATATCGAAATCGAGACCCACTTCGAAGTTCTTGCTGTACTGCATCTTCAGATCGCGGTTAATCATATCGGACTGCGGGGTCACGAACGTAGTCCATGCCGCCACAGGCCCCGTCTCGGCAGTTCCGCCCCAGCTGAACGAAACCCGGTCAATATACACCGGAAAAGGATAAAGCAGCCGCAGGGCCGGCAACGTGGTCTGGATGCCCCAGCCGGCGCGCAGCGACAGTTCGCGGACCTTTTTCGGCGCGCGATTGCTGATGATCGTATATTTGGCGTTAAAACGCGGATCGACGGCCCACTTATCGTTCAGCCGATCCGTCGCCATATAGGTAAAACGTCCGCCGGCCTGCAACGTGAGCGATGTTTTTCCGATCGGCAGCGTCGCTTTTTCTTCGGCGAAGACAGCCACCTGATTCAGGAAAGGAATATCGCTGAACGGCTCCGGACGGAACGACATGGGACGCACGCCTTCGTAATACTGTCCTTTGCCGGTGTTGCCAGAATTGTTCCACTCGACACCGAGCATCGCCTTGTTGTAGACCTTGCCGTAACGCCCCGAAAGTTCAGCCACCATTTTAGCCGTGGTGTAATAGGCCATACTCAAATTCCGAATATCGCTCAAGTAATTGTCAGGGGTGAATTCAGTCAGATACTCCCCGTTTTCCAAAGCTCCGGGATTGGCGACACCGAGGGCGCTGGGCGCCATCTGCTGACGGGCGTACTGACGGGTCATTGATGTGTTGAAAACGTATTTCAACGACGTAATCCACGACTTGTTGAGCAGCCACGAACCATTAAGGTTGATCGACAGGTTCCGGTCGTCCAACTCCTTGCGTTCAGCCTGCGAGATATTGTCCGGATCAGCCTTTGTAGTGCCGCGCGAAAGGTAACCGCTCACCTTCGCATTGAACTGAAACGGCGTGCGGTCACGGTTGAAGGTATTGGTATAACCCACCGAAAACGTTCCGCGGTCATAAGATTCCTCCACCGTACGGATGTCCTTCATCGCATTGGCGTAGTCGATCGACGCATTGAGGAAACCCTTGTCGGACCCCAACGCATAACCTTTAGTCAGCGACACGGCCTTGGTGTCCGGCACGGTCTTCACCCGGATTTCATAGGGAGTGCGGCCCTGCTTGGTCTTGACGACGACCGCTCCGGCGCTCATATTGCCGTATTCGGCCGACGCAACGCCGCGGATGACCTCGATCGACTCGATATTGTCGGTCGAAATGGTGCGCATGTCGATACCCCGGCTGGTTTGCTGCCCGAAAGCGGCCGCTTTTCCACCCATCAGCATCGCGCTATTATTCACAACGGCTCCATCGACATAGACGCCCACCGAACTGGAGTTGATGCTGTTCGCATCCTTACCGTCCGTCATCGAATTAGGCAGATCACGGATGCCGACGAAATTCGAAGTGGAGTTCGTCAATTCCGGATTCGCGGTCAGCACGCCCGGCAGCAGCTGCATCACGTCCTTGACGGAGGTGGCTTGCAGGTGGTCCATCGCCTGACGGTCGATCGTCGACGAGGAGTTGATGCTGCGGCCCCGCTGGGCCGTTACGGTCACGGTGTTGAGTTGCAGGCTCGACTCCTTGAGGCGCAGCGAGAGCGCCCCGATCGAAGCGCTGACCGTCACCTTGTACGAAAGCGGCTCGTAACCCAGGCAGGTTGCCTCGATGGTGTAGCTGCCGGTGGTCACCGACGGCATCCGGAACCGGCCTTTGGCATCGGTCACCACCCACAGCTCAAGCGTCGGAATGGAAACCACGCAGCCCGCAATCGGCTCCTTCGTGTTGTACTCCGTCACGGTCCCTTCGATGGAGACCTTCTTCGGAGCCTGGGCCTGCACTCCCAGCGGAATGCAGACGCCCGCCAATAAAAGCATTAGTAAAAATTTCTTCACGGCAAACAGGGTTATGTGAATAGTAAGAATGTCATTCGTTTTCGGGGGACAAAGATAGAGTGCCGCACAACAGGCGGCAACCCCGAGAAATGGGGATTTTACCGGTCAGGGGACACAATAACGGCTTCCGGCAGCTGCATGGCGCAACTGTCGGGCATCGGGAAACACGCGACTGTCAACAGATGGTAGGGCAATTCCCGCGGGGGGGGGAACCCGGGCCGGGAATTCGTCGGCATGGTCCGGAACGCTGATCCGGGCGGTCGCCGGGCGGCGGTTCAATCCACTCTTCCTCATGCCAGTTTCATTTGATTCAAGACAAATCTTGTTTCGCAAGATAAGAAAAAAACACCATTCCGAATATCTTTTCGAACCATGAATTTAACCGAACTTACAATCCGAACGCATCCTGCGGCATATCGCGACAATGTTTAACCGGATTTCCGCCTGCGGTTTCGATCCGAAACACCCCATTCGGGCCGAAATTTCTTTTTTTGCGGACCGGCTGTACTATGGACGGAAATTACTATCTTGCGGCCAATAAACCTTCCCCCCCCGGTTTGACGCGTTACATACTACTGATTCTCGCCCTTCTCGGGTTTGTCGGCATGCCCTCCGCACATCCGGCGGGGAATCATGCGCTCCAATCCTTCGCCCTCTCTTACCAACCCATGAACTTCGGCCGGCCGGCGCGCACGGTCGTCACGGTCGAGGACAAGGAGACGCACGACCCGCTGCTGGGCGCCACGGTCTCGATCGTCAGCCGGGCCGACACGCTGCGGGACACGACCGTCAAGGAGGATTTCTACCGTATCATGGCCGTCTACCGCTGCGACCGGATTTTCCGCGACTCGGTCGACCTGGAGGTCACCTACGTGGGTTACAAGCCGTTCAAAAAACGCTACGGAAACACCGGATTCCGGGGACGGATCGAGGTCAAAATGGAGGTCGACGAACAGTCGATCGCGCAGGTCGTGGTCGTCGGGCAGCAGGTCGCCATGGTCTTCCGGGGCGACACGACGGTCTACAACGCGGGGGCGTTCAAAACCATGGCCGACGACCGTTTCGCGGAGCTGCTGAAACAGCTGCCGGGTGTCGAGATCAAGGACAACAAGATTTACGCCGAAGGGCAGGAGGTCAAACGGGTGCTGATCGACGGGAAAAACCTCTTCGGCTCGAAAACCTCCTACGCACTCACCGACCTCGAAGCCTCGGACGTCCGGAGCGTGCGGGTCTACGAGGATTTCAGCCCCGAGGCAAAGCGCCTGGGGGACAACACGGCCGAAAAGGAGAAGGTGATGGACGTCGAAACCAAGTCGAAGCGCGGTTACATCCTGGGCGGGAATCTGGAGGGCACGCTCGGCGCGAGCCTCGAAAGGGACTACTCGGGTCGGCATGAAATCCGCCATTCCGAGGCCGGAAGCTTTTACCGCAACACCGAAAGGGGCAACTGGCGTCTCGAAGCCTCCAACTCGAAGGACAACATCCGGCAGGGAGAAGGCGTCTCGTTCGACTCGAAGACGACCCCCACGAAACAGACCGACGCCCAGGCGGACTATACCCTGCGCCGGGGCGACTCGACCAACGTATCGACCGCCGTCCGGTTCGGTCGCAGCCGCCAGAGCAGCACGGGGTCCTCGCAGACCGAATATTTCCCGACCGAAGCCTATGCCCTGCGCAACGAGGAGAGCCGGAACGAATCGCTCTCGAAATCGCTTTCGGCGGAGATCTCGAACTACGTCAACATCCAGCGGAAGAAGAAGGTTTTCGGGGCCATGACCACCTTTTCGATCGACGACGGCTCCACACTCGGGCACAGCCGCACGCAGCAGCGAATCGACGACGAAAAGACCCGGACGAACCTCAACAGCAACTCCGACAGACGCAACATCCGATTGAATGTCAGCATTTTCTTCCACTCGAAAATTTCCGAACGGTCGACCCTGTCGTTCAACGTCTCGGGCAAATACGCACCCGGCGACCGGGACGGCTGGCGGGTCGACACGACGGCCTCGACACCCGGCCTGCAGGTCAAACTGCGCAACGACGGCGACAGCCGCAACTATTCGTTCGGCGCCAATCTGGGCTACCGCTACAAACTGGGAAAAAAGGGTTCGGTCAACGCCTCATACAACTTCAGCCGCGATTACGCCCGCTCGAAACAGCTGGCGGTCGATTTCCTCTCCGACCCGCAGGGCGTCGTCGACACGGTCAACTCCTACCATTACACGACCGACACCTACACGCACAGCCTGCAAACCAGCCTGCAATACCGGAGCGGCGACGTCTGGATAATGGCCGGACTGGGCGGAGTGCTCTACGACATCGCCCGCAGCGAGCGCTTCCCCAAGGAGGAGCGCTTCCCGCGGCTGTTCTTCCAGCTCAACCCGACGGTCTACCTCTCGGTCGGCAAGTCGCGGAAGCGTTTTTCGTTCAACCTGGCCTCCTTCCCGCAGATGATCCCGCTCGACGCGCTGCGCTCGACGCTCAACGCCACCAACCCCCTTTCGTTGCAGGCCGGAAACCCCGGCCTCAAGTTGCAGAACGACCTCTCGGGATCGGCGGGATTCCAGTTCACCGACGTCAAAAAGGCCCTCTCCTTCAGCGTGCGGCTCAACGGCAGCTACACCTTCAACTACATCGCCCAGCGACGCACGCTCTTCCTCGAAGACACCTACCTGCCCCAGTACGACTACACGGCACGGAAGAGTGCGCAGCTCACCACGCAGGCCAACGTCGGGGGCAATTACAACCTCGGGGGCAGGGTCTCCTACTCACAGCAGATCAACCCGCTGCGCTCGACCCTGAACGTCTCGGTAAACTACGGCTTCAGCCAGACGCCCTATTTCACCGGCGAAGACCTCTTCCACTCGGTCCGCCATTCGCTCGGCTTCGGCTTCGGCTTCGACTCGGGCTTTTCGAGCAAGGTCAAGCTCAACATCCGCTCCAACACCTCGATGAGTTCCTACACCACGCAGAAAGAGACCGCGCAGGAGCTGCGCGAACAACTCACGGCGCGCGTCGACCTGCGCTTCGGCAAGTATTTCGGGTCGGTCGGCACGCTCTACGAATTCTACTGCAACAGCCGCTCGCACACGCTCACGCGCCACAACGTGATCCTCAACGCCTCGGCGGGGCGCAAGTTCGGCAAGGAGAACCGGCTGGGGGTTTCGGTGGGCGTCATCGACATCCTCAACCGCCCCGACTACGCCACCACGAGTTTCGACACGGATTACATCGTCACCTCCTCAACCTCCTACCTGGGCCGTTACGGCTACCTGCGCGTCGCCTATACGTTCTGATCGGAAGCCGCCGGAATTACGGTGTTATTTCGGTTTATTTCGTATAGTTTCGCATATTTTCGTATCTTTGGACGCAGAAACCGTTTAAAGCGTATGAAAAAACTACTGATCCCCCTGATTGCCGCCTTTGCCGCGAACACCGTATCGGCCGCCGCGCCGCAGCAGGTCATCGACATCAGCACCGACAAGGTCTCGATGGTGCTCACCGCCGCCATCATCACCGGGCCTACGCGCCAGTAGGAATTGCGGTACATCTCATGGGTCAACCACTCGATGCGCAGGGGATCCTTGCCGATGAGAAAATCACGCAGATGATCAATCGCGCCGGTCAGGGCGTATTCCTTGTATTCCAGCGTACCTTCGCCCACGCCGGTAAGACCCTCATCCGTGTAGACCTTCACAAAGACGAAGTTGGTACGGTAACAGTACACCACGAATGTTTTGACATCAGTAATAACCATAGTTTATTTTCCTTTCTCTTCCCGCCAAACGGCGGGCGTTAGACCAGTAACCTTCCGAAAAACCTTGGTAAAGTATTTGGTATCCGGGATACCCACCAGTGCGCTGATCTCGCTGATGCGAAACGAACTGGTAGTGAGCAGTTCCTTGGCGCATTCGATGCGGTAATCGGTAAGATAAGTCAAAAAGGTGGTTCCGGTTTCCTTTTTGAACAGCTGGCAGAAATAGCTGCTGTTCATACGCATGGCTTCAGAGATTTCCGCTAGGGAGAGATCGCTTTGGTAATGGTTGCGTATATACTGAATGGCTTGACGGATGATATAGCGGTCGCCCGTCGCTTCGGGTTTTACATCGTTCTCATCCTTTTCGCTTGAAGACTGCTGGACTTCCAGTTCGTCGCGCAAAGAGAGGATAACGTCCGTGAGTTCCTCAATTTTGACGGGTTTGAGCAGATAGGCGCTGCACCCATAGCCAATCAGCCGCCTAGCGTACTCAAATTCTGCATAGCCGCTGATGACCACAAAACGCACCTTCGCGTCTTTCTGCCGGGCATGCTGCACGAACTCGGCGCCATCCATGATGGGCATTTTCATGTCCACTAGGCAGATATCCGGTTTGAGCCTTTCCAATTCCACCAGAGCCACCTGACCATTGGTACAGGTGCCGATTACCTGCACACCGGGACAGTGGTTGGCAATCATTTTAGCCAAACCATCCCGGATGATCTTTTCGTCATCCATGATCAGCAATCGAATCATCGTTGTGTTCCTCCAAGATCGGTAAAAACACCTCTACGGCCAGACCGCCTCGATCCGCGCTTTGGATGGACAAGCCGTATTGACATCCAAAGTTCAGGCGGATGCGGTCGTGAATATTCTTGAGAGCAAGGAAGCTGTCGGCCTCTTTTTTGCTGCGCAGGAGAGAAGAAATTTCGTTCATGCGCTCTTTCCCCATCCCTTGGCCATTGTCCACCACGCACAGTTTCAGCTTGCTTTCAGGCATGGCCTGGGCGATGATGCGCAGAATACCGCCGCTTTCGATGTTGGCAAAGGCATATTTGACCGCGTTTTCCACAATGGGTTGGAGCAGAAACGGCAGCACTAGGCAGTTGAGCAGAGATTCATCTACCTCCCATTCGGTGGTGAACACATCGGGGTTGCGCATTTGGCACAGTTGGATGTAGGTTCTGGCATGTTCGCACTCATATGCCAGAGTGACAAACTTTTTTGGAGAAATAGCGGAAAAGCGAAACAGGTCTGCTAGGCTATTGAGCATGTCCATGGTTTGGATATCGTCGTTCATGTACGCCGTCATGGAGATGGTTTCCAGCGTGTTGTAGATGAAATGTGGCTGGATACCCGCCGCCAGCACCTTGTACTCTGCCTCGCGCTCACGCACCACGGATTTGTATTCCCGATTGATCAGTTCCGTCAGCTTCCCCAGCATTTTGTTGAAGCTCTTTTCCAGATAGCCGATCTCATCGTTTCGCGCCTCAAAAGGATAGGGTGAGAAATCGCCCTTTTCCACGCGGCGCATGGCCTTGCTCATCTGCACCAGAGGACGGGTGAGGTTGTGGATGAACAGCCAGATCATGACCAACGACAGAAGGCCGATGAATAACATGCGCAGGAAGAAACTGTGCTGTATCTGCGAAGTTTCATGATACAGGCTGTGCGTCCCTACCGCGCCCAGCAAAGTGTAGCCAGAATAGCTGGAATGGATTTGTGACACCAGCATCTCCCGCTCGTCGATGATGGAGAGGAAATAGGGCTTCTTTTCCGTATCACCCAGCGGAATCTGGCGAAATACCGTGCCCACCATCTTTTCGTTTGTATGATACAAAACGGTGTTGTCGTCATCCAGCATAGCAAAAAAGTCGCTGCCGCTCAAGTTTACCGTTGCGCCCAGCTGCTGCACGTAGCGCACTGGCACGTCGATGATCATGATGCCCTTCTGGTTTCCGTTTGTGCGGATCAGCCTGGCCATGGAGATTACGCGGATACCTTCTTGCAAAAAGGCATCGGATACGGTGTAGCTGCTGATCAAAACCTTTTCACCGTCGGCACGATTGATCTTGTCGATCCAGTGCGTACCCAGCACACGCTGCTTGCCGATCCATTCCTGGTAGGAGGAGCTGAGGATGCTCATCTGTGAGGATACGATGGATACCATCACATCAGCACCGGTGGCGTTATACACATCCTTGCACACCTTGTCCAGCAATTCGTTCATGCGCTTGCTGTCCTCATCGTCGGTCAATAGCTTTCGTGACTGGTCGTTGTAATACACCTCACCCGCACATTTGTCCAGTTCTAGGAAAAACAGCTCGATCTTCATTTGCAGATCATTGAGCTCGCTTACGATGGCGCGGCTCGCATTGGCGCGCAGCGTTTCGTAAAAGGAGCTGAAAATGCTCATGCAGATAAAGATCACACAAATCACAAGACTGGAGCACACCAGCATGATTCTGGAGCGAATTCCGAAGTACAGCCTGCGCTTTGTTTGGTGGATCATAACTCCTCCTGATTTTCCCCATAGGCTACCAGGCTGTGCGTGATGCGGTTCACCTCAAAGTAGGAAATATCCCAAAGCAAGCCGTGCAGCCATAAGTTTCATGCTATGCAGAACATTTCCAGTAAGTATGGGGTTATTTGACAGCATCAATGCGATGGCAGGCGCAAAAGTGTCCTGGTCTGATCTCTTTGAGCTCAGGCTCCACAGTTTTGCAGCACTCGTCAGCGTAGGGGCAGCGGGTGTGGAAGCGGCAACCGGATGGCACGTTGATCAGACTGGGCAATTCGCCCATGATGGGCTGCGTTTCGCGGCGCAGATCCGGGTTCGGAATGGGTACGGCAGTAATGAGCGCCTTAGAATAGGGATGCAGGCTCTTTAGGAAGATCTCCTCGCTTGGCGCGACCTCCACCAGCTTCCCAAGATACATGACCGCTACGCGGCTGGAAATATGCTGCACCACTGGGATGCCGTGGGCGATGAACAGATAGGAGGTGCCAAATTCCTGCTGAATGTCGCTCATCAGGTTCAAAATCTGCGCCTGAATGGATACGTCCAGTGCGGAGACGGGCTCGTCGCATACGATCAGTTTGGGTTGCACGGACAGCGCGCGCGCGATGACGATGCGCTGGCGCTGGCCGCCGGAAAATTCATGCGGGTATTTGCTCATCTCACGCGAACTGAGCCCCACCACGTTCAGCAGCTTTTTCACCTGATCATCCACCTCGTGTTTGGGGCAGATGGAATGTTTGAGAAGCGGCTCGGCAATGATATCTCGTATCGTCATACGCGGGTTCAGCGACCCGTAGGGGTCTTGGAAAATCATTTGGATGTTGCGCCGCATTTCCCGTAATTCTTTCTTGTTCAAGGCACGAAAGTCCTGCCCGTCAAAGAGAATTTCGCCGTCTGTGGCTTTAACCAAGCGCGTGATCAAGCGGCCCACAGTGGTTTTGCCGCAGCCGCTTTCCCCCACCAAGCCGAACACTTCATTCTTTTCGATCATGAAGGACACGTCATCCACGGCATGCACATAGTCCTTGTGCTGCTTGAACAGGCCACTCTTGACAGGGTAATACTTTTGCAGATGACGAACTTCCAACAAAGGAGCCATTACAGTTCCCTCCTTTTGCAATGTACACAGCGCACCAAGTGGCCATCGCCCAGCTTAACCATCTCAGGACAGTCATGGCGGCAAGCGTCCGTGCTTTCCGTGCAGCGGGGATGGAAGGGGCAGCCTTCGATCTTCTCCGTACTGTGCGGCACGGTGCCCTCGATGCTGTAAAGGCGCTCCTTGATGGGGGAATCCAAACGGGGCATGGCCTTCATCAAACCGCAGGTGTAGGGATGCATGGGGTTGTGGAACAACTCATGCACCGGGGCCACCTCCATCACACGGCCTGCGTACATGACCGCCACGCGGTCACAGATCTCCGCCACCACGCCCAGATCGTGCGTGATGTAGATGACGCTCATGCCCATGTCTTTTTGCAGCTGGCGAAGCAAAGCCAGAATCTGCGCTTGGATGGTGGGATCCAGTGCCGTGGTGGGTTCGTCCGCCACCAAAATGTCCGGGTCGCAGGAAAGCGCCATGGCGATCATCACGCGCTGGCGCATACCGCCGGATAACTCGTGCGGGTATGCCTTCATGCGCAGTTCCGGCATGGGGATACCCACCTTTTTGAGCAGCTCTGCCGCGCGCTTCTGCGCTTCTGCTTTGGAAAGACCCTGATGGAAAATGATGGATTCACAAATTTGATCGCCGCAGGTGTACACTGGATTCAGGCTGGTCATGGGCTCCTGAAAGATCATGGAGATCTTGTTGCCGCGAATGGAGCAAATCTCTTTGTTTTTGAGCTTGAGCAAATCGCGCCCTTCGTAGAGGATCTCACCCTCAAAAACACGGCTGGTCTCCTTGGGTAAAAGCCGCAGCACGTTTTTCACCGTCACGCTCTTGCCTGAACCGCTTTCACCCACCACGCCCAAGATCTCGCCGCGGCGAACGTCGTAGCTCACGTCGTGGATCACTTTGGTCCAAACGCCGTCATATTTGAAGCCGGCGGTCAGATGCTTGATCTCCAACAATTTTTCATTCATGCTAACGTCCCTCGCTTTCTTAATCAGCGTCGAACTTGACATCCAAGGCATCGCGTAGGCCGTCGCCGATGAAGTTCAGCGACAGCACCACTAGGAAGATGGCCAGACCAGGATAGATGCTCAGCCATGGGGCCTGGTAGATGTACTGGAAGCCGGTTTTGAGCAGGGTGCCCCAGCTGGCGTCCGGTGGCTGGATACCAACGCCCATGAAGCTCAGGGATGCCTCGGTGATGATAGCCTGCGCCGCGTTCAGGGACGCTTGTACGATCATGGCGGGGAACACGTTTGGAAGGATGTATCGCAGCATGATCTCTATGTCATTAAGCCCCAGGCCCCTCGCGGCCAACACATATTCTGATTCGCGCACGGACAGCACCTGTCCGCGCACGATGCGGGCAAAACCAGGGGTGAACACCACACCTACGGCGATGAGCACGTTGGTGAGGCTGGGTCCCATGGCGGCGGAGATAACCAAAGCTAGGATGATGGCGGGAAACGCGGAAATGGCATCGATCAGAGAGGAGATGGCGATATCCATCTTACCGCCGTAATAGCCGGCCAACAGGCCCAGCACCGTGCCTGTGAACATGGCGATGGCCACGGCTACGATGCCTACCACGAAGGTGATGCGGGCGCCGTCCAGAACGCGTGCGAATAGGTCGCGACCCAGCTCATCCGTACCCATGGGATGCTCGGCGCTGGCAGCCTTGAGCTTGTTGGGCACATCGGTGGCCAGAGGGTCAATGCCGCCAGTGAGCACGGGGGTCAACAGCGTCATCACAAAAACGATGCAAATCACCGCGAGTCCGGCACAAGCGAGCTTACCATGAAAAAATTTGCGGATGGTTTTTCGTGTATTGCTGTTTTTCATGTCGTTGCGCCTCACTTCCTATTGTGCGAAATCCGCGGGTCAATGAGGATATAGAGAACATCCACCAAGGTGTTGATCAAAATAACGGAGGCTGCCACCACCATGATCAACCCCATGACCACAGGGTAATCGCGCGACAAAATGCCATCTACGATCTGTCGGCCAATGCCAGGCAGAGCGAACACCTGCTCCGCCACCACGGCACCGCCGATCAAACGACCGATCTGTGTAGAAACAACGGTGAGTACGGGGATGAGCGCGTTGCGCAGCGCGTGCTTCCAGATGACGCGCCTGTTGGGGATGCCCTTGGAATAGGCCGTGGTGATGTAATCTTGATGGATCACTTCCAGCATGGCCGAGCGGGTTTGACGCATGACGGTAGCGGCAAAGGAAAAGCCGATGGCAAAGGCGGGCATGATCATTTGCTGTAGGTTGCGCACGGGATTTTTCAAAAACGGTGTAAAACCGGATGCGGGAAGCCAGTAGAGCGTTACGGAAAAAAGCAGGATCAAAAGGATGCCCATCCAAAAAGAGGGCATGGCAATGCCAAACACGGAAATGGTGCTGCCGATGACATCAATAGGACTGTTGCGCTTCATGGCTGACAGAATGCCAAGCGGCACCGCCACGATGACGGAAAGCAGCATAGAAAGAAGCGTGAGTTCAATGGTGACGGGCAGACGCTGCATGAGGATGTTGCTGACCGGCTGCTGCGACACCAACGAATGGCCTAAATCGCCGGTTACAAAGCCGCCCAACCAATCCAGATAGCGGATGTAGGCAGGCTTATCCAAGCCCATTTCAGCGCGCAGGCGCTCCATATAGGCCTCGTCTGCACCGGAGACGGCGGCAGTGAGCGTCGCGTCGCCAGGCAGAATATTCATCATGATAAACAAAACCAGACTTACAATCAACAACGTAGGGATCGCCGATAGAATTCGCTTGACTACGCTTGTGAACATGGTACCTTCTCCTTAGCAAAAGAAAATTCCGGCGGCAGCATTGCTACTGCCGCCGGAACGTGTTCCGAGATTATTGCTCAAGCCATGCGTTGGAGAGTACCCAGTAGCCTTCCTTGGGTACCTGCACGCCGTGCAAAGAAGTGCTCTTGCCATGCACTTCGGGGTTGCAGTACAGGGTCACGATGGGGCAATCGTCCAGAACGATCTTCTGGGCCTCCACCAAGTACTTCAACTGCTCATTGGTGTCGTAGCTGGCCTTCACCTTGGCCAAGGTCTCGGTAAACTCGGGGTTTTCGTACTTGGAGTAGTTGGTACTCATGCCCTTGCCCAGCACGTTGTACTGCGTGAAGGGGTCAACGCGCGGGATGGTGATGACGGCCACGCCCAAGTCGGAATCGTTGGTGTTGCGCCACAAATCCACCCAAGCCAGACGATCCAAGGTTTCGATCTTGACATCCACGTTCAGGTTCTTTTTCAACTGAGCCTGTACCAGCTGCACGATGGTGTTGTCGGGCTCACGGGCGATGTTTGTAAGTGTGATCTCAAACATACCCTCGCCGTTGGGATAGCCGGCCTCGGCCAGCTTCTTCTGGGCCAGTTCCACATCGAAGGGATAGGGTTCGTAATCGGAGTAGAACCACTGGGTGTTTCCAACGAAGAAGGGGGTCAGGTACCCAATGTCCTTGCAGACAGCGTCCAAGATCTCCTGCTTGTTGATGGCATGGCTGAAGGCCTGACGGATTTCGTCGGTCCACTTGTCCAAGCGCATGTTGAACATCATGTTGTACACCTGCGCGGAGGGCGTGTTGAACAGCTCCACATTGGGAGCCTTGGCCAGCATGTACTGGGAGGTGGCGGTCAGGGTGTGAACCAGTTGCACGTCACCGCTCAAGAGGTTGGTGGCCTTCACGGTGTCGTCGCCGATGATCTTGATGACCACTTCATCCAGATAGGGCAGGGGCTGACCGTCTTCGCCCAGCAGGTAGTAATTTTCGTTGCGAACCAAAGTCACATGGTCGCCTTCAACCGCTTCTTTCAGGATGAAGGGGCCGGTGCCGCACATCACGCCGGTGGACAGGCCGTCCACGCCGTACGTTTCGATGGCGGCGGGGGAGATCATCAGGCTGGAGTACTCAGCCAGAGCGCTGAGGAAGGTGGAGGAGGGAGCACTCAGGTTGAAGCGAACCACGTACTCTTCCAGCACATCCACGCTTTCGAGCTCGGCGATGTCAGCGGCGAAGATGGGGTTGAGGTCGGGGGTCTTGTACCAATCCATCACGTACTTGACGGCTTCGGCGTTGAACTTGGTGCCATCATGGAAGGTAACATCGTCACGCAGCTTCATGGTGATAGTCTGACCGTCATTGGTGCTTTCCCATGACAGCCCCAGCGCTGGATGCAGATTGCCACTTTCGTCGCTGCGGATGAGCGGCTCGTAGACCTGCATGAACAGGCCCAAGTCGCCTTGGCGGCTGGTGGTCTTGGGAGGACAGTAGGTGGAGAATTTGTTGGTATAGGCTGCCGTGAGTGTGCCGCCGCGCGTAATGTCTGTGGCCTCAGCTTCGGCAAAGAAAGTGCCCATCGCGGTGGCCAACAGCAACAAACACAGGAATGCACTCAGAATTTTCTTCATGTTTGTTCCTCCTTCAGTAGTAGGTACGTAACGTTTAAGGCGCCTTTTTCTTTATCATAAGCATTTCAAAGGGGAACCACAAGTGGAAATTCTTTGGTTATTGTGGACGTTTTTTTGCCGCTTCGTGTAAAATTTGGACTTGATCTTCCGTTTAGCGCTGCACTCGGCCGGAACCGAAACCTTCCACGAGGGCGCGCACTTCCTTGACGGAGGAGAGATTGAAATCCAATTCTATGGTGTGCTTTAGACAGGAGGCGGCCACGGCGAACTCAATGGCCTCTTGGGGCGGATACGCCATGCCCAGAGCGTAGATGAGCCCCGCGGTGAAGCTGTCGCCGCCGCCCACACGATTGACTAGGTGGATCAAATATTCGCGGGAGAAATAGGCATTCTGCCCATCATACAGCATGGCGGACCAGCCGTTGTCGGAGGCGGAGAGGCTTTTGCGCAGCGTGATGCCCACCTTTTTTACGCCGTAGGCCTCGCAGATCTTCTGCGCCACCTTCACATAGCCCTCGCGATCCAACTTGCCGCTTTCCACATCTGTGTCTGACGCGGAAATGCCTAGCACCTTTTCCGCATCCTCCTCGTTGGCCACCAGCACGTCCACGTAGCGCACTAGCTTCTCCATGACCTTGCGGGCCTGCTCAGGCGTCCACAGCTTTTTGCGGTAGTTGAGGTCACAGCTCACGGTGAGCCCCTTGGCCTTTGCGGCGCACACCGCTTCCAGACAAATGGGCGGCATGCTTTTGGAAAGCGCAGCGGTGATGCCTGTGAAGTGGAACCAATCCGCGCCGTCGAAAATGGAATCCCAGTCAAAGTCTTCAGGCTTGGCTGTGGCGATGGCGGTATGAGCGCGGTCGTAAACCACCACGGACGGGCGCTGCGCCGCGCCCTTTTCGGTGTAGATCACTCCGATGCGCTCGCCGCCCCAGACGATGTGATCCGTGCCCACGCGGTGCTTGCTCAAACAATCCACTGCGCACTGGGCGATCTGGTTGTCGGGCAAGCGGGTGACAAACTGCGTTTTGACCCTGAAGGTACTCAATGACACCAGCACATTAGCCTCTGCGCCTGTGTAGTTGACCTCCATGCGGTCTGCCTGGCCAAAGCGACGGTAGCCCTCAGGGTTCAGGCTTACGAGCATATCACCAAATCCAACGATCTTTTGAATCATTTTGATGCATCCTTTCATTAATATAATCAGGGACGGCGGCACACATGTACCGCAAAACCGCCGATCTCCTCCTCGAAATAGAAGGAGATGAGCTTTCCGTTGGCATCGGCGCGGATGCTGTCCTCATGCAGGGCCACGCCGCGGGCGCGGAAGTAGGCCAAGGCACGTTCGACGTTGTTGCACCAGAAGCCGATGCGTCCCTTTGCGCCATAGTAGGGGGCCTTCATACACTCCACAGAGTGTTCAAAGAACACGGACAGGTCGTTTGGCTTCACCCCTAGGCCGAACAGCTCGTCAACTGCATTCGCTTGGTCAAAGGCCTCCTGCTCGCTTTCACAGTTCAAACCCACATGCGCCAGTTCAAAGCCCAGCACACAGGCTACCGCGCGCTGGCAGTTGCGGGTGATGGTGTCCCAATCCCGCGCTTTGATCAGATCCGCCTTGGCCATGAAGCTGCCGCCGATTGCTGCAATGGCGCTACTACGCAGATAGGTTTGGGCATTGGAAAAATCAATACCGCCGGTGGGCATGAAGCGGATGGAGGCAAAAGGACCGCGCAGCATTTCGATGGTTTTGAGGCCGCCGTAGTTTTCTGCCGGGAAAAACTTGACCACTTCCAAGCCGAAGGCCAACGCCTGCTCCAGTTCCGCCGGAGTGACGCAGCCGGGTACGATGAGGGTATTATGCGCCTGACAGAAGCGCACGGTTTCAGGGTTGAAGCCGGGGGCCACGATGAAATCCGCCCTCGCATTCAACGCCTGCTGTGCTTTTTCGGCGCTGGTGATGGTGCCTGCGCCCACCAGCATGTCCGGGTATTTGGCTTTGATGGCACGGATAGCTTCCAGAGCCACGTCGTTGCGTACAGTTACTTCCAGCGCGTTCAGTCCGCCCTTGCGAAGCGCGGTTGCCAACGGTACAGCACATTCCAAGGGCTCGATTTTAATGACGGGCATAACGCCCAGATCTGTGATTTTTTGCAAAATGGCGTTCATTGGCTTTCCCTCAATCCTTGTAGAGATTAGTTTCGTAGTAGCGCATCATTTCCAGCATGCCCTTGATATAGCCCAGCTCGTGCGCACGGGCGCGGTGGCCGTAAATGGTGTCGTAGGTCAGCTTGTTCACGTGATCCTCCATGATGAGGCCGTCGAAGCCCGTCTTCACCAGTTCACGCAGAATCTCCGGTGGGTCGAAATTGCCCTCGCCCAGGAAACACTCAATAAAGTGCGGCAAAACGCCCTTGACATCGCGGAAGTGGACGGCAAACAGCTTGCCCATTTCGCCGAAGGTATGGATCATGTCCTTTACAGCCGCGTCTCCGCCCAACTCCGAACAGCAGCCTAGGCACAGGTTCACACCCCAATTTGGGCTGTTCGCTGCCTTCATGGCCCGCAGGTAATCCGCCTTGCAGGTGATCAGGCGTTGAATGTTGCGGAAATTGAGCACAGGTGGATCATCCGGGTGCAAGGCAATCTTCACGCCCCACTTTTCCGCCTGTGGCATGACGGCTTTCATGAAGTAGGCGTAGTTTTCAAACAACGTATCCTGAGTGAGACCGTCGGCTACCTCAAACACATCATAATCCAGCTTATGTTTTTTGCGCTTCATCAACTCGTCAAAGGCGTTGGCGTCAAACACGAAGTTGTCCTGGTCATACTCCGTAGCCTGCGCGCCGCCGCGACCGAGTGCCTCGGTGTTGGTGCGCCACACGAAGGTGGGGGAAAAGTGGTGCCCGAACAGGGGAATTCCCAATTTGCCGATGTTTTCAATGATGTTCAGGTAGTTTTCCAACTGCTCGTCCCGACCTGGCAGGCCAAGAATCACTTTGTCATAAAAAGGAAGAGGCACGTTTTCGATCATCGCCATGCGAAGCCCATGATTTTCGATGCCTTCCTTGAGGGCACACATATTCTCATAGGTCCATTTGCCATCGCCTGGCATCACCGGCGTATTCATCTGGATCTCGTCAAACCCAAGCTGCTTGACAAAGGTAGCCATCTCGTCATCAAATACCTGAAACTGGCTGACACACATTCTCATTTTGCTTTCCAGCACGGCTCCCACTCCTTTTTGCAAAATATGGTCAGTTTCATGCCTTTTATTGTACTGTTCGCGCTTTTTGTCAACAAGATGAAGATATTTGGAAACAGCGCAAATTTCAAGCAAATTTCAAGCCAGTAGAAAGAAATAAAATCTTCATGCCAGAAGAACTGGCAACACAAAACATCAGGTCCTTTATCATACCTTATCCGGGAGGCGCCATTGGAGGATGCCTCCATTGCTGTCCGACTTCATTCACAACAGAGTCTGCAAACCAAAGTACGAAAAACTGTTAACACGACCTTGAAATCACATTATACGGTGTTACCCTAAAAATAAGGAAACTAGACACTGTCGACAAAAGTGTCGTTTTGTGGTATAATGAAGAAAAACGCATAGG
>ENA-ORML01001278-ORML01001278.1-human-gut-metagenome-genome-assembly--contig:-NODE-1278-length-22508-cov-17.566294_pt1 | contig 22508 bp, 17 predicted proteins | sample MGYA00242103_ERZ508995 | MGnify/ENA primary metagenome ERZ508995 (study PRJEB26280, sample SAMEA2338702) | human gut metagenome | biome: human gut; feature: human-associated habitat; material: faeces... | reverse complement strand
GAAAAGTGAACGGATATCCCCGTTTTGGGTGGGTGGATATCCTCCGTTTTCAGCAGAGAAGTATTTGGATATTTTTCTTTAAAGGCCTCCAAAAGCTTAATGTCACCAGCGTTCTTAATGCTAAACCATTCTTCCTCCTCACCATTCGATTCTTCCACAATCGGCTCAGAAGCAGGAATCTTTTCCAGCACATGCTTTCGTTCGCGTACAGCATCCAAATGAGCAACTGTGCCCATTGGATATTTATTAAGGAAATCCTGAAGGTCAGCAATAGAAGCAGATTCCATAACTTTTTTGAAATCCTCATCCTCGCTTCCAGCAAGTAGCTTTTCCACTCCAAGTTGCATCTTAGCAGTGAACTCACCATCCGTGTTGTTGACAAGTTCATCAAGCGTCACAAAGCCTTGCTGGATGTAACTTGCCAAATCCTCCGGAGAGTATTCCGTCACATTGTTTAATATAGCTGATTTTTTTGGCATAATGCGTTCCGTTTATTGTTGCTCTGTCCTATCCAGATATTTAGAGTGGCGGATAGAGAATTTATGATTATTGTTTATGATCTTTATCTGTGCTATTGGTATATCTTTACCTTTTCGAATTGGCTCATCAATGGTATAATACCATGTATGTCCATTAAAAGCCACTTCAGCTTTTGCACCATGGTTTCTACCACCATCGTAGTTCCTGATAAACAGGGTGTATGTACCATCATCCATCTTCTGTGGGTCAGTCCAAATTATATTTTCCACGCCTATGCCTTGTGGACGAATATCGTCGACATCTAGTACGCCCGACATTGAAGTAGGATGGTTCATATGAGATTGGTAGAAGATCTCTTCCTGATCAGGCTGGATAGCATGGGCATCAAGATCCACTATATCGCCACCATGTTGGTTCCACATAATTGAGAAACGAAGGTAAGCATTGGTGTTTCCACCACGCTCCTGAACCTCTTCACGAATACCAAAGCGGTCAATGGCAGTATCTTGAGGGAAGATGTAATCAGTATTCTGCTCACTAGCTGCACGCTGATATTGTACATCACCAGTAGATTCATCAATATGATATTGCACGCTATCAGTAACTACAACATTATTATGCCAGTAATTCCATTTGTTTCCATTGCAACCAGGGAAGAGCCAACTGAACAGCCAACTCAAAAGGAGAAGCGCAAGTAATAGGAGCAACCATTTCAGACAACCGAAGCTAGTAAACCACATCCAAAGGCGTGTCCACCACCAAATATGCCTGTATTGTGCCTGAAACATGCTGTCCTTTGCTACAACATAGTTTAACGGTGTGACATCCCATCCAGCAAAGGTATAACCACTAAAAGGAGACACCAGTGGAATCTGCTCCTGTTTTATACGGCCGCCATAAGGAACTGTGAATGTAGATAATCCCTTTAACTCGCCATATTTCCCTGGCAGGAATCTCACAGTGTATTGTTTCTGTGTCACCTTTCCAGTAAAGAGCAAATCAGAATGTACTGGGCCAAGATAAGTAGGATCCCAATATGGCGTATCAAATCCGGCTTCAGGAATCAGTGGTGGAAAGTCTGCATCAGTGAGTATATATCCGTCCTCTACAACAAGTTTATCCTGCCCATTTATATGACAATTTCCATCCGTTACGAAAAGTATGGTATGCATAACGGCAAGAGGTTGAACGTCCTCTACTTCTGGCTCGCCAGGTACAACAATATTGACAGGAGTAGCCTGATATTGAGCACGAAAGACCATATCGGACACAACAATCGTACCTTGTACTTGTGGTTTCCATCCCAAAAAATGATATCCTGGCTTAGATTTCAATCGAGGAATGTCTGCCGTGACCAACTCGGCTTTCTCTTTCCTTCGGATAATGCGGTCATTGGGATTTACAAACTCTGCACCTTCTCCAGGATCAAAAATGATGGTATATCCCTTTTTCTGCGAAAAGTTGAACACAACACTACCCTTGGCATCATAGACACTGTCACGAAGGTTCATTCCCCATGCCACAAGTATTACTCTATTGTCGTAACAGAACAAAAAGTCGTCATTGACAAACTTAAGTGCTGAATCAAGGATACCTAAAGCTTCACCGTGAAGTTTCTTCTTGGCTTCATAGTAACTGCTAAGAGTATCATGATAAATTCTATTGTATTTTTCTTTTTCTTCACCATATAAGTCGTTGATGCGGCGTGGAGTGTCGACCCAATCAGGAGCAAACCAGACAATAGCATCATCCTCAGCAGAGTATTCTGGCATTGCCAAGAAATCTTGCTTTTCCTTAGGTATATATCTGCCGACAATGCTTTGAACACTTCCTGCGCGCATATACATAGGATCATTGCCGACACCCTGTATCTCACAAAAACTCTTAAGTAGTGTAGTACACAGGGCTTTCTTGCCTATATATCTTGTCATACTTAATTATTTAATATCATTCTACACTCTTCAAAGATAGTTTTCATCTGTTCGTTGGCTTCTTCGTCAATTTCTACAACATCGCTTGTGTACATGAGAGCTATGACAAGACGGTTCTCCCATCTTTTAAAATTATCCCATAGAGGAAGACGACGAAGCATATTGGTACAACGCTCATCAAAGACTTGGAAGCGAAGCGTCTCAACAGACTGTTCGAAGGCCTCCATGGTATCACGCAAATTAAGATGCTTTAATTGCTTATCCTCATTGATGTCAATCTGAACATGCAAATCGTCAGCAATGGCTCTAACCTGGCTACAGTCATTTTCTTTCATATACGCATTGCCTACAGAAGTCACAAAATCATTGAGCATCAGGCTAATGGCATCAGCTATAATATTAGCTAGCACATCTCTATCCTCAATTGTATTTGCATAATTCTGAATTTTATTAGCAATCACCTGCCTAATATTGAACTTATTGAACAGGGCGTTATACATAAAGGAAATTCGCTCACTGTGAATAAGTTGCTTATTCAATTGGTGTGCTGCCGACTCAATATGTTCAGCCCAATACTCAGATATGTTCTTTGCCAAGATATCAGCCTCAGTTGTCATCGTTTTGTTCTGTCCACATATTACTTCATCCAAATCAACATTCTGCATCATAAGTCCATTGCGCAACATTTGTTCATCTGTATGATAATAATCGCATAGCTTTTTCATATTCACATCCTTACCGTCGTTCGGATTGATACCAGCATTAAGACGTAATACATTGATGAGTGTAAAATCCTGCGGCAACTCCTTCTTGTGAAGTACAATGTCTGTAGCAAGGTATCTTAACTCGTGTGCAGAGATCATGAAATGGTTGATTAACTTTCCAAATGACGATGGTGATAACATATCGAGGCCAAACTTGATCTCACCAGCAGTACGGCGGATTTCTTCGCGCTTATCACTCTCTTCTCCTGAGATAAAGAAATGCTGAAGAGCAGTAAGTATCTCATCGCGCATAGACTTCACATCATCATAGTATCTTTGTTTACGCGCCTGATCGATAACCACAGCGATTTTCTCAAGCGAAGAAATGATGGCCTGTGAACCATCATGGTTGACAGTAGCCGCATCGTCCCAAGCCTGCTCAGGATTCGCAAAATGTTTTTTAACAAATGGATATGAAATGAACGATTTGCGTAAATCATCTAAATATCTAGGATACTCAGGATGCTCTACAACATTTTTTTCTCCACTCACACCTGCCTGATATCCTGCAAACACATGTTGGTTTGACGACCAGAAATAGTCACGAAGCATATAGATGTTCTGGAAAGCCTCTGATGCAAAGCCAGCACCTGGTGACACCCACTTATCAAACCACGAATAAATGCTTGGTTTGATAACCTCATTACACAGATGATTTTCAAAACGCGTTTTCCAACGTTCCTCTAACGGCACAGTCTGGATGAACGTCGGTGTCTCCTTAGTTCGTTGAAGATTACAGTTGAAAAATGTAGACACTATGAAGAAAGGAGATGTATGGTTGATGGTACTGATATATTTTGCACGCCGTTCTGGAGTTTTTCCAATGTTCTTACAGATCCAATTATTTAGCACCTCGCCTAGCTCGCTCTCCGGTTTGTCCATGTTTTGACAGAAGAGAATGGCGTTGATTCTCAGCGATTCGGAGTATTTATCAAACAGATAAGACACCTTGCCTCTACGCACCATCATCGATATTTCGGTTTGAATACTGCTCTCTGGTATTTTCATGCGATGACGTGCACCGGGGAAATCCAAAAGATCGAGCTCACGTAAGAAAACACGCTTATTTGCAGCAGATGCAGGTAGAACGAGCGTTAGTTCTGCTATCAGGGCGGTGAATGATGTCTTTGGAAATCCATGTACAAGCAGATTATTCTGTGCATCATAAACATCACACAACATTTCATAGTTTGGATTAACACCGCTTGTACTGTCACAGAAAAGATAATCAAGCCAGGATATATCAAGAATGGTACCCTTCCGCCTGAGAATAGCATCAAAAGGCACATACACCACTGGGGCAAAATGCAACTTGTGGTATTCTGTGATCAGTCGTTCAAACAAAGAGGTGATATAGATATTGTTATTCCATAGCAGACAGAAAAGCCTTCCCCATTGCTCAGGAGCTATATATTGGATTTTCGGCAATACCAATTCACAGAATTTAGATTTGTAAGCATAAGAAGCACTTCCACCTATAGCATCAAGATACTGCTGGATGGCAAAGATATCATCTTCGTCAATATAATTCTGACGACTATTCTTGTCTACAATTTGAGGGAGGATAGCCTCCAGACTCCCGTTGATATCATCTGCTTGCAAAAGTGCGCTGGCGTTGATTTTGACATCTTTATAATAAGTATCAGCCAACAACTTCACTATATCTGCTATACTTAGCAGTCGCACCTTTACTTTGTCGGCAGCAGCAGGTGATATGTCTGGACGTACAGTAAAACGAGTTATTATACCTGTAGATTCTTTTTTCGATGTATTCCCCCCACTGGGATTGATATCGTCGATGAAGCCATAGAGTTGCCCATCCCCCCCTGATATGGTCAACGCGTCGCCTTGATTAGAAAGTAGACTACTAATAAGGTAAGACTTTCCATTTTGGCTCTCACCATAAGCAGCAGCCGAGCAATTCTCTTCGAGTGCAAATCTTATTTTCTTCAGATTCCTACGTTTTTCCTTAAAGGCAGACACAGGAAATGCATGCTCATCATGCACAGAAGCCCACCTTATGGAGTCGTCAATGACATGAAGCAGATGGTCAATATCTTGTATAGTAATTTCTTTCATAACATTTGCGTTTAGAAGTCAAAGACACCAGAATCAAGCCAGTAGCATTCTGAAGCGCCAAGGCTTTGAATACTAAGGCGAATGTTTTGAGACTGTATCTCGTTGCCCTTGTTATCGAAAACCTGTTCTATCATAATTTCTTCTCTATGATCGACTTCACGAGACAGAACAATGCGATAAGGGAGGAGGCGCTTTAGACGATTGATTTCCTCATTGACAAGATTGGCAAGAGACTCTTCTGGCATATTTGGATTCACATCTTCCATCAAACGTCTTATGCGTTTACGAATCATGCCAAAATTATAGTCTATAACATAGAGTGGACGACTGGGATAGCCGTCAAAGTTTTCCTGCCTGATCTTCAGAGAAAGTGGAAGTTGCTTGGCCGTAATCTCTCCGCGGTTCATCACAGGAGTAAGACAATACTGTGTATCAAACATCATCGACTCTGGCGTCTCTACATAGTTGATGGTTGAAGGAAGGTTGTTCAACGGTGTCTTGTCAAACCTGAAGTTTGAAAATTGGATGAGATCTGATGAATAGAAACCGATCATAGCACCAACCGCTACAACCGTCTTTGGATTTCGTATATAACCAGTGTTATTGCCAAACGGATACCAGTCACCTATATAATAGCTGGATAGCTGGATGAGACGATTAGGTGCAACTGCATAGTATTTCATGAATAGGTCGTGCAACGGAGGCAATGTAGCAGGGCGCCCTGAGAGAACAATAATATCGCAGTGGTAGGTATACATGATAGCGGATATCTTCTTGGCAAGAGAATCAAAGCACTTAGCAACAACGCGATAGACATCATCGTTTGAATAATGCCATTCTAAATCCTTGAAGTCAAAACCGAAGAAATCTCGGAAACCTTTCAGAACCAAATGATTGGGTTCACTGTCTCTAAACACATCCTCGTAATGTACTACACTATCATGACTCTGGTTTTTCAACAGTTCAAGATAATGACATGCCAAAGGCATCAGTACCTGCATATTGAAGTTCTTTCTCAGAATGCGTTGTGAGATAGACTGACCGTTGTAGTTATGTCCAAAGAAGTCCTTGACCTTCTGTTGCGCCCCTGAATTTGTGCCCATTTTTTTAACCAGTGCAGAATCGTCGCCTGTGAGGATAATCTCTCGAATGAGTTCCTGAAGCATATCGTCGCCAGCGTAATAGTAGCTATCATAGAATAGTGGCTTTGGACTAATTGTCGAATCACTGTCATTAACTATATGGTACTCGTTGATCATCAAATCTGATGTACCTGCACCAATGTCGAGAGAGCCTAAGATGAATGTATGATCGCCACTTTCATCCAGATGTCCATAGAGTTGGAAGAAGTCTCTACTACGACCTTTAAACTTATGAGCTATTTCACCATATAAGTAAACCATCTGCGAGCAGGTTGCCTCATCGTAATACCAGACTCCTCTTCCATCATGCTGGTATGATGGGAAAACTTCAATGTCAAACTTCTTGGTTGGCAATTCGGTTGTCATTGATGCTTTCTCGAAGTTTGCCAATAGAGTAACGGCATCATTTGCACAGCGAACAAGTGCCTTTCGCTCACACTCAGACATTGTTGTCGGACAGGTAACAACAACTCGCTTAATTCGACGCGGAGTATGGATCTCACCATGGAACTTACGATATTCTTCACTATTTATCTGCATTCTTGCCTGTGAGAATATCTCCAGGAAGGCAAACGTCATTAGAGAACTACGAGAATATGAATGTTTACCTCCTCCAAAACCATCTCTATCAACAGTACCATTACTGTTGAGTTGATTTGTAATGCCATTTAATTGAAGGATGTGGCTTTGCTTCTCTCCTTCTAGCACAAGGTATTGCCATTCGTCCTTCGTTACATCCTTATCCCAAAGGTATCTTTTCGGGCTAGAATAAGTGTAAAGGCTTTGGGAAGAATATTCTTCTGAAGCAGCGTGCATTAGGTTTTCAGCTTCTTTTCCTAATCTTACAAGGCTTGGATACACAAACTGATGACTGTCCCGTGGCCCAAAGTCGCCAAAGTCTGCCTTTCTGAACACTAGGCGCATATCGAATGGCTCGGTAAAGCGATGAAGCCGAGGCCCGTCTGGCGTATCAACAACTGCGTTTGTGAAATCTGTCAAACTTAATAGCGGAACCTTTGTAAAATCACCATTCTGAGGATCTTCTACCAACAAGGCTGTTGTACGAGAGTTGCCTATATCAATAAACATATCTACGTCTTTGACGATAACATTTTCATCCTTTTGCAGTTTCAATATTGGCATCAAGTCCTCAAGAGCCAGATAATTCATTAACAAGAAATAAGTGGCAATATACGACATTTTGTGTCTCTCGCCTTTGATTTTTGACACAGAACGTGCCTCTGGATGAACCAATCTTCGCAGATATTCATTGATATAGTTACAATCCTCTGTTGCTTCAGAACAATAATCCATCAGCAGCATTTCGTCAGTGCAAAGTTGGAAAGTGAGTTCATTCTGAAAACTATCCGGAAAGACCAAGGTCTCCTTTAAGGTAGTAGCATGATGGTTCATACGAGTATCAAGCGCAAGCAGCACATTATAACAGCGCTTTCCATTCTTTTCGCTTTTTAGAACAAACTTGGCACGCGCCCAATTGAATGCTCCAAAGTCAAATTGCAGGGCAGGCACACGTCGACGGAAGTACGGAAGCGGAATCCATTGATTCTCATAAAATGACAGTTTACACTGACTATCTTCAAATGACATAGAGAAGATTTCGTCAAAAACATAATCATCTTCTCCCGTGTTAGATGCCAAAGGATGGACCAAGCCATCCTCACGAACTTCCGTAGGATTAACTGTCTGACAAGTTTCAAATGCCGTCAGATACCCCTTATTGATAAGGTCCTTTTTGTTGTAATAAAAAGTATCACCTTCTTCTGTATTCACACACTCCACTAGGTCAAGCTTATGTACACCCTCCTCCTTGTCATACCACTCATGAAACCATCTCTTAAAGTTCTTTCTAAGGTCGATCTCTAGAGGAAAAGTGAAGAGTTGAATACCAGAATTGGCTATAATAGAATGTTCCATTTTCTTCGTTTGTAACGATTACTGCATTATATTTGTGCTATCGCGCTTGTTGCTAAATAGTTTTTGTTCCTGCTCATAGTCTTCAAAGGATGTTGTCACCAACACCATCATTCCAGTTCTAACTACATTTACAAGCTTGCAAAGATCATTATTGTTCAAGCGGATACATCCCTCAGTTGCACGAGTACCTATCGACTGAGGGTTGTGAGTGCCATGAATACCAATACCCTTGCAACCAGGCGTGTCTAAACGGATGAAATAGGGGCCGTAGGCACCTTGGATTTCTCCTCGTCCATCCCCAAAATCATGTGTACGTTCAGATGAATCTTCTATACTTTGTACAAAAAACATACCTTCTGGAGTTTTCATATCTCCCACTTTATGCTTCTGTCCAAAATTACGGCCGCATGCTATACCATAATCCATCAGTTTATTTCCCTTATAATCGTACACACGCAATCGCATGTCTTGTTTAGAAACAACTATAATACGCGCTTCAGAAATATCATCCAACTGCTTCTGATAATAGTCATACAATCCTATTAATCCACCGATAGGAACAAGTAGCGAAATTGTATATAGAAGGACGAGTCCTAAATTTTTCAACTGATGAGATTTGGACTTAGTCTGCGTATTCGTACGATACTTCAACCTTTGATTCATAGCAATATACGTCATCTATAAATTTTGCGTTGGTGTCTTCTTCATACACCAATGTTGCATTTTCCTTGTCATCAAAACTAAAAAGGAGGAAATGATGAACAGAAGTCTTAATATTCGTGATGATGACAGCAAAATCTGTGAACTTTGAGTTAGGATTGGTTGCTCTACCAAACCACACACTATTAGGTTTTATGCCTTTGGCTCTAGTAAAGACCTGCCATTGATTGTCAGATGTAGGTGTTACACTAGGAGCAATAGAAGGAAGTTCACTTTGCGAAATACTACCAATATAATTATGCTCCTTAAAATAATTCAGTAAGGCACGACGGCATTTAACTGTCTCAATGATTGTCCTTGAGGATGCATCTCCAAAGATACTGTTCAGACGACAGAAATCGGATTTATTGACTATATAATTTGAAGCTATGAAGCCCTTTCTTCCTGATGCATCCTTTATTTCGCTCCAATCTATATCATTACTGTAAGTAATCAGTTCACTGCCAAATGGCAACGAGCCAATCTTATTATAATCGGCACCTGCGGACTTTGATGAACGGATATTAGTAGCATTCGATATTGTATAAAACCTCGGAGCCTCCCGGTCTATTTTTGCAGGCAAATTAACCTTGTAATAATAGAAATATCCACCAACAATTGCACTAAGTAGCAAAACGACAATAGGAATAATCCAAATCAACGGTGAACGATGAGAACCACACTCGTCATTTTCGGTCGTGGAAGTTGTTTGCGGACCGAAATGATTATCTACTGGGGTGGCCTGCGCATGTTGTTGTGGAATCTTTTGGTATGCAGGTTGCCGTGATTCTTTGGAATATCCGTTGACAGGAGCGGCGGGGGTATACCCTGCACTATTGTCCACAATTCGAAGATGGCAGCCACACACTGGGCAAGTATACTCTATTAGATTGTTGTTACGAAACTTACTTTCGTCAAACTGAAGCGTAGTGTTACACTTAGGACATTTTGTTCTCATAATTGTAGTCTTTTTATTATACCTAAATTCTGCTATTAAGCGCTTTTTAATGTGCTCTCAGAATTCCAATATCTGACAGTTGTTTTAGTATGCATTTTTGCAAGAGTAGGAATAAGGCTCCACATAGCCACCTCTGAGTTGTCAATTTATCCATCAGACGCCATAATGAATCTAAATAGCCTACCACATGGTTTTTTGTGAATCATTCATAAATGAGCCGATTTCAATGTTTGATAACGATTCCACAGAAACGTCACCAGACATGACACGAGTCAAACCATTCCGTGAAACACCGTTTTTTGTAAATTCAAGTGCTTATCACTCTGATAAAAGCTTGGGGTATATATGCCGTGGTGATGCAGCCTATTCCGTCGAGCTCCACGACGACACGCTGCTGGCGGGCGACGCGAGCGACACGTCCCTCGATGCCTCGGAAGTCGCCATCGGTGATGATGACCCGGTCACCATTCTTGAAATGGCATTGCGAGCGGTCCACAAAGAGGATGTGATCGCTGTTAATGCTCGTCAAACGGATAAAATCATCCATCTGTTTGTCGCGAACGACAAGTGGTGGATTCTTACCGTCAGCATTGGTTTTAAAGTGGTTATAGTAGTAGCTGAGATAGGAATTGTCAGGTGAAGCTAACGCAAGGTCTATCTTTTCTTTTGCGGCTTGAGCAAAGAGAAGATTGGGAACAAGTGGTTTTTGCACCCGCTTCTTCCTGCCGTTAATTTCCTTCACTACATAATGCATCGGGAGGTAAGAGGTGATGCCCACTTCCGCCAGCCAGTCCTTGGCGATTTGCTCGTGATGGTAGGCCACACGCAGGACGAACCATTGTTTCATTTGTTTCTGTTGAGACGTGTCTTCCGAATTCTGTTGAGCGTTTTCTACCGACACCCCTGTCTTGTTCTGACAGGAGATAGTGCAAGGTATAAGCCGCGCACTAGAAAGGAGATTGCCGCCTTCTCGGCTGTACACATTAGACAACGTGTCCATAGGATTTAGTTATGTGTATGAAAAAGCGTGGAAACTGTATATACTAAAACAACAATGATTCGACTTGATTAATTTTGACGATAATACCTGCAAATAACTGATAATAAGGAAAGAAAGTGCAAAAACCAAATCATAAATAGATTTAAACGAATCATAGTTTATTGGGGATATGTGGGAACATTTACGGGAAAGGTATTACCTTTGTGACTGAAATAAAAAACATAGGGACATGAAGATTACCATCATCACAAAGGAATGCAAGACCAAAGACAAAGACGCTCCTGCAAAAGCCAATCTTTGTTTTCGACTCCGGGATAAGGATGTTGACCTCAAAGCCCGTTCCGACATTGAGGTTATGCTTGACTATTGGGACAATGAGACACTTTCCTTTCGAAGGACAAAGAAATTACCATCTGACGAGCAGAAGAAAGTCAAGGTTTTGGTGCAGACCATTACAACGGCTCTTAGCGAGCAGTATAACTCTGCGACTGCTGATGTTGCATGGATGAAGAATGTGATTGATGAATGTGTCAATCCAACTTCAAAGTCAACAGAGACATTGACTACAGTTGTTTCGAGAATGGAACAATACATTGCGGAACATCCCATGAGTCCGAAATCAGCACTCGTTTATAAACCAACAATCAAGAAGCTTCAACGCTATGAAGCCTACAAGAGGGAAGTAGAAGGAGAGGAAGGCTTCACGCTCTATTGCGAGACTATCCGTCCCGAAGACTACCTTGATTTTAGAGAGTATGTCATAAACGAATATATTCATTACAATGACTACCCTGAGTTTTACGAACAGTTCAGCCTTGACATGCACCCTCCCAAGCAGATGTCAAGCACACAGATTATATGTATCATGCATCATCTGCGTATTGTTGGGCATTGGTGCATCAAGATGGGGTTTACAACAAACCGCTCATGCGATGCGTTCACTATTCCTGCAGCGGTACAAGGCACACCTTTTTATCTGACGATAGAAGAACGTGACAAGGTTTACAATACAAACCTACATAACAAGCCAGAGTTAGAAGTGTATCGTGACTTGTTCATCTTCCAATCAATGGTGGGTTGTAGAGTCGGAGACCTGTTTTCTTTTACCAAAGACAATATAGTCGGTGACATATTGCAGTATCTTCCACACAAGACCATGCGCAAACGGTCGCAGACCGTGAGCGTCCCGCTTACCACAAAGGCTATGGAAATATTAAAACGTTACGATGGCAAGCAAGAAAAGCTTCTGCCGACAAAGCAAGTGTATCAATACAACGAGGGCATCCGTGCCGTGCTTCGAGAATGTGGCATTAACAGAATGGTTACTATCCTTGACACCGTCACAGGAAAGGAGGTTCAGAAGCCAATATGTGATGTTGCTACAAGCCACATGGCAAGACGCAACTTTATCGGCAACCTATACAAGAAAGTGAAAGACCCCGAGCTTGTGAGTTCCATGACAGGACATGTAAACGGAAGCAGAGCTTTCGCCAGATACAGAGAGATTGACGAGGAAACGAAAGTAAATCTTGTCAACCTCATCAACTAACGTTTATACAATCTACCAGTTATACATCATTATATAGAGTAGCATGAAAGTAACAGCATTCATCCGAGAAACCTCGGCAAAGAACAACATAACCGACCAGGCGCACGTTTATTTCCGTGTGCGTGACGGCAAGACTGACATAAAGGCTGTCAGCGAGTTATCCATCAATCCTAATCATTGGAGCGCGGAACGGCAGGGTTACAAGACACGTGTGGCTCTTGTAGCGGAGGCAAAGCGCACGGCATTCGACAAAGCCGTGCAGGACTTGACGGCGCTTATATCCGCACAATATTATCATGGAGCGGACAGCCGTTGGCTAAAAGGTGTTATTGAGGAGTTTCATCATCCTAACATCAACATCCGCCAAGGCAGAAAAGGTGACGAATACAGTCTTGTGTATCAATGCCAGCAGTATGCCGAGAACCACCCAATGGAAAAGGAATCTATAAGGCATCATGAGCATAACGTACGTAAGTTGCAGCACTTCGAGCGTTTCCAAAGGGAAATTATGCGTAGACGAGGTTACACCATGCGACTTGATGCCATAACAGCCGATGACTTGCGTGAGTTTCATAAATATCTGGTAAACGAGGCTGAATATTATGAGCATTATCCTCAAATCTTCGATGACATAGAGGAGCGTTTCAAACCACGCCAACTAACGGAAAACTCCATCAATACTATATTCAGAAGAATACGCACGGTTGTGAACTGGTGTTTGAAGCATAATATTACGACAAACGACCCTTTCGCCACCTTTGAGATGCCTAAGGTGCTGGACAGCCCTCCATTTTATCTTACACTTGAAGAGCGTGACAAAGTCTACTATGCCGACCTCAGTAACGAAACGCCATCCACACAAGTATATCGTGACATATTCATGTTTCATTGTCTCATCGGCTGCCGTGTGGGAGACCTTGAAAAGATGACACGTGCCAACATCGTTGATGGTGCTGTGGAATACATTGCTGAAAAGACAAAGAACCACAAACCACGCACCATCCGTGTACCGCTCAACGACAAGGCGAAAGCAATTCTCGCTAAATATGCAGACCTTGAAACGAGGTTGTTGCCAAAGATAAATCAGAACATATACAACCGTCAGATTAAGAAAATTCTGAAACTGCTCGGCATTGACCGCATGGTGACTGTTATTGACAACAGGACTCGTGAGCCTATACAGAAACCAATCTGCGATATTGCGACAAGCCACACTGCAAGAAAGACGTTCATCGGCAACCTATACAAGAAGGTGAAAGATCCAAATCTTGTTGCATCTCTTTCGGGACATACAGATGGCAGTCGAGCCTTTGCACGTTACAGAGAAATCGACAACGAGATGAAACGTGAGCTGGTGAAATTGATAGACTGACCTATTGCGAGTTTGCCAAAATTGCGTTTCAAAAACGGATATTCAATAAAAACGTTGGCGTTTAGAAGAAAATACTATACCTTTGCAGACAAACAAGAACCAAAAATATAATAAAAAGGTTTCAAAAATATGGTACAGACATCAAGCCAAAGCACTGTAAATAAGATAGAAATGAGGCTTAGAGGGAAAGGACGTGGTTCGATAGTCTTCCAACAAGAATATGCAGACTGCGGAACACCATCAGCCGTGAAGTCAACATTCCATCGGATGTACACTGACGGAATGTTGATGCGGCTGGCTCATGGCATTTATTATTACCCCAAAGAGGACAAGGAATATGGACTTGGCATTATCTATCCGTCTGTTGAAGACATTGCCCAGGCTATAGCCAAACGAGACAAGGCGAAGATTGTACCTATGGGAGCATATGCCTTGAATCGTCTCGGATTGTCCACACAGATGCCCATGAATGTCGTGTTCCTGACCAACGGCGCACCACGTAGGATAAAGATCGGAAACGGGCGTGGCATCCTGTTCAAGCATTCTTCTTCGGGCAAGAACTTTGCCTATAAATCAGAGCTGATGATGCTTGTTGTAACAGCCATGCGCGCCATAGGCGAGAACAAAATAACCGACGAGGAACGCAACGTGCTTGTCGAGCACGCAAAGAATGTAAACGACAACGATTTCAATCATGATATAAAACTTGCCCCTGCATGGGTGCGCAAAATACTAATTGCACGATGAAATTCATAGACATACCAGAAAATAGACAACGTGAAGCTATCAATACCGTGGCATTGCAGACCGGATTACCGCCGTCAAGTATCGAAAAGGACTGGTGGGTAACGCAGGTGTTGAAAGCCCTTCATACTTTGCCATATGCAGAACATATTGCTTTCAAAGGAGGTACAAGTCTTAGCAAATGCTGGAACTTGATAGCCAGATTCTCCGAAGACGTGGATATTGCACTCAGCAGAGAATTCCTTGGCTTTAGCGGTGAATTGTCGAAGACTCAAATCAGCGACAGACTACGTCGCGCCGCCTGTTCTTTCGTAAGAGAGAAGATGCAGCATGATGTAAGGAAAGCTTTAGTGGATTTGGGTATACGGGCAGATGCCTTTAGTGTGGATGTTGTAATCACACCAGTCACGACAACAGACCCAGAAGTGATAACAATAACCTATCATAGTTTGTATGAAGTATCACCATATATCAAGAATACGGTAAAGATAGAAATCAGCGGCAGATCGATGATGGAGCCTATTGAGAAAAAAGCAATCAACGCTGCTATTGACGCCCATTTCAGCAAAGCTCCATTTGCAGAAAAGCCATTTGAGGTGAACGCTGTCATCCCCGAGCGTACTTTCCTTGAAAAGGTTTTCCTGCTGCATGAAGAGTTCAGGAAGAGCGAGGTCAGAGTGGAGCGTATGTCTCGCCATATATATGATTTGGCAATGATGATGGATTCTGAAAACAAAATTGCTGACAGTGCAATCCACAACGAAGCCCTGTATAAGGCGGTACTTGAACATCGCAGAAAGTTCATCGGACTTAAGGGCTTCAACTATGATGAGCTATATCCTGCCACATTATGTATCGTGCCCAACGAGGATATTGCAAGACTATGGCAAGATGACTATAAGTTCATGTGTGAGCACATGATTTTCGGACAGGTGCCTTCTTTTGATGAACTGATAAGCAAGTTGTCAATGCTCAACGAGCAAATTAGGCAGTTAAATTACCGAAAGGCATGAACATAAACGAACTCGGCGAGGATCTTGAACAGCAGTTCGGCAAGCCTCGCAACATAACTGAAGAAAACGTTAGGTTCATGCTTTCGCTCATAAAGGAAGAGTTTGATGGAACGAAAGTGAACGAGAATATCGAAAAGCCAAGCCTTGAAGCCTTCGGCATGACCATTCTTGCTGTTATGTCATACCAAACTACACCTTGGGAAGAATTGGCAAAGAAACCTTCAATCCGCAAGACACTCAAATATATAGCCATTAGAGGAAACGACCATTATGACGAGATGGAGGCATTGACCAAGGAACTGATACGGAAGCACTTTGATGGCATTACCCAAAAGATGGTATTAGGGTTCTTGAAGATTATTCGTGGGGTGTCGAATGAAGAACGTCCGACCAAACTTATTGAATATACTCCATTCGCAGCCCAATACTATGCTATCCAGTACGGACTTCACCAGCTTATCAGAGGTGAACATCCAGATGATGCAGCCGTCATTATCCATTGTGCAATAGAGGACGGCATATTGTTCCCAACAATTCCTCGCAGTCTGCTGGTCGATGAGTTCAACCTGAAGAAAAGTAGTTTCGACAAGTATTTCAGCAAGTATCATATAAACTTGAAATACGAGTCCGATGCCGTCAAGAAACAGGTTGAGGAGAAAATCAAATATCACAGAAGGTCTTTACGAAATGCCATAGGCTACAATGTCACCAATGAAAATAAGGTGCACTTCTACGACCGCAAATTAGGACGCAAGAACTTCCTTTCTATGATTATTGCATATTGTCGCAGCATATTTCGTTTCTGACAATCTGCTACCATTTACAATCCTTAGTCAAACGTAAAACAGCATTTGGCTAAGGATTTTTGATATTGTCACGTTAATTCCATTAACAAAGAGTAGTCAATAGTAGTCGCATCCTACTGCCTATTCAAATCTCATCGAGAGCCGTCAAAAGCCATATACCTTTGCACCGTCAATCCGACAAACCAGCGGATTGGCGGTGTTTCTTTTTTATCACGCTGCGAGAAAGAGCATCCTGGTTTACGAGCAAGACAGCGTATGTATAACGAATATCAAAAGAAAAAATATGGTTGACATCATATCATTGACAAAGATGGGAGGCCAGGTTGCACTAACCGTTACTCCCGAAGACCTTCACCATTTTGCAAATGCTCTCTTGGCACAGTCACGCAAGGAATGGGAGGAACAAGCTGCGTCTGTTCGCAAGGAAGAATCTGAGGAAACCTTTCTTACAACAGAGGAGGTTTGCAAAATTTTCAATGTATGTCCTGCTACTCTATGGCAGTGGCATCGCACAGGCTACTTGCAACACATCAAGTTTGGCAACAAGAACATGTACCCTGCCTCGGCAGTCAAAGCCATTACACACGCTCGCTCCATGAACGAAACAGTTGTAAACTATTGCAAACGGAAGAGCAAAGTGGACAAGAACTTGCCTAATGCTTACGACAACGATAGTAAAGAGAGCGTATGACGTATATCGAATACATGAACCAGCTTTGGCGTTCTGCTTTGTTGTCGCCAATGCCAGCGAGTGAGATAGCCTTGTTTGCCTACCTTGTGAACGAGAGCAACAAGCGGTATTGGAAAATGCCGTTTGCGTGCTCCACAACAAGAATATGTGAAGACTTACGCCTTTCAAGGCAAACTGTCATCACGGCACGGAAGCATCTATCCGAGCGCAAACTTATCGCTTTTACAGAAGGCAAATCCCGTCATCTACCGTCCAATTACACACTGCTTGAATGGACAGATAACTTGACGGATAACTTGACGCATGGTTTGACACAGGACTTGACACATATTAAAGATAAAGACAAACACCAAAGCAAAGATTCTTTTATAAAGGGAAGGTGTGAGATTTTTGACAGTAAAAACGGAGGTGTATATGGAAATAGCGAACGAAAAGAAAATCGCAGGACTTGTCCAGTTCCTGCGGAAGGGACGGACTATGACGGGGCGTTTTAGACTGCCTATGTTGGAGGAGCAGGCATACGAATATCTTCTAGCAGCATATATCATGGAAGTACAGCTCCGCTATCGCAGGTTTATCTATAATGGTTTTGTTGAAGAGCAACTCAAACAGGTAGCCAATTGCCTGACTGCAAACACTGCAAAGTTCGGAATCGTTCTATGTGGCGGATGCGGCAACGGCAAGACCACTATGCTCAAGGCATTGCAGAACCTTGTCAGACGATTGGAAATCCTAAAACCGAACCTATCGCCTAATGCTGGACATAGTTCTGATAACTACTATAGTTTTACCATTGTCAATGCCATGCAGATTGTGCAAATCCGCAAGACGGACTATAATAAGTTTTGCAAATTGGCGGAAGCTGATATGTTAGGTATAGACGATATTGGGACTGAACCTGCTGAAGTGCAGGACTACGGCAATTTCATTTATCCCATCAAGGAACTCTTGGCTATGCGGTATGACGCACAACTGTTCACGGTCTTCACCACAAACCTTGAGCCCAAGGAAATCCGTCATCGATATGGTGACCGAATTGCCGACCGACTCAACGAGATGATGACAAAGGTGGTCTATCGTAATCCAACCTACCGGACAGAAAACGCACAGATGGCGGATAGTCAAGGATAGAGACAGTCTTTCGTGAGGGAGCCGACCTTTTGCAAAAGTCCATGAACATAATAGGGACTTTTAGATTCACCTGCTGACGCTGTTCACTTAAAAAGTCCTTCTATTATGCTCAGGCTTCGCCCGAGACCTGCTGCCATTATACCGAGTTACGCCTTTTACAATGTACAACAAGACAGAAATACAATATGCAAAGCAACATACCACGTGCCGCTATCCATGTCGGCAAAGACAAGAAATCATTCTCCGCCCAAGTGGGCAACGAAGCCGAGCGCAGAGGCTGGGACGAGAATGTTTATCGGCTGAAGAATGCCGACAAGGAGAAGAACAATCATTACAACTTCTCTCGCAAGAATCTCAACTTCGAGATAGTCAAGGATGGAAAGATTGTCCCTCTTGGTTCCAATCCCATTCCACTCCATGAGCGCATTCAGATGCGCCTTGATGAATTGGGATTCAAGCCATACATGGATGCCAGGCATCCAGACCAAGTATCAAAGAACAGTCCGAACTGCACTGTCGGCATGATATTCAGTGGCGACCACGACGTGCTGTACAACCTCGCTTTTGGCAACCCAAGGATAGACACTGCCAATCCTGATGCAGACCATAGCCACATCGTATTGCAACAAGGCATTTATAAATGGGCAAAGAACACCTACGACTTTGTCTGTCGCAAATGGGGCGAGGAGAACATCATTAGTTTTGCCGTCCATTGTGACGAAACGAGCATCCATGCCCATGTACAGACTATTCCTGTGGAGAAAGTCAAGAAACGTGGACGCATCGGTAGCCAATATGTCCACAACGACAATCTCGACATTGTGCTTTCAACCAAGGAATGGAGGGCATTACCGAAAGAGGAACGAGCCAACTATACGAAGCAGACTGCATCCAAGGCTTTTGTGGAGCGAATATCATACGCCAAGGTGTGGGGTGAGACAAGAAAGGCAAAATCAGAGTATCTGTCACAACTTCATACGGACTATCACAATGAGGTGGGCTGCAAGTACGGTCTTGCACGTGGCATTCCTTACAACGAATTGTCCGAGGAGGAAAAGCGAGGACGAAGGCATAAGAACAAAGTCATTCTTGAAGCCGAGCGACAGGCGAAAGCTGCTCTTGACAAGGTGGAGAAATACGCTGTTCTTGCCACTATTGACAAGCAAGAGCTCACCTTCCCTCTTCTCAATATCAAGACACCTGTTCAAGAGGCAATGGATGCCGTTAAGAAAGAACTTGCCATTCCTATTCCTGCACTTATCGGACAAAAGACTTGGCGAGAGGAACGAACAACAAACATCAATGATGCTATCAAGGCTCTTGTCGTTGCCATCAACGCTGAACGTGACAAGCAGAATAATGGTATACGGGCATCTGTCAACAAAACTTACACTTACTATATGCAGCAACTCAACAAACTGATTATTGAGAATAAGGCATTGCAGAATGAAAATGAAGCTCTAAAGGCTGAAAATGTAAAAGTGAAACAACACATATCGCAACTTGACGAGAACGCAGTCAGACGAGTAACCGTTCAAAAGGATTCCGTTATTGAAAGTTTCAATAAGCAATTAGTCTCAAAAAACGAGGACATTACAAAACTCAAGACTGATTTACAATACTCTATGGGAGAAATACAAAATCTTGGTTCTTCAATGGAACGATTTAACCAAGCAGCCTGAAATAATTGAAGCTGTTAAACGTGTGGAAGACCGCAAGGAACAAGAAGCGGAGGCAAAACGTGAGAAACAGGCAAGACAAGACAGATACCAAGGTGTACTTGACCGATTCATCAACGAAGGTCACGAACAGCTCAAAGCCTTTTCGCAATCAAGCAGAATAGATTTCGATGAAAAAGAAGCCAAAGCAATCTATTATGGTATTATGGCTACTGCCACAAAATCCAACATTGCGCTTCGCTCTCCACAAGGAGCAATATCTGCCGTTGAAAGATTTCTCGCGAGCATGGATTGGAATGGTTGTGGCAACTATCGGAGAGAATGTGTCGCACACTGGACAAAACTCTTTGCTACCGATGAGGTTGTTTATACCGAACCCATCATCCAGAACTTCCTTTCGTTCATTGATCACATGTCGTGCAGCGCAGATACATACGTTTCACTCGGTGGCTCCAATGGTTGTGCTGACCAACTTACGAATTGGGACGGAACACAGAAGTTGGGATTAGGAGCACCACCAAAAAAGAAGTCACAAGGTTTATTCAGATAATGACAATGAGAGGCGATTTGTAGCGTTGGTTACTGCAAATCGCCTCAAATTATAGAAATGCGATGCCAAAAATAAAGATTTCCAGTTATTTATTCTTTCGTCTGAATAAGATTTCCTACTTTTGTGGTCAATAATTGACAATTCTATCAAAAGAAAGTCTATTGGTTTAATCTAACCTCTGAGCAATAACATTGGAGGATAATACCAAACAGCCTTTAACGGCTGACGCTTCATTGTATAATGGGCAGCCTACCGACACAGGCTCATCGTGTCCAAGTGCAAGACTTACCTCTTGTACGCCCTCCATCTCAAAGAACAAAGGTGGGGTGTCGGTAGAGAATGCACCATCCGAAAACAAACAATGGTTTGTTCTGCGAGTTTCATATGGACGTATTATCAAGGCAAAAGCATTTGTAGAAGCTAAAGGATTTGAATGTTATGTTCCTATGCGATACAAAGAAGTGAAGAAACATGACAAGAAACGAATCATTACAGAACCACTTCTTCCCTCATTTCTATTTGTTCACGTCACAGCAGAACAAGTAGAAACTTTGATTCATGACAATAAAGTTGTGACAAATGATAGTAGAGCCTTGCTCAGCTACTACTTTGACCACACAATCCATCGTCAAGACAATCCTTATTGCAATCCACCGCTCACAATCCAAAATGAAGCCATGAACAACTTTATCAGCCTCACTTCTATCAAGAATCCTCACATCATCCCAATTACTTCCGACAACATCCAGTTAAAACTGGGTGATAACGTAGTTGTTACGGAAGGTAAATTCAAGGGTATTCATGGCAGAGTAGCAAGGATTGCAGGTCAACAGCGTGTGATAGTGGAATTATTTGATGGGTGCTTGGTGGCTACGGCATATATACCAAATGGAATTATTATGTTAGAAAAAGAAACTGAATAATATGGAATACAATAAAGGAGATAAAATAAAGGTTCAAATTGCTAATATTAACGATATTGGTGCATTTGTAAAACTTGAAGGTCGAGCATCAGGAATGATTCATTACTCAGAAGTTCCATGTAAGTTCGGTCAAGTATCAAACTATCTTGAGGTTGGTCAGGAAATTGAGGTCATTATCCTTGGACAAGGAAAACCCGATAAGTTTGGAAACCCACGATACAATCTCAGTAAAAAGAAAGTTGACGAACAAGCAATAAGGGAACAAGTTGCGGTTGATATTGATAATCTTGCAGGAGAAGAAAAATCAATTCGTGAAATCTGGAAGATATTTACTCAGATTAACAAGTGTCTGCTTCAGTATATGAAGCAGCCAATTTTGCTTGATGTAAACTCAGCGAAACTTCATCGTGCGGATGGCAAATTGGTTATTAAAGCTAATACCGAATCAAAATTTGAACTTTTTCAAAAGTCGTTCAAACAAAGATTCAATACTGAGCTAATCCCTGCTGGTAAAGATTCATGGAACTTTTATGCAAACATAGATACCATTTCTACTGCATCATTAAAGGCGTTTGAAGAAGAATGTGAGTGCCTTTATATGAATTTCTTTCCACAACCATATATAGAAGGAAAAATTTGGAACTACAAGAAAGATAAAAGAGAAGGTATTGAAAGTCAGTTAGGTGACTGCTTCCCTAATATCGTAATTGTCGCAAATAAGCAAGGAGAATTATCTTTCCGCCAAGCTTATAGTTCTCATTCTCAAGCAAGAGATTTCTTTATTGCACTTCGTGATATATTGAAAGAGATCCAGGAGGGTTCTACCATTGAAGACGAAGATACTGGCGAGACTAAAGAATATGAGCCTATACCTTTTGACTTTGAAATATTCCCTTTAGAGGAACAGGATAAGTTTTATATTGAACGAAATGTTTTTGGACAGCAAGAGCATGAGGCTGTAGTAATTGGAACGCTCCGTGGAGAAATTTTCAGTTGTGACGGAATTGAGGTAACTATTCAGCAATAGTGTAGGCATGCAGCATCCTACCATCCTATAACGAC
>ENA-ORML01001277-ORML01001277.1-human-gut-metagenome-genome-assembly--contig:-NODE-1277-length-22516-cov-2.199234_pt1 | contig 22516 bp, 16 predicted proteins | sample MGYA00242103_ERZ508995 | MGnify/ENA primary metagenome ERZ508995 (study PRJEB26280, sample SAMEA2338702) | human gut metagenome | biome: human gut; feature: human-associated habitat; material: faeces... | reverse complement strand
GGTGCTGACCATCATCGCCTACTACCAGCCCACGACCCGCGCCTACATCGATCAGGTGCGCGGCGTGGACAGTTCGTACACCGTGGGCCTGCTGCTTGAGCGCGGGCTCATTGAGGAGTGCGGACGTTTGCAGGTCCCCGGACGGCCGAGGCTGTACCGCACGACGAAAAAGTTCCTGCGCGACTTCCACTTGGGTTCGCTCGAGGAGCTGCCGGAGATGCCGGGTCTTGAGGCCGACGGTCAGCTCCGCATGACGGAGGACGGCACGATCCTCGACCCCAGCGCCATGACGGAAAAAGAAGGCAGCGTTCCCGAAAACGGGGAACACTGACCGCGTAAAGCATTAAAACTGCGTGAAGCGTAAAAAGAGGGAGGTGGTCGATTGACTGCGCTGAAGGTAATTGGCATCATCCTGCTCATTTTTATTTTGATCGGCTTTCTGCGCGTGGGCGCGCTGATGCAGTTCGGCGACGAGCTGCGCGTGCAGCTTTCGGTCGGCCCGTTCCGCTTCACGCTGCTGCCAGCAAAGGAAAAGAAAGAAACACCGAAAAAAAAGGCAAAGGAGAAGAAGCCAAAGTCAGAGGGAGAAGAGGCGAAGCAAAAGAAAAAGCCCTCGCTCCCCAAGCCGACAAAAGAGGAGCTCAGGGACCTCATCACGACGGCGCTCTCGGCGCTCAAGGAGACAGCGAAACGCACCTGCAAGCGCCTTCGCATCGACCCGCTGGAAATTCTCGTCGTCTTCGGCGGCACGGACCCCGCGGATATCGCGCAGACCTACGGCTATGCGAGCGCCGCGATGTGGGGTGTGATGCCGCACCTTGAAGACCTCTTCCATATCCCTGATCCCTCACTGCACCTGCGCATGGACTACAGCTCTGAAAAGACGCACGCAGAGGGTGCCGTTGGCCTGTCGCTTCGCATTCGCGACGGGCTGCACATCGCACTTGCACTGCTCATTCCGATGCTCAAATGGTACCTGCGCTATAAAAAGGCGCATAAAAACGACGCTCCCGCGGAAAAACCAACGGAGAGCACACCTCAAAACAGTGAACACGGTGAAAAACTGACCGCATAAAAAGAAAGGATGAACCTCATGGAAAACATCGAAAAGAAGACCCCGCTCAACGATCTCATGGACACCACGATGGATAAGATCCGTGATATGGTCGATTCCAACACCATCATCGGAGAGCCGATCCAAACGCCCGACGGCGTAACGGTCATCCCCGTTTCGCGCGTGAGCTTCGGCTTCGGCGCGGGCGATTTCTTCGGCTATCTGCTTTTCGATCTGGCGGTTCAAAGCATCAGCCTGCTTCTTCTTCTTTTTCAGGTCGGCCTGCAACTGCTTTTGTTTCTTGTTTAACTGCTGCACCTCCTCTTTCTGGCTCGATTCCTCGGTCTGGAGCTTACGGCTTTCATCCTCCCGCGCACCCAATAAGGCGTTCTTCTCGGCACGTGTCTTTTCCAGTTCTTTCTGCTTGCCGACAATTTCCTTCTGCTTACCGATAATTTCGGAAGCCTGCTTCTTCTGCCAGTCGGCATACTCGCGAAGGTAACGCATACGGCGAAGGGACTGGGCAAAATTGTCGGCGGAAAGGATAAACAACAACTTATCCTGCGAACTGCGGCGTTTGTATATGCTTTGAACCGATTTCCCGTAATTCTGCCGCTTATTCCCCAACTCTTTTTCCAATTGGGAAATGTTCCGGCGGGAAGCGGCTATCTGCTTGTCTATTTCCCCGATCTCCTGGTTCAGGAGGCTGATGACCTGTTTACGAGAAAGGATCTGTTTGGAGAGCAGGTTCAGCCGGTTCAGCGAGTTACGCGCCGTCTGCCGCGTCTCGTCCAATAGCTGGCTGGTCATCTCGATCTCGGCAAGTGCGGCTTTACGCTGCTTTTCGAGTTCGCGTACTCTTGCCGAGTTCTGTGCGGAAACAGAACCGACCGACAGCACGAATATGACGAGCCAGAAGTATCTCATCTTACATTTTATTACTACTCAACGATTTGATGATCTGAGACAACGTGATACGTTTATATTTGGCAGGAATGGAAAAATCCATTTTCACCGGGACATCCGTCTGCATGCGGGAGAAATGCAACGTGACTCCTCCTTGCGAAGCGCCATCCTTCATCACCTGCACATCCATTCTCATCGGGAAAGGCTGTCCGTCTGCCAAGCGAAAATCAGCATAATCCCATTGCAAGGCGTAACGGTCCGAAGGTTCGGAAATACAGGTTGAGAGAATCTTCTCCTCCCCGTCCGCCATAAAGGTGTACAGCAACCCCATCACGTCTTTTACCTGTATTTCGGCTGCGGGCCCGTCCTGCTTCAGCTTAAAGCGGTTGTACAGCTTCGGGCTGATCCCCTGCTGTCCGGGAAGGAACAGACGGTTGGTGAAAAGTGCCTGCAGATTATAAAAATTGAACTCGATCGGTGTCTGCCCTTTCAGGTTGGCATAATTGTCAGCCACATAGCGCTTGTTCATACGGTCGATCACCTTTACGCTGTCCACACTGATCTCGGCGCGGAAAACCTCGATACCTAAAAAGGGTTGCACGGACAACTGGAAAGCACTGTCTTTTACCATCTTCAGATCCACACGCGAACTCATATTGTTGCCCGGCAAGTTCAAGTCCACGTTCAGGCGTGCAGTCAGGGTTTCATACTTGAACGCCTGCTCCTGCATAAGCGTAAAGAACTCGTTATGCGCTTTCGCCCCGCCCGCTTCGACCGTACCGACTTTCTTGGTCGATTTACAACCTGTGAACGACAGGGCGATAAAAAAGACCAGCGCAAAGGCAAGGCTTATCTTATTCATTCTTGACCTCCTCTTCTATATAGGTTCCCTCTGCGATCTTGCGATCCAGCACATCGCTTTCTTTTCCCATCTCCTTCGCTTTCTTCCATTGTTCAAGCGCCTTTTCCTTATCGCCGCTCATGAAGAGGATATCGCCGTAATGGTCTACCAGCTCGGAGCTTTTGGTCGTATCGTTGGCAAGCGCGCTCTCTATGTATATCTTGGCAAGCGTATAGTTTCCCTGTACAAAGAATATCCAGGCATACGTATCGAGATATGTCGAATTGTTCGGTTCCAGTTTGACTGCCAATGCACTCATCCGTTCCGCCTTTTTCAGATCTTTCTTTTCCAGCGAGAGGAAATAGGCGTAATTATTGAGGACGACCACGTTCTTGTCGTTGTACTTCAACGCTTCATCATACGCTTTATAGGCTTCCGGCATATTCTTGATCTGATAGTAGATATCGCCTATCTGTCCGTAAAAATCAGACTTCAACCCGACGTTCGTCTCCGGGATAATCTCCAGGCCGGCTTTGTATGTATCCAGTGCATCCTGATACTTTTCCTGCTGGAAATAAGCGATCCCAAGATAAAAGTAATACTCCGGTGCATCGGGGAAAAGCTCCTGGCAACGGGTACAGATACGGATCACTTCGGGAATGTCTTCCGACTTCAACGCCAGATTCAAGAGTTGTTGCCAGGCAGCAGCATTCGAAGGTTCCATCTCGGTAATCAGCTGAAACTGGAAACGGGCCTCATCAGTCTTCCCCTGCGCAACCAGCAGACTGCCGTACATCTGTTTCAGATCGGTATCTTCCGGATGCTGTTCCAGTAATGTCTGGAAAAGGGCATTCGCACTCTCGGTCCCCTTCTTCGTCTGCTGCAGTTTGAGAATATAACGGGACAGAATACCGACTTTCGTCTCGACATCCAATTTCTCGTTCACTAATGCATTGCGTATCTGCGTCTCGGCGGCGTCCTTATTACCGACGACTTCATAATAGTTCGCCATAGAGACAATGTAATAGGGACTTTCCGGATCGATTTCGTGTGCTTTCTGATAATATTTCAACGCTTTGACCGTATCATTCTTTTCCAAGTGGAGATCCCCCAAAATGATCTGATAGCGGGATTCCATCGGGAATTTGGCGGCAAGCTTTTCCACCTCTTTGAACGCGTTATCGTTCTGCTCCAACGCATTATACAATTTATATTTCTGCATGGAAAGCGCCTCGCTCATGCCTATGGACGATTCGAGGGCGTCATAAGCATCGATCGCCTTCCCGATTTCACCTTCCTGCGTAAGCGCATCCGCCAGGTAATAGTTCAACTCCGGTTTTCCGGGATAATCTTTTACAAGCTTCTCATACTCGTCCGACGCCTCGCCGAACATACCGAGGTTGCGGCTCATTGTCGCCAACGCCAGCCGGTAGGTAAAATTATCGGAACTGTAAGCCACCGCACGCCGCAACATCTCCAGCGACTTTTCCGGACGGTTCAGCTGGGCATAAAACGAAGAAAGTTCGTATAAGACGGCCGAGGCGGTCGAATCGATCGCCAGACAATGGTTAAAGGCATCATAAGCGGCATCGAATTTTCCGGCTGCCTTCAGGTTCAGCCCTTCGTAGAAGAAGTAATCGAATTTCCGCTGATCCCCGGCACTCACTTGATTCGGCTTCGACGATATTTCCACCTTCGCCTCCTGATCCTGCGCCCTCAACGATTGCGAACTCCCGATCAGGAATAATAGAAAAGATATCGAGATCAGAGACTTTAGCATCCCTCCCATATTTTTTAATTCTTAATTCTTAATTTTTAATTATCTCCCCGTGTGACCGAAGCCGCCGGCTCCCCGTTCGGTGTCGTCCAGCACTTCCACCGGCTGCCAGACGACCTGGCTGTGAGCCGTGATCACCATCTGGCAGATACGCTCCCCGTCATTGACGGTAAACGGTTCGGAAGAGAGGTTTATCAGGATTATGCCGATCTCGCCGCGATAGTCCGCATCGATAGTACCCGGCGTGTTCAGCAATGTGATGCCATACTTCAATGCCAGGCCGCTACGGGGGCGCATCTGTGCCTCATAGCCTTCCGGCAACGCGATATATAATCCGGTCGGTATCAGTTTCCGTTCAAGGGGTTTCAAAACTACCGGTTCCGCCAGATTTGCACGAATGTCCATTCCTGCCGACAGCGGAGTCGCGTATCCCGGCAGCGGATGGGGTGTGACTTATTTATGATCTTTACTTCCATAAACTCTTTTATTTCCGGGCAAATTTACATAAATATCCCTGATTACCATCTCCTGGAAGTTCCATTATTCTTTAAATTATACTAAGTACACCTATATGCATCCACACCGGAGTGTTTTGGCTCCCTTATGATGCTTTTTCTTCAAAACAAGCAAGAAAAGTACCGAAAACAAGCAGAAATGATCACAGACATCCCCATCTTGCACCTTTCAACATCCGGATGTATGGGGCGGTTACACCCGGATGTTTCTGCTCCGGACACCCGGATGTATGGAAACAAAACATACCAACTAATTGATTAATCTATGCTTATATTGCAAAACAAAGACTATGACTTTCAGAAAACCGGTGATACATAAGTGATAGACAAATATGGCATCTATCACTCCTACGCACCATGATTATCAAAACCCGCATGGTAAAGTGTGATAGAGTGACAGAGGATTCCGCAAAAACAAGTTCTGCAACCAAGCCCTGTCTCTCTTATTCTCCTACCTTTATTTCCACGATTGCATCCGGCAGGCCTTCCGCCGTAGCTTTCAACCGGATGGTGCCTGCCTTGCCCGTGTTTTGTATGACCGCCATTGCTTTTCCGTAGAAAGCGTGGCGTTCCGGTTTCTTAAGGCTGACGGGATCATTCTGATCTCCGTTATCTGTCCCGGCGATAAAGCCGTCCCCCTCAACCGTAAAGCGAAGCAGGTTGTCGGCATACGGCACCAAGTTTCCGTCTTTGTCCTGTATTTCCACGGTCACGAATGAAAGATCCGTGCCATCGGCGTGCAAGGCGGAACGATCGGGGATCAGCATGATCCGGGCAGGCTCGCCGGCCGTACGGATCTCACGTGTAAGCACTTCCTTGCCGTCCCTACGGGAAACGGCTTTCAACGTACCCGGCGTAAAAGGAACCCGCCAGCAGACATGGAAAGCATCGTCCGGCTTGCTCTTGACACCCAGGCTCTCGCCGTTCAGGAAAAGCTCCACTTCGTCCGCCCGGTTATAGTAGGCCCAGACATCGACAGTCTCTCCCTTTTTCCAGTTCCAGTGCGGGAAAAGGTGAAGAACCGGCGTGTCGGTCCATTCGCTCTGGTACATATAATAGCCATCTTTCGGAATACCTGCCAAGTCGACAATACCGAAGAAACTGCTACGGCTCGGCCACCAGTAAGGTGTCGGTTCACCCAGATAGTCGAAGCCCGTCCAGATAAACATACCTGAAACATAAGGTAGCCGCTTGACTTCCCGCCAAGTCACCTCATGGGTCGAGCCCCAAGGTACATGGCAGTTGTCATAAGCCGAGCAAAGGTGTTCGGGACGATCGAACCGTTCCCGCCAGGTGTTCGGCCAGACATACATCGAATCGGAGGGCATCTGGTAGTAGCCGCGTGTCATCAGGGCGGAAGTAGACTCGCTTACAATTAACGTCTTGCCCGGAAAATTCTGCGGAAACGGTTCGTAATTCTTTTCGTGATAGTTGAATCCCAATACATCCAATGCATTCGAACGAAAGATCAGGTTACCCGGTGTCGCCTCGTTGTTGGCTGCAGTGACAGGGCGCGTCTTATCCAGGCGCTTGACGATCGCCGCCAGCGAATGGGCGATCAATCCCTGTACGCTCATGGCGGTATCGGACAAGATCTTGTCATCCACCGGATGGCCTGCATTGAGGATCAGGTTGGCGGCTTCGAGACTGAGGGTGTCGGCATCGGCATGTTGCCATTGCTCCAGTACTTCGTTTCCAATGCTCCACATAAAGACGGACGGATGGTTACGGTCGCGCAGGACCTGGTCTGTCAAGTCCTTTTCATGCCATTCGTCAAAATACTGGGCATAGTCGTACGGTGATTTCCGTTTCCGCCACATATCGAAAGCCTCGTCCTGTACCAGCAATCCGATCCGGTCACAGATGTCGAGCAGTTCGGGTGCCGGCGGGTTATGGCTGGTGCGGACGGCATTGGCCCCCATGTCTTTCATCATTTGCAGTTGACGTTCGAGTGCCCTCGGATTGACCGCGCTTCCGAGGCATCCCAAGTCATGATGCAGGCAGACGCCCAATATTTTGGTCGGTTCTCCGTTCAAGGAGAATCCCGTATGCTCGTCCCAATCGAATTTGCGTATGCCGAATGTGGTTCGATAGCGATCCGTCAATTTATTGCCGACTCTCACCTCGGTTATGGCGGTGTACAGATAAGGATTCCGGACGCTCCATAGTTCAGGATAGAACATTTCTATCGTGTGTGTAACGATTTTCTTCCCTCCTGCGGCTATCTCGGCCGGGGAGGATATCCGGTAGAGGGTCTTTCCTTCCTTGTCTTGTATCAGGGTAGAAACTTCCACGGTCACATCGGATGCCTCGTTTTTCAAAGTCGTTTCAATCTCGACCGTACTCTTGTCCGCATTCATGACCGGAGTAGTGATGTTTGTCCCCCAATTGTCCACATGGACTTGTCCGGTTTTCACCAACCATACATTCCGGTAAATGCCGGACCCTGAATACCAACGGGAATTAGGCTGGTCGCTGTTATCGGCCTGGACAACCAAGACATTCTCCTCCTTTCCATAATTCAGATACGGTGTCAGATCATAACGGAACGAAACATATCCGTTGGGACGAAAACCTAGCAAATGTCCGTTCAGCCAGACTCTACTGTTCCGGTAAACGCCGTCGAAATCAATATAGATCACTTTTCCCTTGTCGCTTTCAGACAGTTTGAAGTGTTTCCGGTACCACCCCATTCCACCGGGCAGCGCACCGCCTCCGGGAGTTGCCGGGTTATCGAGAGAAAAATCCGCCTCGATGCTCCAGTCGTGAGGCAAGTTCAGGACTCGCCAATTGCTGTCATCCGTATCGGGAGCGGACGCATTGGCTTGTTTTTCAGTCAGGGCAAAGCGCCATTCTTTGTTGAAGGATATTCTTTCACGCCCTTTTTCCCGTGTGGCACATGCAGTAAGGAACAGACAGACCAAGGCAAATACGGATAGTCTCATACGTGTACAGTTAACTCGTTTATATTATACAAAGGTAATACAAAAGAGACTAAAAAATGAGGGAAGAACATACAAAATAAAGGGGTATATCGTTATAATATCATACATTTGTAGGGATGAACCCGGTTTGTTCATCTTCAAAAAAGAAAGATAAAACTATGGCAGCAAAGAAAGACAGAGTGCTTTGGGCAGACGATGAGATAGATTTGTTAAAGCCCCACATCCTTTTCCTGCAGGACAAGGGATATGAAGTGATTCCGGTAATCAGCGGGCAGGACGCCATCGAATGCTGTAAGGAAGAATCGTTCGACATTATTTTTCTGGACGAGAATATGCCGGGGCTTACCGGATTGGAAACATTGGCGCAGATCAAGGCGATCAATCCCGATGTCCCTGTCGTCATGGTGACCAAGAGCGAGGAAGAAAGCATCATGAACCAGGCTATCGGTAACAAGATCGCCGATTACCTGATCAAACCGGTCAATCCGAACCAGCTGCTCTTGTCTATCAAGAAGAATGTCCACAAGAACGTAATCATATCCGAAACAACGACTGTCGGCTATCAGCAGGAGTTTGGGCGTATCGGCATGCAGATCAACGACTCACTGACAACCGATGACTGGATGGAGGTATACAAGAAGCTCGTCTATTGGGAAATCGAATTGGAAAACAGCCAAGTTCCGATGACCGACATGCTGCGCATGCAGAAACAGGAAGCAAACAACGCATTCGGTAAATTTGTCAAAAAGAATTACGTGGACTGGATTCAGCATCCTGAAATCCGTCCGCTGATGAGCCCGGATTTGTTTAAAAAGAAAGTATTCCCGATGCTCGACAACGGGGATAAGGTATTCTTCATCCTGATCGATAATTTCCGTCTCGACCAGTGGCGCGAAGTAAAAGATCTGCTTGCCGAATACTATACGTTCGACGAAAGCCTGTACTACAGCATCCTTCCGACCGCCACACAATATGCCCGCAACTCGATCTTCTCCGGGCTGATGCCCTTGCAGATCGAAAAGATGTTTCCGGAACTTTGGGTGGACGAGGACAGCGAGGAAGGGAAAAACCTGAATGAAGCACCGCTTATCCAAACGCAGATCGAGCGGTTCCGTAAGAAATATACGTTCTCCTACCATAAGGTACATGATTCGCAGTATAACGACAAATTGCTGAATATCGTTCCTTCCCTCCTTCATAACCAGCTGAATGTGGTGGTACTGAACTTTGTCGATATGCTGTCCCACGCCCGTACCGAAAACAAGATGATCCGCGAACTGGCCCAGAGCGAAGCGGCCTATCGCAGCCTGACACGCTCCTGGTTCCAGCATTCGGGCACGCTGGAACTTTTCAAGCGTATCGCCGGAAAAGGGTATAAAGTGATCGTTACGACCGACCACGGTACTATCCGCGTCGATAATCCGGAGAAAGTGATAGGTGATAAGAATACAAATACCAACCTGCGCTATAAGGTGGGCAAGAACTTGAATTATAATCCGAAGGACGTGTTTGACATCCGCTTTCCCGACAAAGCGGGGTTACCTTCCCCAAACCTGAGCAGCAAATATATCTTTGCGATGAACAACGATTTTTTCGCTTATCCGAACAACTATAACTATTACGTTTCTTATTATAAGAATACATTCCAGCACGGTGGTATTTCAATGGAGGAAATGCTGATTCCTTTCATCACGATGACGGTAAAATGATTGACAACTGCAAAATAATTGGCAATTGGCAATTGTTAATTGCCAATTGTTTTAACTTTGCAACCATAAACACCAATTGCCGATTGCCAATTCTCTTTCTCTCTGAATTGTCAATTGCCAATTATCAATTATCAAAGCTATGCGTACAATTAAAATCGAAAGTTTAGATACGATCCGCCAAGCAGCCAAAGAGTTTATTGCCGGGATGGACGACCGTACCGTATTCGCATTCCGAGGGAATATGGGAGCAGGGAAAACGACTTTCATCAAGGCTATCTGTGAAGAGTTAGGCGTGGAGGATGTCATCAACAGCCCAACGTTCGCCATTATCAACGAATATCGCAGTAGCGAAACCGGTGAGCTGATCTATCATTTTGACTTCTACCGCATCAACAAACCTAGCGAAGCGGAAGATATAGGCACGGAAGATTATTTCTATAGCGGTGCCCTCTGCTTTATCGAATGGCCGGAAAAGATCGAAGATTTATTGCCGGGTGACGTCGTGGAAGTTGCCATCACAGAGAACCCTGACGGTTCCCGCACCGTAGAAGTGAAATAAGATGGAACCTACCGAATATTTTATCCTGATACTCTTTATCGCATTAGGGATATTCTCGGTTATCGCTGCGATCCTGAATCTCGACTGGTATTTCCAGACCAGCGGAGCCATGACATTCGTCAGGTGGCTAGGACGCAAAGGCGCCCGTATTTTCTATGCTCTTTTGGGATTAGGATTGATTGCTTGTGGAGTGGCAGGACTTATCTTCTGGAATTGATAACGGGCAATTGACCAGTGACAATTCGAAATGTAACGAACCGGCCAAAGGTCGAACAAAATTGTCAATGGTCAATTGTTCAGACCAGTGCAAAGTCCAGCTGTTTCCTTTCCAGGTTAGCTTGTGCTACTTTTACAGTGATGGCATCTCCTAACCGGTAAATGCGCTTTGTTCTACGACCGAGCAGGCAATAGTTCTTGTCGTCAAACTCGTAATAGTCGTCATCGAGGTCACGGATCGGGACAAGCCCTTCACATTTGTTATCATTCAGCTCCACATACAATCCCCATTCGGTGACACCGGATACGACACCATCGAACACCTGTCCCAATTTATCTTTCATAAACTCGACCTGCTTGTACTTGATGGACGAACGTTCGGCATTTGAAGCCACCATTTCCATCTCGGAGCAATGTTTACAATACTCTTCATATTTGTTCTTTATCACACTACGGCCACCTGCCAGATAGCGTTCCAGCAAACGGTGCACCATCATATCAGGATAACGGCGGATAGGAGAAGTGAAGTGTGTATAATAATCCATTGCCAACCCGTAGTGACCGATATTATCCGTCGTATAGTGGGCTTTCTGCATGGAACGGATAGCCAAAGTCTCCACCAGATTTTCTTCCGGTTTACCCTGTACACTATCCAACAATTTATTGATCCCTTTGGATATATCCGTTTTCGTCCCTTCCGTACGCATTTTGTAACCGAAACGGCTAATGAATGCGGAAAAATCTCTTAGTTTCTCAGGGTCCGGCTGTTCATGGATACGATAGACAAACGTTTTCTTTGTCTTATTCTTACTCTTTCCAATAAACTCGGCTACCGTACGGTTTGCCAATAACATGAATTCTTCGATCAGTTTATTGGCTTCCTTCGATTCTTTAATGTAAGTTCCCAACGGCTTACCGTTCTCATCTATATCGAATTTGACTTCGTAACGGTCGAAAGCAATTGCTCCGTCCTTGAAGCGGCGGTCGCGCAATTTTTGTGCCAGGCCGTTAAGTGCCAGGATTTCTTCTTTATATTCACCCTCCCCGGTTTCGATGACAGCCTGAGCCTCTTCGTAAGTGAAGCGACGGTCGCTCTTGATAATGGTACGGGTGATATGAGACTGTTGGATTTCGGCATTCTTATTCAGCTCGAAAATCACGGAAAAACAAAGTTTCTCTTCATTCGGGCGGAGCGAACAGATCTGGTTGCACAAGCGTTCCGGCAACATCGGAATGGTGCGGTCCACAAGATAAACAGATGTCGCACGGCTGAAAGCTTCCCGGTCTATCAGGCTTTCCGGTTTAACGTAGTAGGTCACGTCGGCGATATGAACGCCAACTTCCCAATTGCCATTATCCAGCTTACGGGCGGAAAGGGCATCATCGAAATCCTTAGCGTCTTTCGGGTCGATCGTGAAAGTCGTGACGCCACGGAAATCCTCACGCTTGGCAATTTCCTCTTCCGGGATTGCATCCGATATCTTTTCTGCGGCCTTTTCAACGTTAGCCGGATATTTATATGGTAGATCGAACTCAGCCAAGATAGCATTCATCTCCGCATCGTTGTCACCGGCAGTCCCCAGGATATCGACCACCTCACCCAACGGGTTCTTGGCCTCTTCCGGCCATTCGGTGATACGGACGATCGCTTTGTCGCCGCTCTTGCCGCCTTTCAGTTTGTCTTTCGGAATAAAGATGTCGTTTGCAAGCGTCTTGTCTTCCGTAATAAGGAAAGCAAAACCTCTGGTCACCTGTAATTTACCTGTGATCAAGCGTCGCTGGCTTTCCAGTATCTCGATAACCTCGCCTTCCGGGTCAGCCCCTTTTCTCTTGGCATGAAGTTGTATTTTCACCTTATCACCGTTAAGCGCATGTGCGGAATTTCGCTCTGCCACAAAAATCGGTGTCCCGCCATCTTCGGGGATAAAAGAGTTCTTACCATTCTGACGACGCATAAAGGTTCCGACAGCAGTCGTTCCCCAATCATTGTAACGGTAGCGTCCCCTGTCTATTTCAGAAATGAAGTTGTCGGAAGAAAGATCATACAGGATATCCACTACCTGCAACTTCTGCACTTGATTGGTAACTCCTATCATACTGCTGATTTGCCGATAGTTAAAAGGTTCTTTGGGAGAAGACTTGAAAACGTTGATGATGGCATTGATCATAGCCTCTTTCTTCATCCGTTTGTTTTCGCCTTTGGAGCTGCTTTTCTTCTTCCCCGGTTTATTACTTTTCTTTTCAGATTTATTCTTAGTCATATTTTCTTTTCCTATGTTTTACAAAGTAAACAATAAATTTTAAGAAGCTGTTTACATTTGTGATAAATAATATTCGGGAGATTTTATTCTCCGAAACAGTTGGCCCTTACTCCTTTAACCCCCGGTTTACAGCAAAACACACTGCCGCTTAAGGGGTATTCCCGGAGCTGTTCTTCGGACAAGCCTGCACGAGCCGTTGTTATATAAAGCGTATCCATTTTTTTCCCACCGAAAGCGCAGGAAGCGACATTCGGCGCCGGGACCTCTACTTTTGCCAGCAATTCTCCCGTATAGGGATTGTAGCAGTAAACGCCATAACCACCCCATTGGGCTACCCAAAGATGGTCGTCGCTATCGATCGCCATACCATCGGGCACTCCCGTTCCACCAGGCAAGGTAACGGCTATACCGTCGAACAGGATATCCCCGTTGTCGGCATCGTAGCGATAACGGGCTATTTTGCCGGTAGGTGTATCGTTGTAATACATGAATTTCTTGTTGGACGACCAGACGATCCCGTTTGAGATCGTGACCTTTTTCAATTTCGTAGTGACGGTTCCGGCAGGCGAAACAGTGTACAAAGTTCCGGCACCTTTAGGCGCACCGAATCCCATCGTTCCGACCCATAAATGTCCGGCCGGATCGCATTTACCGTCATTGCAGCGCACTTTACCGTTTTCGTCAGGTATCGGAGCAACGGAAGTGGTATGTCCGTCATGCAGGTTTACCCGTACAATTTCGTTTTGCAAGGCAATGATGACCGTGCTGTCTGTTTCGGGAACCACCGTCGATACCATACGGTCGAATTTCCAGGAACTGCATTCTTTTGTATCGGGATGATATTCGTATAATGTTTGCCCTTCAATATCCACCCAGAATAAGGTGTGACGTTCGGGGTGCCAGATAGAACCTTCTCCGGTAGTCGCTTCAGCCTGATAAGCTAACTCTGCTGGAATCATTTCGACCTTTGGTGAACAGGATGTCGTCATAATTGAAATTGATAATAAAATAAATGCATTAATAAGACAATGTTTCATGGTATAAAAAGACTGTTCTTGCCAGTTATGGATAAGTTTTATGCAAACATACTAAATAAATCCGATATTTCTTTTAAATTAGGCCCCGAATTTATATAATCGGCTCTGATTGCCATTAATGAACAGATTTTAAATAAATAGTAAAATGAAAGAGTTGAATGAAAAAACTGCCGGTAAAATGCTGCATCCGGAACGGGTCATCCAGTTCGGAGAAGGCAATTTCCTCCGGGCATTCGTGGATTGGATTATCCAGAAAATGAACGAGAATGTAAATTTTAACAGCAGTGTCGTGGTGGTCCAGCCCATCGACCGGGGAATGGTCGACATGTTGAACGCACAGGATTGCTTGTATCATGTCAATCTTCAAGGGTTGGACAAAGGTGAAAAAGTCAACAGCCTTACCCGGATCGATGTGATAAGCCGCGCATTGAATCCTTATGCGGACTTTTCCGCTTTTATGAAACTGGCAGAACAGCCGGAGATACGTTTCGTCATTTCAAATACGACGGAAGCAGGAATAACATTCGATCCGGCTTGCAAGTTGGAGGACGCGCCTGCCTCTTCCTATCCGGGCAAGCTGACGCAATTGCTTTATCACCGCTACAAGACATTTAACGGAGAAAAAGACAAAGGTTTGATTATCTTTCCGTGCGAGTTGATCTTCCTGAATGGGCATAAACTGAAAGAAACCATTTACCAGTACATCGATTTATGGCAATTAGGAGAAGATTTCAAAACCTGGTTTACGGAATGCTGCGGTGTATATGCGACACTGGTCGACCGTATTGTCCCAGGATTTCCACGTAAAGAGATCGATTCAATTAAAGAGGAACTGCAATATAACGACAATCTAGTCGTACAGGCGGAAATATTCCATTTATGGGTAATCGAAGCGCCCGAATCGGTCGCCAAAGAGTTCCCGGCAGACAAAGCAGGCTTGAATGTGCTGTTTGTTCCGAGCGAGGAACCTTACCACCAGCGGAAGGTAACCCTTTTGAACGGCCCTCATACAGTTTTAGCACCTGTCTCTTGGCTTTCCGGAGTGAATATCGTGCGGGATGCCTGCCAGCACGAGGTGCTGGAGAAATATATCCACAAGGTAATGTTCGAGGAATTATTGGAAACGCTGAATCTGCCGAAAGAAGAACTGGTGAAGTTCGGCAATGACGTCATGGAACGTTTTAACAACCCGTTCGTCGACCATTCGGTCGTATCCATCATGTTGAACTCATTTCCTAAATATGAAACACGCGACCTGCCAGGCTTGAAAGTCTATCTGGAACGGAAAGGCGAGTTACCCAAAGGACTGGTGTTAGGTCTGGCTGCCATTATTACCTATTATAAGGGATACGTCCGTGCCGATGGAACAAAATCCGAACCGAATGATTCCGCCGAAATTCTTCAACTGTTGCAGAATCTTTGGGCTACCGGCTCGACCAGGCAGGTCGCCGAAGGCGTATTAGCGGCAACTTCCATTTGGGGAGAAGACCTGAACCGCATTCCGGGATTGACCAATATGGTAAAAGGTTTCCTGGATGCCATTGAAGAAAAAGGAATGCTTAATGTCGTTAAAGAAATTTGCTGATGCGGACTTATATACAAATAAATCCGGCAGACAACGTCGTGGTCGCCGTAAAGAATTTACAGACCGGCGTATCTTTGGATATCAACGGCAGAACAATCGTTGTCCTGCAGGATATCCCTGCAGGGCACAAAGTAGCCTTACAGGATTTTAAAGAAGGAGACCATGTCATCAAATATGGTGCTCCCATCGGACATGCACGTGAAGTGATAACTACCGGAAGCTGGGTGAATGAAAAAAATATCAAGACCAACCTGGAAGGGTTACGGGAATATGAATTCAATCCGCAACCTATTCCGGAACAGCCATCCGGAAAGTCACTTTCTTTTAAAGGATATCGCCGCAAAAATGGAGAAGTGGGAATCCGGAACGAGATATGGGTGATTCCGACTGTCGGTTGCGTCAACGGCATCACGCACCGGTTGGCAGATCGGTTACGACAGGAGACACAAGGCACCGGAGTCGATGCGATCGTCGCATTCCCTCATAATTACGGCTGTTCCCAACTGGGAGACGACCATGAGAATACCCGGAAGATTTTACGGGACATGGTTCTGCATCCGAATGCCGGTGCAGTTCTCGTTGTCGGGTTAGGCTGCGAAAACAACCAAGTCGGTGCTTTTCGGGAAATGCTTGGCAATTACGATACCGAACGCATCCGCTTTATGGAAACGCAAAAAGTGGATGATGAACTGGAAACGGGAATGGAACTGTTGCGTAAACTCTATGCGATCGCTTCACAGGATAAACGGACGGATATTCCTTTAAGTGAGTTGCACGTAGGATTGAAATGCGGAGGATCGGATGGATTCTCCGGTATTACGGCCAATCCGCTGTTGGGTGTCTTTTCCGACTTTCTGGTAGCACAGGGAGGAACAACTGTCCTGACGGAAGTCCCGGAGATGTTCGGCGCCGAGACGATCCTGATGAACCGGAGCGAATCGAAGGCTGTCTTTGAAAAGACTGTTCATCTGATAAATGACTTTAAATCCTATTTCATAGAGAACAAACAGCCGATTTACGAAAACCCTTCTCCCGGCAATAAGGCGGGAGGTATTTCCACCCTGGAAGAAAAATCGCTAGGCTGTACGCAAAAAGCCGGAACTTCAGCTGTTCGGGATGTTATGCTTTATGGTGAACGGCTAAAGACAAAGGGACTGAATTTATTGAGTGCCCCCGGAAACGATCTCGTGGCCAGTACGGCTCTTGCTTCCTCCGGCTGTCATCTGGTTTTGTTTACAACCGGAAGAGGGACTCCGTTCGGAACGTTTGTTCCAACAGTCAAAGTTTCGACCAACAGTAATCTAAATGCCCGCAAGCCAAACTGGATTGACTTCAATGCCGGTTCTCTTTTAGAGGGCGAAAGCATGGAGGAACTTCGTGAACGCTTTATCCGGTTCATCATTGGTATCGCAAGTGGTAACCCGACAAACAATGAAAAGAATGATTACAGAGAGATTGCAATCTTCAAATCCGGAGTAACACTTTGATTCATGGAGATATCAAAATTCCTTTATCATGATCTTTTAGGCACGGATCTCACGGATTTACACGGAAAGAAAATAAATTTATCCGTGTAAATCCGTGAGATCCGTGCCTAAATTATATCTCTTGCAAGCAGGATTTTGTTTCGACACTCCTTACTATTAAATCTTCTTCTCAATAACCGCCTGTACTACATTCAGTACATAATCGCCTAACTTTTCGGCCTCACCGATGATGTCCATGTAGTAGACACCGTCCTGGTACTGGTATTTCTTGTTGTTGATGTCTTCCACATTATGGATCTTCAACTGATTGCGATAATTGTTTATTTCATTTTCGATATTGTAAGATGGGTTGACATCGTCGCGTACAAGTTCCGATTTCTTCAGTATCTCGATCATGCGATGCAAAGCCTTCTCCGTAAGTGCCAACATCTGGTCCACATTATGGTTCTGCTCGTCTGTGAATATCGATTTAAACTCGTTGCGGCGTTTGATGCTTCGCGCCATATTATTGCAGGAATCTGCTATACTTTCGATCTCCGATACGGCACGCAGCATGATACGGATTTCTTCCTTCCCTTCCGAACTCAAGCGGCCTTCAGCCACGCAAGTCAAATAATTGGCAATCTCGATCTCCATCCGGTCGCTGATACTTTCGTATTTCTCTACACGGCTATATGTTTTCAGGAAAGCATCCTCGTTCTTCTCATAGAACAGAGCTTTCACCATATCCAGCATACGGCCCGTACGCTCGGCAAACAGCGTGATCTCCTTACGTGCTTGCAAGATCGAAAGTTCGGCAGTCGACAGCATCCCCCCCGTAATATAACGTAAACGATATTCCTCATCCTCATCTTTCTTTCCTTTGATAAGGAAGCAAACCGTCTTCTCTATCAATCCGACAAACCAGATCATAACAAATGTATTACTGATATTGAAAGCCGTATGGAAAGCGGCCAGTTTGAAGGATACTGCTACCGAGGGATCGGAAATGCGCATTACATTCGTGACGAACCAAGAAACGGCATTGGTGAACGGATAGAACAAAATCAACACCCAGATCACACCGAATATATTAAAGGCAAGATGTGCCAAAGCCGCCCGTCTGGCTTGCGTATTACCGGTCAAAGCCGCCAGGTTGGCCGTAATCGTTGTTCCTATATTTTCACCCAATACGAGTGCCACACCCAATTGGTAGTCGATCCAGCCGTTGGCACACATAATCAACGTAATGGCCATCGTTGCAGCTGAAGCCTGCACGATCATGGTCAGGATAGCCCCGATAAACAAGAACAGGATGATAGAGAAAAATCCCATATCGGCATAATTCTGCACGAAGGCAAGCATCTCCGGATTGGCTCCGAGATCCGGAGCATTGGCTTTCAGGGCCTGAAGCCCCATAAAAAGGAAAGAGAAACCGAAAATGAACTCCCCGACCGACTTACGTGAGCTTTTGCCGGAAAAGAGGAGTGGAATGCCGAATGCGAGTAGAGGAAGGGAGAAAGCCGCGATGTCGACTTTGAATCCGAGAGCCGAGATCAACCACGCGGTAACGGTCGTACCGATATTGGCTCCCATTATGACACCGATGGATTGGGTAAGAGTGAGCAGACCAGCGTTTACGAAACTGACCACCATGACTGTAGTGGCGGATGATGATTGGATCAGGGCGGTAATTAAAACTCCGGTAAGAACTCCGGTAACCCTGTTGGTCGTCATGGCCGTCAGAATCCTGCGCAAACTGTCCCCCGCAAATTTCTGCAGACCTTCGCTCATGATCTTCATACCGTATAGGAACAACCCCAAGGAACCTATAAGGCGTAGAAAATCAAAAAATGAATAGTCCATTTAAAATACGTTTAAGTGGATGTATATCCGATTAATATTCCTAACTTTAGGGGACAAAAGTATAAATAATAACTGAGATACCATGTCTGAAACTATTACAATTTATTGCAAAAATAACAATACTTACAAAGAAGTTCCCATTGGTTCTTCGCTGTTGGACATCTATTCACTGGTTGGTGCTCCCCTCCGGTTACGACCGATGAATGCACAGGTAAATAATAAAACAGAGGGGCTTACCTTCCGTTGTTGGCATCCGAAAGATGTTGAATATGTCGACTATACGCAACTTTCGGGAATGCGGACATATGTCCGTTCCCTCTGTCATATTTTCTCGAAAGCAGTGAACGACGTGCTCCCTTCAGCGACTCTGAACCTGGAGCATCCCATCTCGAAAGGCTATTATTGCGTTATTCACAACGGTAAAGACATAGACGAGGAGACGATCGGCAAGATCAAGAAACGGATGCGTGAAATCATCGACGCAGACCTTCCTTTCCATTTGAAAACGATTCGCACGATCGATGCCGCAGTCTTGTTCCGTGAAAGGGGCATGAACGACAAAGCCCGTCTGATCGAAAGCGCCGGTATGCCTTATACGTCTTATTACGAATTGGATGGCTACATCAATTATTTCTATGGCTGCCTGACTCCTTCCACCGGCTACATCCAGGTTTTTGACCTGGTTCCCTATTTCGACGGCGTGTTGTTGCGTGTGCCTCAAAGGACGAATCCGACGGAATTGGAACCGGTCATCCGCCAAGATAAAATGTTTCAGGTTTATAAGGAGCATCTGACCCTGCAACGCACGGTCGGATTGGACAACGTCGGCGACCTGAACCGGGCGATAGAGAAAGGCATGACATCCGAGGTCGTCATGGTCTCCGAAGCCATGCAGGAAAAGCAGGTAGCCAAGATCGCAGAGGAGATTGCCGCCCGCTACGATAACGGCGTCCGCATCGTGTTGATTTCCGGACCGTCTTCTTCGGGGAAAACGACTTTCTGCAAACGGTTGCAGGTTCAGTTGATTACAAACCTGATCCATCCGGTCGGACTTTCATTGGACGATTATTTCCTGAACCGTGAAGATACGCCGAAGGACGAATCCGGCGAATATGACTTCGAATCGTTGTATGCGCTCGACCTACCTTATTTCAACAGCGAATTGCAGAAACTCCTTTCAGGTGAAGAGATCGAAGTGCCGAGCTTTAATTTCGAGACAGGTCGCCGCGTTTTCAAAGGAAAGAAACTGAAGATGCAGAAAAACTCCGTCCTAGTGATAGAAGGCATTCACGCCCTGAACCCCGAACTGACTTCCATAATCGAAGACTGCTATAAATACCGGATCTATGTATCCGTGCTGACTTCCATCTCGTTGGACAACCATAACTGGATTCCGACAACGGACAACCGTCTCTTACGCCGCATCATCCGCGATTACCGGTTCCGCGGATATTCCGCCCGTGACACGATCGCACGCTGGCCCAGCGTACGCCGAGGTGAGGACAAATGGATATTCCCGTATCAGGAGAATGCGGATGCGATGTTCAACAGCGCCATGTTATATGAACTGGCCGCCCTGCGCAAGGAAGCCGAACCGATCTTGGGCGAAGTGCGCGAATGCGATCCGGAGAATGCCGAGGCGTACCGTTTGCTCCGTTTCCTCCGTTACTTTAATTACATCCCCGATGTCGGGCTTCCGGGCACTTCCCTTTTGCGTGAGTTCCTCGGAGGCGGCAGTTTCCGATATTGATCTGCAACAACGGAATGCTTTCGTTGGGAGGAATAAAAGTTACATACCTATGAAAATACTGTTTCCCACCTATGAAAATTTATTTTCTCTTGCGGGGAAATAAATTTTCATAGGTGGGAAACAGGTGTCCGCATTCATAGTTACAACCTGGAACCGGTTTGCAATATTACCCTGGCCATGCTCTTTTTCGGCGAAGCGAAAGGGTTGAACCCTGCTTTCCATGCCGGATTAGGGTTGCACCTCCTTTCCGTCCTACGAGAAACGCAGGAAGCTATCCGTTGTAAGGGAGCGTAAACCAGAACCGCGCACCTTCTCCCGGCCTCGAATCGACACCGATTGTCCCATTGAGAGCTTCGATGATGGTTTTGCAGATTGTCAAGCCCAAACCGGTTCCTTGCTTAAACGAGTTGACTTTCACGAAACGGTCGAAGATTGCCTGTTGGTGCTGGGGTGATATTCCGATACCTGTATCGATTACTTCCACCAATACATATTTTTCTACGATACGGTAGGAAAACCTGATGCTTCCCACCTCTGTAAATTTGACCGCGTTCGAGATCAAATTCGAAAGCACCTGCGTGACTCGTTTCGGATCGGTATGAACGAAGATGTCCGGCAGAGCATCGAAGTCACAGATCAAAGAAACCTTTTCAGGCATTTTCATCGCATGTACCTGAAACTGTTCATGGAAGATATCTTTCAGGCTGGTATCGGAAAGCGAGTAATCCAAAACGCCCGATTCTATTTTGGAAAAATCAAGTATATCAGTAATCAAACGAAGGAGCAAATCGCTATTCTTATTGATTATTTTGACAAACTCTTCTTTTTCTTCTTTATCGTCAGTCTCGGCAAGGATATTGGAAAATCCGATTATGGCGTTGAGCGGCGTCCGAATCTCATGGCTCATATTGGCAAGGAAGGCTGATTTCAGTTTGTCCGCCTCACGCACCTTCTGTATCTCCAGTTCCGACTGCCGGGTTTCATATTCCGCATGGTGCAGTTTCTCTTCCAACAGTTTTTCTTCCGTGATGTTAGTAATATGGCAGATCATTTTGTTCTGCCGCTTGCTTCCTTTCGTCTTATAAGCCTGCGCATTGATGCGGATCCAGATCGTTTCGTTTTCAATAGCGGTACGACATTCGAAGCTGCAATGATCCTGCTTCCCTTCTATCACCTGGAAAAGCAGGTTGACATTATCGGCCGAACGAACAATCTGCTGTACACCTCCAATCGTCATGTACTTATTACTTCTCAAGTAGTTGAAGAGCTTGTTATCTTCCGGTGTTTCGTTCAGGAGTGGATTGACAAACAATTCTTTCTTTCCGATATCATATTCGACAATAAGGGAATGACCGGACAAGAGAACTGCTTTTAGGATCGCCAAATTGTTTTGTGTCTGCTCCTCTTTGACCCGTTTTTCTGTCTCGTCGGAGATAATCAGCAAATAGCCGATATGCCCGAACTCCCGGTCGTTCAACCCAATTCCTTTCACCATCAGATATTTGACTTCATCAGAAATATTGGAATTATAGTAACGGGTATCCCGGATGCAATTGAAATCGTATGCAAGTGGAAAACTGAATGCCTTCTTCTTCTTGATCTGATTAAGGATTCTCTCTGGGACAGCCGGATTCTTGAACAGGTTGACTCCCAATAACTGTTCCCGGGAACTGCCAAAGATTTTAGTGTCGGCATCGTTTATATCGATCAGATAACCTTCTGCATCATATAATTCCACCCCGATCGGCAGATTATTGAAAAACTGCTGAAACTTTGTACTCAGCTTGGAGATGCGTTTTCTCGACTCTTCCAGGTTGTAATTGGTTTGCCAGCGTTCGATTATTATGGAAAAAATACCAGCAATGATATGCATGTCTTCCACTTCCGAAGCAGTCCAGAAACGGCTCGTCCGGATCGAATCGAAACCGATGAAACCCTGTACTTTATTATGGAAGGTAAGCGGGACGATCAGCATGGACTTCAGATGTTGTTCAGTCAACAGGATTTTATCGATATCCGCTTCGGCAGG
>ENA-ORML01001268-ORML01001268.1-human-gut-metagenome-genome-assembly--contig:-NODE-1268-length-22761-cov-11.288118_pt1 | contig 22761 bp, 20 predicted proteins | sample MGYA00242103_ERZ508995 | MGnify/ENA primary metagenome ERZ508995 (study PRJEB26280, sample SAMEA2338702) | human gut metagenome | biome: human gut; feature: human-associated habitat; material: faeces... | reverse complement strand
AGTGAAAGTATGATTTTCCATGATCCAAAAAAAGAAATGTATAACGATTTTCATTTATACCTTTCGAAGAAAGGTTACAAGGTACATGTGATTGATTTCCGTAATCCTGAGTATTCAGATCATTGGAATCCATTGGATGATATTACAGACTGGGCCGTTAAAGATCCGGATGAAGCAGATGAATATGCTCAGGATCAGGTTGAATCTATTGTTGATGGAAATTCAAATTCAGAACCTATATGGATTGATGGACAAAAGGCATTGATTATTTCTTCGTTATTAGAAGTCGCATCGGCTCCCATTGCACGTGCTAAAAAAAATTATTATTCACTGGTACAAATGATATCTCTACTTGGTAAGACAAAAAGGATAGATGGAGAAGAAAAGATGGTACTATCCGCATATATGGAGTCATTGGATGAAACATCTGTATCTCGATTAAGTTTTGCTACAATCGCCACTGCACCAGACAAAACAAGAGGGTCATTTATAACTTCATCTCTTGCATCTATTCGACCATTCACTAGTCGAAAATTGATGAAGGTGATGAGTAAATCAGATTTTAATTTCCGTAGTTTCAAGGATGGAAAACATGCACTGTTTATTGTGGATCCAGATGAAAAGAAAAGATATAATCCGATAACAGCGATGATGATTGAAAGTGCATATAAGACACTTGTTTATGAAGCAAACCAGCGTGATGACTGTAAATTGGAAAAGCGTGTTCATTTTATTTTAGATGAGTTTGGAAACATGGCAAAGATTCCTAACTTTGATGGGAAAATGACTGTAGCACGTTCACGAAATATCCTGTTCCATTTATATTTGCAGGACTATGAACAGATGAACGAAAAGTACGGTGATCATATTGCACACATCATTCGTTCAAACTGTAACTTGTGGTATTTTATTTCAAGCGCTGACCATGATGTTTGTAAATCAATCAGTGATAATATTGGTGAAGAAGATATTATGGTTGAATCGTACAGTAATAATTTTAATAACAATGTTACTTCCACTGGTAGTGGTGTAAATATTGGACATCAGAAAAAACCTTTGATTACACCGGACGAACTTCAGAATATGGATGTTAGTGATGGAAATGGAATTATTGTATATCGTTCTAAGCTAGGTCCATGCAAGGTTTATTTGCCTGACTGTTCTCAATATTCATGGTATAAGGAAATGGAAAATGAAATTGTACGTGTACGCAAAGATGGATTCGAGTTAGAGTATGCAATTCCACGTTATATTGTATTGTCACCAACCATTTTGGCAAGTGCAGGAATCAAATTGCGATTGAATGACTCCTCTCGTGTTTCACCAAGAGGAGTCGGAAAAGAAGAACCATTATTATCAAAAAATATGTACTGGTATTGGTCTTCACGTGATGATTTAGAGGAATCAGTTTTTTCCCATGTTATTGAATATTTAAAAAAGATAGATCTTTTAGAATCCAAGATTTCAGTTCAAACGTTGATTCGTAATTATATGAAGTCAGATGAATTCATTGAATGGTTACACTCTATTGATACCAACGCTTCTGATAAAGATTTGGATGAAGTGAAAAGAAATTTAGATGAGATTGAAATCACTGATAATGATAATGCTTTTTCGGATGCTTGGAGTTAATCTATGGCAGGTATAATTGTCAAATATAGATTCCAGCATACACAGTACTCCAACAAAAATCTCAATGCGGTAGAAAAAAATAACACAGTAAATACAGCTGATGCTTTTGAATACTGTGATCGTGATGAAGCCTGTGATAAGACGTTAGTAACAACAGATAAAGCATTCAATTATGCAGATTACCGATTAGGAAGTGCAGGCAGTATAACAAACGGCGGTAAGCCTATTGACGCATTACGTATGCAGATGATATGTGACCAGTACAAACCACCAGTATTGTATGGAATGATAATTTCTTTTGATCATGATTTTGCAGTAAAAAATCAAATTATTGATAAAAGAAACATGGATAAACTGATTGCAAAATCTATGAATTCAATTTTAAAGAAGATGAATTTAGAACCAGATAATGTCATTTGGACATCTTCATATCATACAAACACGGACAATCCACATTGTCACATTAATTTTTACGAAAAGAAACAAACAAAGCGAAAACAGACTCTATCTAAACATCAGATAGATCACCTTAGATCGTCTATTGCAAGTGAAATGGAAATCAATACACTACTGTATGTGAAACGTGATGAAGCTATGAATCATTTAATGGATTCCTTATCTGAAATAGGATTCAGTAAAGATATGCTGCATGGCTATGAAGATATGATACAAAGGTCAAATAGTTCTCAGAAAGGTCTGGAACATATTTATAAAAAGCTGATTGCATTAAATAATGTACTTCCAGAAAAAGGAAGCATGAAATACAATTCAAAAAATATCCGTCCATTTCATAACCAGATTCGTGACATCATTGAGGATATCTATAAACTGGACGAAATCAAACCATTTGTGGACGAATATCGTAATATTTTAGAAGAAACACAGGAAATGCAGCAGGAACTTTATGGTACGGGTAATGATGAGTACGAAGATGAGGATGGCGGTATTGTACATGGTCAAGGCAATGATGAAAAAAGACAGGACGAGTATTATCGTAGAAAGATGTATGAGCTTGAAACACGTTTAGGAAATATGATTTTACAAACGATTGTTAATGGCAGAAAAGATGTTGACAGCATTGAAAAAGATAAAAAAAAACTACATGAGTTAGAGAACAGAAAAACAAATTTGGATTGGGAAATCAATTCTAAAAAGTATTCCAGTGAATACGCAGTGAATAAAGCTCATGATGAAAAATCAAAAAAGAACTTGAAACAAAATTCTCGAAAAAAGATTATAAAATCTGTTTTTCAACGAAGATCGAACATGATATGCCATGCGACAGTAAATTATATGAGCAACGCTATACAGACAGCTTATTATGCAAATCTGGACATAAAACAGAAAGTGCAGGAAGCTACACGCAATGCGCAAAGAGAAGCCTATGCAAGACAAATGTATTAAAGAAAAGGAGATATAAAATATGGCTAGAAAATCAACAATTGAAAAATTAAAAGCAAGAATCAGTGTCTTAGAAAAGGACAGACAAAGAAAGGTAGATGAACAGATTGAATTGATTTTAAAAACGGACCCTGAGATTTTACAAATCAATTCACAAATTGACGATCTGAAAAAGATGGTCAAAGCATCTGAAGAACTGGAACGTAAAAAGGAAGAGCTTGAAAAACAAATGTTAGACTTACTGGATTAACAGTTTGCATATATTTTTTTATGAAATGCCTATCATTTCGCACAATTTTCTAGCATTTTTGTGTAGGATGTATGCTAGAATATAGATGTATTAAATAAGGTCGATTCACGGACCTTGGCAGTAATGCCGAAAGTACAGATGAATTAGAATCACACTTTCTTCATTCGTGAAGAGGTTAAAGTTTTGTAGTAGTCTGTAATGCCATTGGTTGAGGTTGCAGTACAGCACAATTTCGGATGGTAGTGAAGGAGTCAAGGCATGGCGAGTTATCGAGCCACTGTTGCAGTACAGCAAATATTCACATGGTAGTGAAGGGCACCATCCATTGAAAAATTATATATTATGGTTGATGTACAGCACGTATTCACATGGTAGTGAAGGAGCCACTTTTATAATGCTTTTTTGTGAGAAACAGTTTAAAATAAATGTGCAGGGATTTATTTTTATGAATCTCTATTAGCCAATTGGTAATTGCCGTTACCAGTTGGCTTTTTCCTTTATAGAAATAATTTATGTTTTGCAATGTCCCCTTGAACTAAGTTCGCAGGGTTTATTATTTAGTTATTACATATGCAGATTTTGCGTATGTTTTTTTTATGAAATGCCTGTCATTTCGCACAAAAATCTAGCATTTTTTCCAAATCAAAATGGTAAAATATAGGTAGATATAAATTTGAAAAGAAAGGAGTGAAATTGCAATGGATGCAAATGAATCAAAAGAATGGAATAAGATTAGATCAAGAGAGTTAAAAGAAAAATTTCTAAAATCTCAAAAAATATTATCAACTGATTATGGTAACAGAGAATTTGAAGTTATGGACTTTACATTAGCTGAAGAAATGTTGAATAAATATTCTTTGGAAGAACTAGAGGAAGAGGTTCTAGCAGATGTGGAACTCGAAAGAGGTAATAAACAAAATGGATGCCTGATTGCATTAAATGTTTTGCAGAAAGCCGATGGAGATAAAACACAAGCAGACATGATTTTACATGAAATTAGAAATACTATGATTGCCTATTATGACTATCAAATCGAGATTGAACAAATACGTTCTAAAGCCTTGCGGAAATTGGATGTTGAATTAGAACGCTCTTAAGTCAGATTGCCTTAATTATTATATAAGGTCGATTCACGGACCTTGGCAGTAATGCCGAAAGTACAGATGAATTAGAATCACACTTTCTTCATTCGTGAAGAGGTTAAAGTTTTGTAGTAGTCTGTAATGCCATTGGTTGAGGTTGCAGTACAGCACAATTTCGGATGGTAGTGAAGGAGTCAAGGCATGGCGAGTTATCGAGCCACTGTTGCAGTACAGCAAATATTCACATGGTAGTGAAGGGCACCATCCATTGAAAAATTATATATTATGGTTGATGTACAGCAAAATTTCGTATGGTAGTGAAGGATTGATCAGACATTAGGTATTTAGACAATTACATTATGAAAGCTAAATTCAACAATTAATTGAAATCACGCTTTTGTATAGTATATATGATGAAACAGAAAGGAACCTTTGGTTATGAGTGATGTAAAAGGACGATACATACTTACGTTGCCCTTGAAAACGGAAGTATACCAAGAACACATTTTAGAAAAACGTTTTAGACTAGGAGAACACCTCTATAATAATTTCTTGAACTTTGAAAAAAAGAAGTTTTATGAAATGACGAAACGTAAAGATTATAGAGATGCTCAAAACCTTATAAAAGAGTTGACAATTCAAATCAATTCATTGGATGAATTTAAGGAATCAAAGCAATTGATTCAGGAATTAAGGAAGCAGAGAAAAGAACAATATGACATCATTTATAACATCAAAAAGATGTTTGACTGGTCTGAATTTGGCTTTACCAATGATATGAAAAAGTATCGCAAGTATTATAAAGAAAATTTAAACTCTACAATTTGTGATAATCTATCAGGAAGGTGTTTCAAGGCATTTGTAAAGATGGAATCCGAACTTATAAAAGATCAATATCGAAATGATGAGGATAAAGTAAATCCTTGTGTGCATTATAAAAGAAAGGATTCTTTAAGATGTCTTACAGCAAAAAAGAACTCGACTGGAATTCGATTCAGTCTTGATGAAGGAAACAGAATCGGTACAGTGAAATGGCAAGGTCTTGTATTTTCGATTGATTTATCTAAATGTACATTGTATGAATGGCAGGCATTACAATCGGATATTTGCTACTGTGCAGTAAAACGTGAAAAGATCAAAGGAAAATGGAAATATTATATCCAGATCACTTTGAAAGGGCATGTACCTGATAAATTCGATAAACAGACAGGTGAATTGAAAAGACAGCTAGGAAAAGGCAATGTTGGCTTGTACTTTACAAGTACCAGTCTTACGGTTTCAACAGAAAATGGGGTTAAAACATATCCTTTGGAAATCAAAAATCATGAGGATAAGAAAACTGAATTATTGCAGAAGATGGATGCTTCCAGACGTGCTACAAATCCAGACAACTACAATGAAGATGGAACCAGCAAAGAAAAAAGTGAAATCAAAGGATGGCATTTTTCAAAAGCTTATAAAAAATATCGTGCTGAACTTTACGAAATTTACCGCAAGGAATGCGAGGAAAAGAAATTGTTGCAGGAAATCCTTGCAAATGAAGTCATTGCATCTGGTGATGTGTTTAATTGTAATAAAATGGACTTTAAATTTCTTCAAAAAAATTTGGGCAAAAAGATTCAGTCTGCCAGTCCAGCTATGTTAAAAACGACAATAGAAAGAAAGCTTTCGTATCACGATGTTTCTATCAATGAAATCAGCTATTCGAAATTAAACCCTATTTTTGAAGAAAAAAACGTAAGTAAAAAGGATTTAGAAGAAGTGGCTGCACTCATTCGTCAGTTTTAGTTAATATGAATTAAGGCAGTTTGTCTTAATTCTTAAATAAGGTCGATTCACGGACCTTGGCAGTAATGCCGAAAATACAGATGAATTAGAATCACACTTTCTTCATTCGTGGGGAGGTTAAAATTTTGTAGTAGTCTGTAATGCCATTTGAGGTTGCAGTACAGCACATTTTCACATGGTAGTGAAGGTCAGTTTGACGTTTCCAAAGCGGCCATATTGTTGCAGTACAGCACATTTTCATATGGTAGTGAAGGATAGCCAGGTCATTGAATTGTTGATGGAATGTTGGACGTTAGCACGCTTTCATATGGTAGTAAATGTAAATATGCAATTGCACCACTCATTTAAATGGTGCAGGAGAATAAAATAGTATAAACAAAGATTTAAAAGCCACTATGGCTTTTTTTTAGAATGGAGATAAATATATGTTTTTAACAGAAAAAGAATTAAAGGATGCTTTTTGGAAAAGCTACAACAATAAAGGGCGAGCTGTTAAATGGCAGTTTGAATGTCCTGTTCGAGAAGGTAATACAGATTTAATGACATTGGAAAAATATCAGGAAAACTGGCAAATCAATGCATTTGAATTTAAATTGACGGATATAAAAAAAGTACTTTTACAGGCAGAAGGAAATTTACCTTACTGCAATAAAAGCTGGATCGTAATTCCGGAAGAGAAGAAAGATGTCATTTTAAATCGCTACATGAATTATTTGAATGAAAAAAAATATATTGGAGTTATTGGAGTCCAGGCAGGTGGAAGATACACAATTATTTTTCAGCCAAAGTTTAAACAGGATATGACTTTCTCTCAAAAAATTTTGAATATGTGCATGGCGGAGGTTTAGCTCATGAAGGTTATTATTGCAGAAAAACCAAGCTTGGGAAGAACGATAGCTACTGCGATTAGCAAAAGCCAGAACACAAAGACTTTGAACAACAAAGGCTATATCACTGTTGGAAATTATATTGTGACCTATGCGTATGGACATTTGCTGACATTACAGGATATGGATAATTATTTTGGTAAAAAAATCAAATGGAATGAGAATTTACCATTCTATCCTAATCCTTTTAAATTCCAATTGAAAAAGGATAAAGGTGTCAAAGGTCAGTTTAATGTAATTTGTGCATTAATTAATGACAGTAAAACAGATGAAATCATTTGTGCAGGAGATGCTGATCGAGAAGGTGAAGTGATTATACGTTTGATTTTACATTTTGGATTAAAAAATAAGTCAAAACGCATCACTCGACTTTGGTTGCCAGATCAAACAGATAAAACGATTGTTACACAGCTAAACCAGCGAAGGGTTGATTCAGAATACAATAATTTATACAACGAAGGTGTTGCACGTATGTATGTGGACTGGCTTCTAGGTATCAATTTAACAAGAGATGTTTCATCAAAAGCGAACAGTCTGTTAAACATTGGGCGAGTAATCTGTCCAATTGTCATTGAAATATATAACAGGCAAGTTGCAATCGAGCATTTCATTCCTGAAAAATATTATGCGGTTGAATCGAATGTTAATGGATTGAAACTATCTTTAAAGGATAAATTTGCGTTGAACGAGAAGGATAAGATCAATTTGATTTGTAACGATCTAAATTCTAATAAAGGTATCGTAACAGATATTCAAACAAGGGATGTCGAAAAACAAAGTCCCAAGCTGTTCAGCTTGAGTAAATTACAAGGTTTCTGTGGGAAGAAATTTAAACTAAAGCCTGCTGAAACTTTAGCAGTTGTTCAGAGTTTGTACGAAAAAGGTTATGTAACCTATCCAAGAACCAATACAGAATATCTGAGTGAAAATGAAAAGCAGACCGTTCTACACCTGTTGCAAGTACATGACAAGAACAATGTTCTGTTATTTAAAGATTCAAAACGAATTTTCGATGATTCCAAAATCGAATCTCACTCTGCATTAATGCCGACTGATAAAATAGCAAATTATGATTCTTTTTCGTCAAACGAAAAGAAGGTGTATCAGGCCATTTTTGCACGCTTTAATTCTGTTTTTTGGAAAGAACCTTGTATCGTTACAGAAACAGAAGCAACGATTCACGTTGGCAGACAATTTCCAAATGATTTAAAAATCAAGGGACAAGCTGTTAAATCAAAAGGATGGATGCGTGTTTATGGGGAGGATTCAGTTGATAAAGCTATTCCGCTGTTGTCGATAAATCAAACTTTAGATGTTGATTTTAAACCAGTAGAGAAGAAAACACAGCCACCTAAACCATATACAGTTGAAAGCCTTGGTAATTGGATGGTCCATCCATTCAAAAAGATCACTGATACAGAAGATGATGAATATAAAGCATTACTGAGTGGTTGTGAAATTGGAACAGAAGCAACTCGATCAGGAATTATTGATAAAGCGATCCAGACGGGATACATCAGTCTGACTGACAATGTATATTCGATTGAAGATAAAGGCAGATACATGGTTGAATTTTTAAATAAATCAAATCTTGACCTTTCACCACAGCGTACTGTAGAACTACAAAAAGACCTAAAAAAAGTATACAATTCAAAAATCACAGTAGATGAATGTGTTCAAAATGCGATTGCATTTTTAAATCAGTACTTTGAAAATGCAAGCAACAAGGAAATACCAGAATCTCAGTTTAAAAATGAACCTGAATCTTTAGGATGCTGTCCATGGTGCAACCAACCTGTTTATGCATTTAAAAGTGCAAAAGGTTTATTTTTTACGCACAGTAAAGAGGATAGAGAAAAATGTTCGTTCGCACTCTATGAAAAGCAAAAGATTTTCGGTGCAGAATACCATTTTACAAATAAAAAAGTAGAAGCATTGCTTGCTCATAAACTGCCTAAGATCGATTTAGTAAATAAAAGCGGAGTGCCTTATACAGCAGGTCTTGATATTCTTTCAGAACCGCATGAATTCAACGGAAGAAAATATCCTACTTTTAAAACACAGCTGTTGAATAAAAAATAGAATTAAGGCAACTTGCCTTAAGTAAGAGGGATGTTATATGTCGAGTGAATTTTTAGTTAAACAGACGTTGATTAAAATAATTGAAAATGCGAAATTTGATTATGAAAGAGAAAATTATAAATGGTTTAAATTAAATTTTCTAAATGATGATAGGAAGTCTTTTGCTGGGGATTATGATATGAGAACTCATATCATACGTGTTTTTGTTCCAAAGACAAGTGCAAAGACAAATGCAAATCTGATTTGTACCACTTTGCATGAAGTGTCTCACCATATTGATTGGTGTAATCGCCATACTTCAGATCATAGTGATGCATTTTATGAAATTTTTCAAAAGCTTTTGTATTCTGCATTGGATTTAAATGTTGTGTCTGTCTCAGATATTAAGAATATGCCAAGATTGACTACTGACCATAATAAAATATTAAAGTTTATAAAGATATATTCACCTAACCCAAATAAGGATATTAATGAAAATTATTTGATTGTAAATGTATATAATTGTTATTCCGAAAAAGAGAAACTTAAAGAAAATGGATATTTTTGGAATGGCACTTTAAAAGCTTGGTACAAGAAAATAAAAAAGGAAGATCAAATAAAGGAACAGAATTATTTGAACTCATTAAATTTAACGGATATACAGTTTGCAGATGGGAATAAAATAATTCTAAAAAATTAGGATCATAATTGTATACATTTATGCACTAGGATATAGATAGTTCTAATGTAGTCTATCAATGTCCTATTTTTTATTTATGGACTAGTCTATTTATTTATAGACCTTTTTTTGTTAAAATGAGGAGGTTAAATGATGTTTTACGGATATCATCGTGTAAGCACGAAGGAACAAAATTTAGAGCGTGGAATCAAAGGAATTGAAGATTTCTGCAAAAGCAGAAATTATAAACTTGAAAAAGTATTTGTAGACAAAATGTCTGGCAGGACAGTTGACAGACCGAGATATACAGTGCTTAAAGAGGATGTGTTACGTGAAGGTGATACCTTAATCATTTATGAGTTAGATCGTCTAGCTAGGGATAAGAAAGCCATATCAAATGAATTACGTTATTATGATGAACATAATATACGTGTAATGATTCTAGATATACCTACAACCACAACAGATTTACCAGATACAGATGCTATGAATAAGCTGATTGTTGAAACAATTAATAAGGTCATTATTGATGTTTATGCAATGTTAGCCGAAACTGAGTTGCAAAGAAAAACAAAAAGGCAGCAGGAAGGCTTGATTGCAATGAAAGAACGTGGTGAGTGGGATAATTATGGCAGACATCGTGTTATGAGTTTGCCTGACTTTGAAAAAGAATATCAAAACGTGAAAGATGGCAAAATTAAGAGCCTAGAGTTAATGAGAAAACTCAATATGAAAAAATCAACGTATTTTAAATATGTTCGTGAAATCAAATTAATGGATGGTAATTGTACTGATTAGAATAAGATATGCGTCTTGTTGGGTAGGAAAATAATCGAAGATCAAAATGTCGAGTATGAATATGTCGATTAGATGCAGAGAATTAGCAGAAGCAGTAGATTTTATGTGATGTGTGGATGACTTGATGAGTTATCCATATATCCACGAAAAAAGAAAGGATGTATTTATAAATGGCAAAGAAAGAAGTAAAAACCGATTTATGGGTTGCTTCTCAGTTAGATAAATGCAAGATACAGTTTACAGCACAGGGAAGTGATGTAAAAGAGATTGACGAAGCTCTTTCCACTGCTTCTAAGCGTGGAACAGGAAATGCTGGTTATCCTGAGTATGTAGCTGTTGTAAATGACTTTGTAATTGTCATAGAGGATAAAGCAGATTTAGATAAGCATACAAAATTAACTGACACAGCACTCATTGAGACAACAACAAAAGCAATCACTGACTATGCTGTGAATGGAGCGTATTTCTACGCAAAACATATAGCACAGAACAGCTCGTTTAAGAAGGTATTTGCTATTGGTGTATCAGGGGATGCAAAGCATCACAAGATTACACCTCTGTATGTTGACGATAGAGAAGGATATATTGAACTAGAAGACGTTGAATCATTTACAATGTTCAATCAACAGAATATCTATGAGTATTACTTGAGGAACGTTCTGAAAGAAAAGACTGATGTTGAGAAGACAACTGAGCAGATTCTGAAAGATGCATCAACACTTCATGAATATCTTCGTACTTACGGTTCTTTAAAAGATCAAGACAAACCGTTGGTTGTTTCAGGTATTTTGCTGGCGTTGGATGAAATTGAAAGTGGAAGTTTTTCGATTAGCTCATTGACAGGAGATGACGTTGAGACAGACGGTGAGAAGATTTATAACGCAATCCAGAAGCGTTTAAAACGTTCTAATGTCGGACCAGATGCCAAACGTGATAAACTTATGAGTGAGTTTGCTATTATTAAAACCAGTGCCAGATTGAATGAAATTGATGATAAATTGAAAAAGACACCATTGAAATATTACGCTGAGTTCTTGAAGACCAATGTATTTGATAATATCAAATATAAATCATCAGCAGAGGATTTTATTGGTCGTTTTTATGGTGAATTTATGAGTTATTCAGGTGGTGACGGACAAACTCTTGGTATTGTGCTTACACCTGCTCATATTTGTGAATTATTCTGCGACTTGTTGAATGTACAACCGAATGATATTATTCTTGACCCTACATGTGGAACTGCTGGATTTCTTGTGGCAGCAATGCACCATATGATTTCAGCAACAGAGAATGAAACAAAGAGAAAGAACATCAGAAAAAAACAATTGCATGGTTATGAATTACAGAGTAATATGTTTGCGATTGCTTGTACAAATATGATTCTTCGTGATGATGGTAACAGTAATATTTGGTGTCAGGATTTCTTGAAACAGAATCCGGCACAGGTGCAGTTAAAAGGTGCTACTGTTGGTATGATGAATCCCCCATACAGTCAGGGGACTAAAGATGACCCTTCGCAATATGAGCTTTCATTTGTTGAACATCTACTTGATTCTCTTGTAGTTGGTGCAAGAGCAGCTGTAATCGTTCCACAGTCATCTATGACAGGAAAAACAAAAGCAGAACAGGCATTTAAAGCAAGTATCATGAAAAATCATACATTGGAAGGTGTAATTACTTGTAATACTGATACGTTCTATGGTGTAGGCACAAATCCGGTTATTGCTGTATTTACAGCACATGAACCACATCCAGAAGACAAGTTATGCAAGTTCATTGATTTCAGAGATGATGGATATGAAGTAAGGGCACATGTTGGACTTGTTGAAGGTGACAGTGCGAAAGATAAGAAGCAACATCTTCTTGATGTATGGAATGGTCGTGTTGAAGCACCGTCAAAATTTTGTGTAGAATCAACAGTACAGCCTGATGACGAATGGTTACATAGCTTTTATTATTTCAATGACGAAATTCCATCGGAATCCGATTTTGAAAAAGCGATTGGTGATTATCTGAGCTTTGAATTTTCTATGGTAATGCAAAATCGTGAGTACCTGTTTACAGGGGGGTGAATCGGATGAGATTGAGTGATAGAGAATGGAAGATTTTTATTATTGGAGATTTGTTTTCTATCAAGCGACCAATAGCCAGGAATAAAGACCATTATGAAAATGGTAATGTTCCATTTGTTGCATCAGGAAGTGGAAATAACGGTGTTATGAAATGCTGTAAGCCTCATAAAAATGAAGAATTGGATAATGCTGGATGTATTACAGTTAGTCCTGTTGATGGAAGTGCATTTTATCAGCCGTATAATTTTTTGGGACGAGGTGGAGCTGGTTCATCAATTTTAATGTTGTATGCTGACAATATAAATTTATACAATGGTCAGTTTATTGCAAAGATGATTGCAAATACTTGTGCATGTAAATATACATATGGACACATGGGTAATAAGGATAGTATTAAGCGTGAAAGAATTATGCTTCCTGTTGATGATAATGATGAACCAGATTATCAATTTATGGAAGATTACATGAAAGAACTGATGACAGCAAAACGCAAACAGTATCAGAAATATGTAGAACAACGTCTTGCGGAATTCGGTATTGATGATATGAAAATACCGATGCGGGGGGGGTATAACCTCGACTTAGAATCAAGAGAGTGGAAGAAATTTAATATTAATGATATTTTCGTAGTAGGTCATGGATTCTATAATAAAAAACCGCCTATGTCTGAAAATGGCAATTTTCCTTTTATAGGTGCATCAGGTGAAAATAATGGTGTCACTGGTTTTACGACGAAAAAAGATGTTGAAAATAATTCAAAACTTGGCTATGGAACAAATGAACCGCTTGACAAAAAAATATTTTCAAAAGGTCATCTTTGTGTAGTTAATAATGGTTCTGCTATTGGTTATACATATTATCAACCAGATAATTTTACGTGTACTCACGATGTTAATCCTTTGTGGTTGAGAAGTTGTAAAATGAATAAATATTTGGGATTATTTTTATCACAGATGATAAAAAATCAGGGTATTTGTTTTGCATATGCAAGGAAGTGGAGACCTAGCCGAATGGTTCATTCATGTGTTATGCTTCCTGTCAATGATAACAATGAACCGGATTATGAGTTCATGGAAGAATGTGGACGACAGATGATGGCAAAGAAGTATATTCAGTATTTGAAATATCTTGAATCCACATGTGAATCTTCGGATTTATTGTTGAAGTGATTCTATTAGTATATAATGTAATCGGGTGGATAGAAAATGGTATCAAAATATAAAGAAGGGGACAAAGTATACTTTGTTTCCAGTTCAGTTTTCGTAAAAGAAGCGACTGTCATACGTTCAGGTGGGGGATTTGTAACAATTAAATTTGCTACAAATAATGGCAATGACGGACCTTCTGGTATCAGAGTACGAGAATCGAAAGTGTATCGTACTGAAGAAGAAGCAAATGAAGTTGTTCAAATGAATAAAGCTAGACAGGTGAACAGTCGAAAGTTATAATGTTAGAGCTGTTCATCTTCCTAACAAATTTGGATAGCCGGCTATTTCATATTATATGGAATAGCTTTTTTTAATTTTTCTTTACTATCGACCGATTTTGAAATTTCGGTCGATGACAAATAATTCTTTTTTTGTATGATTGATATGTATGAAAGGTCGATGTTATATGGTACAAGAAAAGAAATCGAAGAGACTATCAAGAAAACTACAAAAATCTTATGTTATAAAAACGGATATAGATGAATTAAGTGATGTGTTATGTGAATTGTTGAAATTATTAAATATAGAGGAACTACATATCATGACTTATAAGGATAGAATAGATGTTTTTGCAACTAAAGAAATGACTCCATTACATGTGGAATTGTATGAAAGATTTTTTAGTTTACATCCTGATGATGCTGAAAAGGAAGAACTTTTAAAGGAACAAATATACCAGGATTGATAATTAAAAAGAATTGTGAGTATATAGTTAATGGAAATCTGATTATGTTACCATGGTGAGCCTATGGAGGTTTTTTATGACAAAATTTGTTGCAATGTATTTGCGTGTTTCGACTTTCGATCAGGCACACAATGGATATGGTTTAGGAGATCAGGAAGTACAGTGCAGAAAATATATTGATTTATATTTTCCAAATGATGAAGTGAAGATTTACAAGGATGATGGATATTCTGCAAAAAATCTTTCAAGACCTGAGATGAAAAGAATGTTAGATGATGTGTACAAAAGAAAGATACATACTATTGTTGCTTTTAAGTTGGATCGCCTTACCAGAAGCGTTATAGATACATATAAACTGATAAAAACAGTAATGGAGTATGACTGTTCACTAGTAGCGGTTGTAGATCGTATAGACATTTCTTCGGCCAATGGAAGAATGTTAGTTGGTATTTTATCGGTAATCAGTCAATGGGAACGTGAGGTGATAAGTGAACGTACTGTTGCGGGTTTAGAACAAATGGTAAGAAGTGGTAAATATCCGTATGGCGGTAGAGATCCATTTGGATGGACTAGAGATAAAAATGTTCTAAAGATTGTTCCAGAGGAAGCTGACATCATCAAGGATATGACTCAAAAATTTGTGTATGAGGGATATGGGATTGATGATCTAAGAATATATTTAGAGAAAACGTATGGGATGAAAAAGAAATGGTATTTTATCCGTAACTGTTTAATAAACAAAAGAAATATAGGAATTTTTGAATACCATGGGGTAGAGTATCGTAATGTAGTTCCGGCTATTATGGATGAAGATATATATTATAAAGCGGTAGAAAAAGCAACGCATAGAAACGTATCACAACCAAACCAGGAAATGTATTTGTTTCACGGACTGGTCCATTGCAAGTGTGGTAAACGATGCGATCACGTTAGTACTGTAAAAACAAAAAACAAATACAGACACACCTATTATTATTACTGGTGTCCAAAATGTAATAAACGTGTGAACCAAGATAAACTCTTTAATCAGATTGTTATACCACTTGGTTTGCATATCAACAGCAACAAAACGTCCGAACAGCTAAAAAAGCTAGAAGATGATTTGTTTTTTTTTAAAGACAGAAGATCGCAAATATTAGATGATTATATTAACGGAAGCATAGATGTTACAACGTATGACCTTTCTATGAAGAAAGTCAAGAAAATGATTTTTGATATTGGCAAGAAAATAAAAGAATTTGATGAATCGGGAATTCGTCAGCTGATCTATGCGGATCGTGTGACTAAACGAAAATTGATTCAGACTCATATTAGCTATATCACGTATGATTTTGAATTAGGCGATGTTACGGATATAGTTTATAAAGTATAGTGGATTATTAGTAATGGATATTATGTATTTGTTTTTGAACTGTTCATGATATATAATTAAGTAGTACATTGAATGCCATTTTTGGCATAGAGAAAGAGAGGATTCCCGTCCTCTCTTTTTTTCGTGAGTTTTAACAATAGGTTAAATGCGGGATTGTATTGAATGGTTATGAAGTATGTATTCTCATACAAGGAATAAGTTGTAGTTATAACCCATAGTAAGAATTGGTACTGTTAAATATAATGAATTTGTTGTAAAATTTTTTTGTAAACGCTTGACATTTGGTTGGTTAACCAATATACTAAAGATGGAAAGGATAAACAAAGATGCATGAAAGACAAAGTAACGGAATTAAATCATCAAAAGTAGCGGATTATCATTCGGAATATGTAAAGAATTATGTTATTCAGAAAATGGTAAAATTCAATGTGAAAACTGAGCCAATGTTAGTCGATTGGATTGGATCTTTGGAAATTCCGTTTCAGACTTATATAAAACGATTGATTCGTGATGATATGAATAAAAAAAAGCAGGAAACTGAATAAGTGTTTCCTGTCGGTAGATAGTTATTTGAAAATTGAATGACTTTGAATTTAGTAAAAAATAAAAGGCAATGTTCACCATCGCCAAATTTTGAATGTTGCCTTTTATTTTATCCCAACTATAACTATTCAAACTGGACGAATATATATATATATACGCTTTTTAATTAGTATAGCATAGAAAGCTCAATGGCAGGGGTAGTAGGACTCGAACCCACATCAACGGTTTTGGAGACCGCTATCTTAGCCTTTGGACGATACCCCTAAGTGCCCGTTAATGATATCATGAATTAAATGGTTGTGCAAGCTCTTTTTTTAAAAAATCTCAATTGACAATAATATGAGGGTTACTTATAATTAATTAGGTATTGTAAAGAACATACCTAAAAGGAGGCTCTTATGTCAAGCCAAGTAGTTGTAGGTACCCAATGGGGCGATGAGGGTAAAGGAAAAATCGTCGATGTTTTAGCAGAAAAGGCGGATATGATTGTTCGTTTCCAAGGTGGAGACAATGCAGGTCATACAGTCATTGTAAATGGTAAGAAACATGTATTGCACTTATTACCAAGTGGTGTTTTACACGAAGAAGCAACTTGTATTATTGGTCCAGGAGTTGTTTGTAACCCATTCGTATTATTAAAAGAAATGGAACAATTAGAAAAAGATGGTTTATCAATGAAACACATCATTATTAGTGACCGTGCACAGATGTTAATGCCATATCATCAATATCAAGATGAATTAGAAGAGCAAGCAGCATCTAATAAAATCGGAACTACAAAACGTGGAATTGGTCCATGTTATGCAGATAAGTATGCTCGTCACGGTATTCGTTACCATGAATTTAAAGATTTTGAACATTTTAAAGTTCGTTTAAAAGACTGTTTAGATTTCAAAAACAAATTATTTACTGCCGTATATGGTGGAAAAGCAATGGATTACGATAAGATGGTAGCTGATTTTGAAGCTATTTATGATCGTATTGTCCCTATGATCCAAGAAACAACACACTTAGTAAATGAAGCTTTAGATGAAGATAAGACAGTATTGTTTGAAGGGGCTCAGGCAGCTATGCTTGATATCAACTATGGAACATATCCATATGTAACTTCTTCAAGTCCAACAAGTGCTGGTGTTACTACAGGTGCTTGTATTGCACCAAGTCGTATTCAGACTGTTGTAGGTGTAGTAAAAGCATACTCAACACGTGTAGGAGAAGGACCATTCGTTACTGAATTATTAGATGAACAAGGTGAATGGATTCGTGAACACGGTGGAGAATATGGAGCTACTACAGGTCGTCCTCGTCGTTGTGGATGGTTGGATCTATTAACTGTAAAACATGCAAACTTAATGAGTGGATTAACAGATATCGTTATCACTAAGATTGACGTATTAGACGGTTTAGATGAAATCAAGGTTTGTGTTGGATACGAAATCGATGGTAAAGAATATAACTATATTCCTAGTGATCAGGCAGATGTTGCCAAAGCTAAACCAATCTATAAGACTTTCAAAGGTTGGAAGACAGATATCACTAAGATGTCTACAGTCGATCAATTGCCTCAGGAATGTTTAGATTATGTACACTTCATTGAAGAATTCACAGGCGTACGTGTTTCTATGATTTCTGTAGGACCAGATCGTGTTAATAATATTTACGTACATGAGATCAAGTAATTTGATCTCTTTTTTGATAATATAGAGGTGGTGGTGATTTACATGATACTCGATACAATTCATGGACATTATAATTCCTTCTTTGACTCTGAAAAGAAGATTGCGGATTATATTATCCAACATCCAAAAGAAGTGGTGAATATGACGATTAAGGAACTTGCCCAAGCATGCAATACTTCGCAGGCGAGTGTTTCGCGTTTTGCCAGAAAATGTCAGATGGATAGTTTTCATCATTTAAAGGTGAATTTGGCTAGGGATTGTGTGAACGAGATTGAACAAAAATCAAATACCATTTCTACAAGTGATATTTCAGGTTCTTTAGAAACCATTCTTTCCAATAAGATTTCAGAACTTACGGCTACAATTCGTAATATAGATGTGGATCAATTGAGTGTGATTCTTTCTTTGATTCAAAATGCCAAGCACGTACTTGTGTGTGCCGTAGGAAATACGATTCCGGTAGCGCTTGATTGTATGTTCAAATTTAACGAGATTGGTATTCCAACATTTACTTCAACAATTTGGGAGAATCAGGTCTCTTATGCGCTAGGACTAGATGCAAGTGATGTAGTGATCGCCATCTCAAATAGTGGGGAGAGCAGCCAAGTCTTTACGGTTTGCAGGGAAATGAAAAAGCGTGGGGTACCTACAATTGGAATTACGAATAATGAGGATTCTGTTGTTGCCAAAGAATGTTTATATCATATTCAGACGTCTACGCGTGAAAAGCTATTTTTAAATGAATTTTGTTTTTCAAGAATTTCTGTGGCGACCGTCATTGAAATTTTATATTTATTTTTAACGAATGAACGCACAGATAGTTATGATCGAATCAGTCAATGTGAAGAATTGTATGCTTCTTTGAAGGTATAGTTCTTCTTTTTTGCGTATGAATTAAAATTACATAAAGTATTTATTGACGAAAATAAATTACATGATATATTGAAGGTGGTGATGATTATGAAAAAGAAATGTGCATTGTATGCATCAAAATTAGTGAAGGATGGAATGGTTGTAGGCCTAGGCGGTGGCAGTACCATTCAATATTTGATTGATTATGTAAAGGATAAAGATATTCAAGTGGTTACACCTTCTGCAAAAACAGCTTTAAAAGCCCAAAAAGAAGGATTAACTGTATTGAATACACAATATGTGGATCATGTTGATATTGCTTTTGATGGATGTGATGAGGTAGATTCACATTTGAATGCTTTAAAAAGCGGTGGTGGTATTCATACGCAAGAAAAAATTATTGCGTCAATGGCTGATGAATATATTGTATTGGTTGATGAAACTAAATTTCATGAGACTTTGGCATTTCAAGTGCCTGTTGTAGTGGAAGTATTACCTAAAGCATATAGTATTGTGAAAAAGAAATTAGAAGAATTAAATGGGATTGTTGAATGGCGTAGCGCTTCAAATAAAGATGGTTTTCTCATTAGTGATGAAGGGAATATCTTATTAGATGTGTACTTCAAAAATGTAGAAGATATTCATTTGTTGAATCAAACCTTGTTGATGATGCCTGGTATTGTAGATACAAGTTTATTTGTGGATGTATTGACAGGTATGATTCTGGTGAATGATATGGGTGTATTTAAAAAGGAAAAGGATGGAGAATTTCATTCATTATAATCGGAAAATTGTTGGTCCTGGCTGGATTGCGCATGATATGGCAAATGCCTTTATTTAAAGAGTTGAAAAACTAATTTCATTAAATTCTTTAGGTCTAGTGAAGATAGTTCAAGTCAATTTTGGCACTTTTAAAGAATATGATGTCAACAATCGTTTCTTTAATCCAAACTTAGCTGGTGGTGCTTTACTTGATATTGGTGTATATGCCGTAGGTTTTGAGCGTTAGTCTATGACAAGCAAACCTGATACCGTATTAACAACGATGACACCATTTGGAACGGGTGTCGATGAATCAAGTGGTATCTTGCTACAGAATAAAGGGATAGAGATTGCGATGATTTCTTTAACGATGCGTGCTAAGCAGCCAAAAAGAGGTTTGATCGCATGTGAAAATGGGTATATTGAAATATATAATTTTCCTAGAGCTGATAAGGCTACAATCACATACGCAAGAGATAACTTGTCAAGAAAGACGTTTGGCACTAAATTATGAGATTCGTGATATGGAAGAATACGTTTCAAGTTTAAATGGACAAACAAATATACAATATATTCAAGATGTGATGGATGTATTGACGAAGATATAGGAAAGTTGGAAGGAACATGAATAAAAAATATTTTTTCTTTGACATTGATGGAACCCTTACAGATAGGGCGACTGGTAAGATTGTGCCAAGTGCACAAGTCGCATTAAATGAACTTCAAAAGGCAGGCCACTTTGTAGCTATTGCGACAGGTCGTGCTCACTATAAAGCACGTAATTTTATGGAGAGTGTGGGTCTTCATGATATGGTTTGTTGCGGTGGTGGCGGATTAGTCATTCATGATGAATTGGTTCAAAATATTCCTTTAGATTTAGAAAAATCAAAGGCAATTGCCAAGCAAGCATTATCTTTGGGATATGGTGTTTTATTTACGTTAGATGATTCAATTAAGGTATATACTCAAAATCACACATTCCAGAATCAAGTTGGAGATTGTAAAGAGCCTACGGAGTATGTGTATGATGAAAATTTGGATGTAGACGAGTTGAATGTGATTTATAAAATGTATATTTCTATTCCAAAAGAAAAAGAAAAAGAATTAACATTAAAGGACACACTTGGAAATCTTCGCTTTGTGCCAGATTATTTAATGTTTCAATATGATGCGAAACACCAAGGAATCTTGGATATGATGCAGCATATTGGTGGTGATTTAAAAGATGTAGTTGTCTTTGGGGACGACACAAATGATATGGTTATGTTTGATCCGCAATGGACAAGTGTTGCGATGGGAAATGCGTGTCAAGAATTGAAGGATATCGCAACTATTGTCACAGATGCCAATGTAGATGATGGAATTTATAATATTTGTAAGAAAATGGAATGGATTTAAAGCACTAAAAAGACATTTTTTTGATTTTTATTCGAAAAAGTGTCTTTTTTTACGTATATGAGTATGTAGGAAATGCCTACTAGAAATGAGGTGCTCATGCGTAGCGCAAATTTATTAAATGATTTCGCCTTTAAGTATGTTTTTGGCGAAGATTGTAAGGAGGCCAATGATGCCTTAAAATCATTACTCACGGTATTTTTAGAAAGGAAGGTAAATTATGTTGTTGTTAAGAATTCAGAAATGGTAAAAGACTATAGTAAAATGAAAAGTCCACGTTTGGATCTACTAGTCGAATTTGATGATCAAACAACTGTAGATTTAGAAATGCAGTTAAGACAAACCAAAGATAATTTGCCAATTCGCTTTAGTTATTATTTGGCTAGACTTCATGGGTCACAAGAATTGGAAGGAAAATATTATGGAGAGTTAAAGGAAACAATCGTTTTAGTGTTCTTTAATGTGAATCTAATTGATAATAATAGAATGTGCAACACATTTACATTAAGGAATGAAGAAGGTTTATCTTTTGTAGAAGAAAGTCAGGATCGTATGAAGATACGAACGGTTGAAATGGCAAAGTTGAATATACATAAGCCACTTGAAGACATGAATGAACAGGAAAAGATGATTTATTACTTTTTGAATTGCCACAAGGGAATGGATGATAGTAAAATTAAGGTAATGATAGAAAGTGATGGGGTGATTCAAATGTTAGAGAAGCGTGTAGAAACCATATCGGATGATGGTTGGAAGAAAATAATAGAAGATTTTCAAAAACTGCATGAAAATGAAGAACGAATGGAACGACAGCTTGAACTTGAAGAAGCTCAAAAACAAGCAAAAGAAGCTCAAAAACAAGCAAATGAAGCTCAAAAAGAAGTGAAAGAATTGAATCAAGAAAGAATTTTGATGGTCCAAATGATGCTTAAGAATGGTATGAGTATATCTCAAATTGCGAAGTGTGTATCGAAAAGTGAAGAAGAAATTATGAAATGGATATCGTAGCCACCTGTAGGGTGGCTTCTTATGATCTTTTTTTCAAAGTTGGATGTTACTTCATAATAATGATGAAAATAAATGTTACTATAAATAGGTAGGTAACATGCATCCTAAAGCTATCTTTAATTAAATTGTATGTTGTAAAAATAAAAATGTATTGAAATTTCTTGATTATTCAATATTATGTTTAGTAGAAGGTGATAAGAATGCTAACGAAAAGGCAAATTGAAATTATAAAAGAATTAAATGATAAGGACAAACTTACTGCACAAAATTTAGCATCATCTTTACATGTTTCTACAAAAACGATTCGAAATGATATTCATGCGATAAATGCTATGTATCCAAATAGTATTGAAGCTATGCAGGCTTCAGGTTTTAAATTGATGAATAATGAAATCTTTGCTCTTATAAAAAAAACAAAACTTAATTCAAATAATACTGATGTCGAATTTTTGGTATTAAAACATTTAATGTCTCGAACTAGTACTTACATTGACGATTTATCCGATGATTTGTTTATTAGTAGTACTTCGCTTTTAAAAATAATAAAAAAAATAAGGCTTAACAGATACATTGGTGACATGTTAATATATTCGACATTAATGATGTC
>ENA-ORML01001267-ORML01001267.1-human-gut-metagenome-genome-assembly--contig:-NODE-1267-length-22869-cov-3.979574_pt1 | contig 22869 bp, 9 predicted proteins | sample MGYA00242103_ERZ508995 | MGnify/ENA primary metagenome ERZ508995 (study PRJEB26280, sample SAMEA2338702) | human gut metagenome | biome: human gut; feature: human-associated habitat; material: faeces... | reverse complement strand
ACTTCTTCGAGTACATCAAGTCAATCGCAACTCCGTCAGAGTTCCGTACACAGTACAATTCATGGTTCGACAACATGATGAAGATCAGTGATGAAAATATTTTGGCTTCGTTCATTGAAATTGATCGTGAGTTGAATAAAGCAGAAGTTCGTCCGCTGGATTCGTATGTAGTAGATGACGGATGGAACGCATATAATAACGGACATATCCCTGAAAGAGATCATGAAAGATCAGGTGCAGTGGTTAATGATAAGGGATTTTGGACATTTAATGAAAAATTTCCAAATCAGTTGACACCGTCCAGTCAGCTTGTTCAGAAGTTTGGAAGTAACTTCGGTGTATGGGTTGGACCGAGAGGCGGATATAACTTCTATGGATATCTTGCAGATATTCTTACAGCAGCAAAAACAGGAAGTAAAGCTGGAGGATCTATCGACGTTGCTGACCGTGTATATGTAGAAAATTTCGCGACGATGGCAGTTAACTGGCAAAAGGAATATGGAGTTAACTATTGGAAATGGGATGGATTCGCAGATACTGCTCAGTACAATCATTTCAATAATGCAGGCGGAGCAGACGGTGTTCCGGTATACAGCGAGTCAAACCACCATATGACAGGCGGTTATCATCAGATGTATCATGTGACTGATCTGTGGGAAGCATGGATCGATCTGATGGAAACAGTTCGTAAGAGTGAAAAAGAAGACAATATTAATAATCTTTGGATTTCCCTTACATGTTATGTAAACCCGAGTCCGTGGTATTTACAGTGGGCGAACTCTGTATGGATTCAGTGTGTACATGATCAGAAAGATGCATCTTTCGGAACGACGAAGATGAACAAGCAGATTACATACCGTGACGCTTGTTACTATGATTTCCTGAAGAATCATCAGTTCCAGTTCCCGCTCCAGAACCTTTACAACCATGATCCGATTTACGGAAAAGAAGGAACAGGAATGACGGTTAATACCGCTACAGATGAAGATTTCCAGAACTATCTGTACATGCTTTCTACTCGTGGAACAGCATTCTGGGAGCTGTACTACTCCGACAGTATTATGACAGACGGAAAATACGAGATCACAGGAGAATTCCTTGAGTGGGCAGAAGCAAACTACCACATGCTCAAAAACTCCAAGATGATCGGCGGAAAACCAGATGTTACAAAATTAAATAATTTTGACTCAAACGAAGCACAGGCAGAAGCATACGGATTCTCATGCTTCGACGGAACAGACGGAATTATCTCACTCCGTAACCCGTCTGCAAGCGCAGATAAGACGATCAAGTTCACATTTGACCGTACAATGGGTGTTGCAGAAAATGCAGGCACATTAAACTACTACTTAGAGCACAGCTATCTTCTTTCAGATGAATCTGCTCAGACAGGTACATTAGAGTACGGCAAAGAATATACAGTGAACCTGAAACCGAACGAAGTGCGTATCTTACGCGTTTCAGCTCAGAAAGACACAACAGCGCCGAAGATCGACAGAATTATGACAGACGGTGCGAAAGAAATCACAGTGAAGTTCGATGAGAAAGTATCAGGAAACCTCTTTAAGGTAGAAAATGGAAAAGTTGCTTCCGTTAAGAAGAGTGCAGACGATACAACATATCATATCGAATTAGCAGAAGCTCCGGCAAACGAAGCAACAGTAAAAGTAACTCCGCAGGATATTAAAGATATGTCCGGCAACAAAGCAACAGAAGCTGCATCTGTTGTATATCACAAAGATAACGTGATCGTTGAAAACGGAAGCGTTACAGCAGGAGAACTTGCAGCAGCAGATAAATCTCTGAATTCCAACAACGGATTCACAGTAGCTGCAACAGTAACTACAGACGGTAAAGAGAAGTCTCTCGTAAAACAGGATGCTCAGTATGAGTTGAAAGTAACGGCAGAAGGAAAAGCATCCTTCACACTGAACGGCGCTACAGCGGTTTCCGGCAAGGTAATCAATGACGGAGCAGAGCATAAAGTAGTAGGTGTGAAAGAAAACAACGGTATGCTGAAGCTTTATGTAGACGGAACACTGGAAGGATCTGCTTACAACGCAGATAACAGATTCCATACAGTGAAAAAAGCTGCCATCACAGCAGGTGAAGGCGTGACAGCGGCATCTGTGTACGATATCGCATACGGATATGATGAAGTAGCTAAGATGGGAGAGCCGGAAGGACTTCCGAAACTTGAACTTACAGATAGTATGATCACAGTTTCCGCGACAAGTGAAGGAAGCAAAGACAAGATCTTGGACGGAGACAAAACAACATTCTGGACAAGTCAGAAAGTAGAAAATGGCACTGTAAACAGCGATAACGCATGGCTGAAAGTCGATTTGGGAGCTACATATAAGTTGGATCAGGTTGATTACACACCGCGATACTTCAATGGAGCACAGAATTACTGGGCATGTACAGGTAATATTAAAAAGCTGATCGTAGAGATTAGTAAAGACGGTACGACATGGACTCCGGTAACAGGAGAAAACGGACTTGATCTTTCAAGCAAGATTACAAATACAAACGATGAGTCATTCTTCCCTGAGGAGATCACATTCGCGGCACAGGAAGCGAGATATGTACGCATCAGCGGAATTTCTTCCTATCACTGGCAATCAGCGAATGAAAATAAATTCATTACAGTAGCTGATCTTGCAATTTACGGAGAAAAAGTAGAAGCAAAGAACATCGCCAAAGATGCAAACGTAACAGCAAAATGGACGAAAGATGATACAGATGCAGCAAAAGGCGGCGACAGACCGATGACTATGGCTGTAGATGGAACTAAGAACACAAATAATTATGCTGAGTTTGGTGCGGACAACAGACGCGAATCCTCTTATATGCAGGTTGATTTAGGGGATGTATGTGATGTGAATTCCTTGTCACTGTATCGTTACTGGGGTGATGGTAGAACATATGGCGATACAGTAGTAGCTGTAGCAGAAAAAGAAACAGACTTCAAAGAAGGAAAAGCTACAATCGTCTACAATGCAGATGAAGGGAACGTTCATAAATTAAACAAAGAAGGTCAGAGTAATTTTGACACAGACTATACAGAAACTGCAAAGGGCAAATCATGGACGTTGCCGGCAGGAACAAAAGCACAGTTTGTTCGTGTTTATATGTACGGAAGAGCGAACAACGACACAACAACAAACCATGTTGTAGAGCTTGAAGTATTCGGAACAAAACCGGAGAAAGAAGAGAAACCGGGCGTAGATATTACAGCATTGATCGAAAGATTGACTGTATTGTCAGCAGTAGACACATCCAAAGCAACGACAGACAGTGCGGCAGCATTCAAAGCGCTCGTGAAAGAAGGTTACGATCTTGTGGCGACAGGAGCACAGACACAGGACGAAGTAACTGCTATGATAACGAAACTGGAAGGCGCAGAAGGTAAACTTGTAGACGCATCCACTCTGAGAACAGCAATCGCAGACGCAGAGAAGAAAGTTGAAACAAGTACAGTAACAAGCGCAGAGCCGGTAAAAGCTAAAATTGCAGAAGCAAAACAGCTTCTTGTAAACGGTACAAAAGATGCGATCGACGCAATGGTTGCAGAATTAACTGAAGCTGTGAAAGGACTTGTTGCTCGCGGAGATGTAACAGATCTGAAAGCTTTGATCGATCAGTACGCAAAAGAGAATTTGAAAGCAGAGGATCATACAACATCTACATGGAGCGCTTATGAGACTGCTCTGAATGCGGCAGACGCAATCGTGAGAGATAACAGCGACAGCGATCAGGCGGCGGTAGACGCAGCGAAGAAAGCGTTAGAAGATGCGCATAAAGCATTGGCAAAACGCGGAAATACAGATGCTTTGAAATCTCTTATCGAAGAGTACAAAGATCTGAAAGAAGCGGATTACACACATGAGACATGGGTGAAATACGAAGAAGCTCTTGAAGCTGCAAATGGAATCGTGGCAGACAACAGCAATAAGACACAGGCAGAAGTAGATGCGGCGAAAGACGCATTGAAAGCGGCAAAAGAAGCTCTCGTAAAAGCTCCGGTAGATCCGCAGCTTGATAAGAGCAAACTGCAGGCAGCAGTAGATGCGGCAAAAGCAAAAGACGAAAACGCATATACAACAGCTTCTTACAATGCAATGGAAAAAGTTCTTGCAGAAGCAGAAGAACTTCTGACAAACGGTAAGGATCAGGCGGCAATCGATGCGAAAGCAAAAGATTTGAATGATGCGGTTGCTGCGCTTGTAGAACGTGGAAACACAGATGCGTTGAAAGCTTTGATCGCAGAATATAAAGCAGAAGGTCTGAAAGAGGCAGACTACACAACAGATTCCTGGAAAGCGTACACAGATGCGTTGACAGCGGCAGAAAAAGTTGTGAAAGACAACAGCAATCTTGATCAGGCAGCGGTAGACGCAGCGAAGAAAGCGTTAGAAGATGCTCATACAGCATTAGTAAAAGTAGAGCAGATCAATAAAGAGGCGTTAAAAGCAGCAATCGATGCAGCGAAAGCGGCTGATGCGAACTTGTACACAACAGATTCTTACAAAGCAATGAAAACAGTTCTTTCAGATGCAGAAAAGGTACTGAAAGACAGCAAAGATCAGACGGAGATCGATGCAGCAGCAAAAGCGTTGAACGATGCGGTTACAGCACTTGTACAGCGTGGAAACACAGATGCATTGAAAGCTTTGATCGAAGAGTATAAAGATCTGAAAGAGGCAGACTATACAGCAGATTCTTGGAAAGAATATGCAGATGCGCTGAAAGCGGCAAAAGCAATCGTGGAAGACAACAGCAACAGTGATCAGGCAGCGGTAGACGCAGCGCTTAATGCGTTAAGAGACGCTCGCGTAGCATTGAAGCTTTCCGGAAAACCGTCTGTTGATAAGAGCGAGCTTCAGGCAGCTTACGACAAGTACAAAGATAAGAAGAACGACGGTTACACAGCAGAGAGCTGGGCGAAGTTTGAAAACGCTCTGAAATCTGCTAAGGCAATCTTGGATAACGAGGCTGCAACAGCAGATCAGGTAAAAGCTGCTTTGGCACAGTTGAATTCAGCGGCAGAAGGTTTGACGAAGACACAGACTCCGCCGAAGAATGATCCGCAGACTCCGTCAACTCCGTCACAGGGCGGAAGCGTACAGACAGGAGATACGGCACATGTAGCTCTGTGGCTTGTACTTGCGGGAATGTCGGTAATTGCTTATGTAGCGGTTAGAAGAAAAAGAGCATAGTGAAAACTTGTCTTTTGATTAAGGCAGTAAACATTTAAGCTTTTATGGAATAGGGCGTTCGGTAACGGACGCCTTATTCTTTTTTGCAGAGACAGCAACATTGTCAGAAAATTCATACAATATAAAAGTAAAATGTAATTATTTAAAGTTTTTTATAAAAATGTATTGACAAAATAAAACTCAGGTGATATTATAAAGACATCCAAAAGAGATACAACAAAATAAAAACAAAAGCATCTCAAAAGGATATTTAACTAAGAAGGCATCGTATCAGTTGCCCGATTAGATTAAAAATAAACGGATAGCAGGAGGGAAAGACCAATGGACAGCGTGATTTCAGTGAATCATCAATATGTTAGTGGTACGGCAAGTGTAAGTTCCTGTGGAGAAGAGACCTTTGCTCAAGGATAGATGATCCGGAATAAAAATAACGAAAGAATTGATCGGAGAGTTGGAAGTCCGGATAGAGATCAGAAAGATTTAACATTTGCAGACATATTGAATATAGATACCACATATAGCAGAATTTCAAAAGATGTGTAAAGAAACATTGAGTAGATTATCATTCGTGCATATCGGGTTTAATATGTGTGGTGGTACCGGAAACAAGGAACGTAAGTGATATGTGATAAGGATACTGTTATGAACTCGAATTTGTTAATTGAAGGAGGGAAGATTTAATAAGCAGGTCTTAATAAATCGACCGCAGATCAAATAACAATGGCAGAGGTCTTACAGGAACAGAATCTAATATTTGCCTCCGATTTAAAAATAAAGAGAATATGAAAAAATTAAATAGATTATAAAAATGCATCTTCAATGTTAATTGAGGGTGCATTTTTTTGACATTGCGAAATGCATATGATAAAATATTGAAAGATATAGTATGTAAAGAAACATAGAAGGAAAGACACTGCCCTGTACAAAACTATTTTTTAATGAGGTGAATGCGGTGGATAAATACGAATATAAATCAAAGACTGAACGGATGCTCGAACTTATGGAGAGCGGCGCGTACAGCAGAGCGGCGGCGATCGCAGATGAAATTGACTGGAGGCGCGTGCGCAATGCAGTGATGTTGTCAAACGTCAGTGAAATTTATGAAAAAACCGGAGAATATCAGAAGGGATATGACATTTTGACGCTTGCATATCAGCGGGCGGAAGGAAGCCGTAAGATTATCAGCCGTCTGTGCGGATTGGCTCTTAAGACGGGAAATGTCGATGAGGCGATCGATTTTTACGATGAGTTTATGCAGATCGCGCCGAAAGACCCGAATCAGTACATTTTAAGATATAAGATTCTCCGCGCGCAGAGGGCGCCGATCGAGCAGCAGATCGAAGCTCTTGAAGAATATAAGAAATCCGAATATATTGAAGAGTGGGCATATGAACTGGCGAAGCTGTATCAGGAAGCCGGTATGACATCAGAATGTCTGGAAGAGTGTGACGATTTGATTCTTTGGTTCAGCGAGGGGCAGTATGTCTATAAGGCGATGGAACTGAAGATGCAGTACAAACCACTGACTCCTTCCCAGCAGGAAAAGTACGATAAGCGTTATGCAAGGACGTCCGAGGAGACAGAGGAGATTCCTGATATTTTTTCTTATGCAGAGGCAGATGAATCCGAGCAGGAGGAAGAAGAAAACGGTTTGCCGGGAGCTGAACTTATGGCTGCCGACTCCGAAGTTGCCGATGCTGATTTCGCTGCCGAACAGCAGGTGAACGCACGAGTTCCGAAGGGAATGGAGGAACTTGTTCCGGACATGATGCCGGAAACGATCTCAGAAGGAGTAAGAGAGATCACTTTGCCGAACGACCCGGTGGAAGTAGATACGGAAGCGTGGGAAGCCGACGAGATCAAGGCGTTAGAAGCGGATTCACCGGCGGAGGATGCAGAGGATCATGTTGAACAGGACGAGCAGGTGCCGATAGATGCGGAAGATGCCGGGCAGACAGAAGACGCATATCTGCCGACGGATGTTTCCGAAGCAGAAGGAGTCGATGAGCCGGAGGAGCGCGTACCGGAAGGAATAAAAGGACCGGATGTGCTGGAGACAACCGCAGAGCCGGAAGAAGAAAGGCAGCCTGCTAAAAAGAAACTGGGAGATACGATGCCGTTAGACGTTGCATTGAGAAAACTTCTTCATCCGGAGTTGGAAGAATTGACGGCAGATGATTTCCAAGACGAGACAGCTCCGATGGATTTTAATTTTGAAGATGAAGAAGAGTCGGAATCTGATTTGACGGAAACGGGAGCGATGGACTTTGACTTTGAAGATGAAGAAGAGCCGGAGTTTGATTTAACGGAAACGGGAGCGATGGATTTCGACTTTGAGAATGAAGAAGAGCCGGAGTTTGACTTGACGGAAACGGGAGCGATGGACTTTGACTTTGAAGATGAAGGAGAGCCGGAGTTTGACTTGACGGAAACGGGAGCGATGGACTTTGATTTTGAAGACGAAGAAGAGTCGGAGTTCGATTTGACGGAAACAGGAGCGATGGATTTTGACTTTGAGGATGAAGAGGAGTCGGAATTCGGCAAAGAAAAGGATATGGGAAATACATCCCAGATCAAATTCCGTCCGGTAAGAAAAGATGAGATCGAGGATGAAGAAGATCTTGCGGATCTGGAGCAGGCGATCGGAGAGATTGAGTCGGTTGCAGATATAGACATGGTAAGTCGTTTGAAAGAGGAAAAACGCCGCGCCGCATTACAGGCAGAAGAAGAGGAGAAAGCGGAAGAAGCCGCAAGAGCAGAAAAGGCGGCACAAGCAGAAGAAGCCGCAAGAGCGGAAGAGGCGGCACAAGCAGAAGAAGCCGCACAAGCGGAGGAGGCAGCGCAAGCGGAAGCGGCCGCTGAAATAAAAGAGGACGATCAGATTACAGGTCAGATCAGTTTGGAAGATATCCTTTCGGGATTTGAAGAAAATGCAGGAGAGGATGAGCCGGTTGAAGAGGGGACGGATGCAGAAGGAGCATCCGAATCGGAACAAGAAGAAGTTATAGATTCAGCAGGGGATACAGCAAAAGGGGATACTATGGAGACGAATAAGAAAACAACACCGATTTTACCGCCGGATATTCAACGTATGATTGATGAAATTGAGGGAATTATCCCGCCGGAAGAAGAAAAGAAAGAACCTACAGGAGTATATCTTAAGAGAAAAGAAGAACCAAGCGAAAACATGGGTCAGGTTGCGGAGGATCTTAGAATCGACGATGATTTTGATGATGACTTTGACGAAGATTTCGACGAGGAGTTCGAGGAAGATTTGGATGACGATTACTTTGAAGAAGACTACTATGAGGAAGCAGACGAAGTGATCGAAGAGCCGGAAGAAGATTACTATGAAGAATCAGAGGAAGTGATCGAAGAACCGGAGGAAGATTACTACGAAGAAGCAGACGAAGTGATCGAAGAGCCGGAAGAAGATTACTATGAAGAAGCAGACGAAGTGATCGAAGAGCCGGAAGAAGATTACTATGAAGAATCAGAAGAAGTGATCGAAGAACCGGAGGAAGATTACTATGAAGAATCAGAGGAAGTGATCGAAGAACCGGAAGAAGATTACTATGAAGAGTCAGAAGAAGTGATCGAAGAGCCGGAAGAAGATTACTATGAAGAGTCAGAAGAAGTGATTGAAGAACCGGAAGAAGATTACTACGAAGAAGCGGATGAAGTGATCGAAGAGGCGGAAGGAAACGCAGATGACGAGTATTTCTTCGGGGAAGATGACGCGGAAGAGATTCAGGACATTGAGGATGAGTTCACAGTAAATCCTGATTATTCGGGAGAGGATGACGACAGAGAGATTCCTGATGATGACGAGCCGATCGACATTATGTCGGCGACGACACCGCTTAGCCGTAAAGAGACTGCGAAGCTGATTGCGACAGGTAAGACTGCGCCGCTTCCGCTCGATGAGATCTCGGATGCATTGTCAATGGATACCGGTTTTGTCGTACATGGAAGATATGACCTTGAGATGCAAAGCGGTATCGGAACGAGAGCCGGACTTACAGAGGAACAGAAGAAACTGTTTTCTTACTTTGTTCCGGTGCGCGGAATGAGCGAACAGCTTGTCGATGTGCTTGAGCAGGATAAGAACTGTACGAACAGAAAAGGGACTTCGAGAACGGGCAACTTGCTTATCATTGGAAATAAAGGCAACGGAAAAACGGTTCTTGCCGTTGACGTCGTGAAAGCGATCCAGAAGCAAAGAGACATCCGTCAGGGCAAGGTCGCGATCGTGACAGGAGATTCTCTGAATAAGAAGAAGATCAGCGATATTGTCGAAAAACTTTACGGCGGCGCTCTGATCATTGAGAAAGCGTCCAAAATGAATGAAAAGACAGTTGCGCGTCTTAATAAAGCGATGGAGCAGGATACAGGCGAGATGCTGATCGTCTTGGAAGAGCAGAGAAAGCCGCTTGACAGACTGTTGTCATCGAACAGAGAATTCAGGAAAAAATTCACATCAAGACTGGAAGTGCCGATTTTCATCAACGATGAGCTTGTTACGTTCGGTCAGACGTATGCGAAAGAAAACGGATATCACATTGACGAGATGGGAATTCTTGCGCTGTATAGTAAAATTGATTCTCTGCAGAGGGAAGATCATTTTGTGACGGTTGCGGAAGTGAAAGAAGTTATGGATGACGCGATCCGTCATTCTCAGAAGGCGTCCGCGAAGAAATTGATGCGGAAAGTTTTTGGAAGAAATACAGACGAGTCAGACCGTATTATTCTTTCTGAAAAAGATTTTAATATATAAAGAAGCACGATAATAGACTATAATTTAAAATGTGTGCATAAATAGACAAAATACAAGAGAAACGGGCGGGAAAGAGCTGTCTGTTTCTCTTTATTTTTTGGACGGAATCAAGTATAATGAAACTATCACGGAAGCGGGCAGAAACGCTTCGATATTTTATTATGAGGAAACGGCGAGGTGGGCTTTTATGGCAAGGAGAAAAGGTGCGGGCAGAAACGCGGCAAAAAGTGCAGGCAAAGGCATCGTGAATCATGCAGCCGGCGGTATGGCGGGCAGTGCGGTGAAAAAGGCGTCAGGCGGCGCAAGCCGGAACAGGGCGAACAGTCCGGCGAAAAACACTGCGGCGGATGCGGCAAGTATGAAAGCGAATGAACATGCCTATGAGATAGGAGAATTGGATCATTACCTGTTTGGTCAGGGAAACCATTACGAGATCTATAAAAAATTAGGCGCACATAAAGTAGTGAACGACAAAACGGAGGGCGTTTATTTCGCGGTATGGGCGCCGAATGCGAAGAATGTGTCTGTAGTCGGGGAATTTAATGACTGGAATTTGGAAAGAGACAGAATGGAGCGTCAGGAGCCTCTCGGTATTTATGTGAAGTTTGTACCGGAAGCGAAAGAAGGACAGCTCTATAAGTTCTGTATTGAGACGCAGAAAGGCGAGCTTCTTTATAAGGCGGATCCGTTTGCAAATTATGCGGAGCTTCGTCCGGGAACGGCGTCTCGTATTACGGATCTTTCCCGTATAAGATGGACGGATGACGCATGGATGAAAGCGCGGAAGACATGGAATCATAAGAAGAATCCGATGTCGATCTATGAAGTTCATATGGGTTCGTGGATGCGTCACCCGGGAAGGGAAGATGAAGGATTCTACACATACAGAGAGTTCGCCGAGGCGATCGTAAAATATGTAAAAGAGATGGGATACACTCATGTAGAACTGATGGGCATTGCAGAGCATCCGTTTGACGGTTCGTGGGGATATCAGGTTACGGGATATTATGCGCCGACTTCAAGATACGGAAGTCCTGAAGATTTTGCATATCTGGTTGACCTTCTGCATAAAAACAATATAGGAGTGATTCTTGACTGGGTTCCGGCGCATTTTCCGAAAGATGCTCACGGGCTTGCTGATTTTGACGGAACTCCGACATTCGAGTATGCAGATCCCAGACTCGGAGAACATCCGGATTGGGGAACGAAAGTATTTGATTACGGAAAAGCGGAAGTGCGCAACTTCCTGATTGCAAACGCATTATTCTGGATCGAACATTTCCATGTGGACGGGCTCCGTGTGGATGCTGTTGCGTCGATGCTCTATCTTGATTACGGAAAACAGGACGGACAGTGGGTCGCGAACAAATACGGAGGCAACGAGAATCTTGAGGCGATCGATTTCTTTAAACATTTGAATTCGGTTGTTCTGGGACGGAACAAAGGCGCTGTGATGATCGCGGAAGAATCGACGGCATGGCCGAAGGTGACAGGATCGCCCGAAGACGACGGCCTTGGTTTCAGCCTGAAATGGAATATGGGATGGATGCACGATTTTACGGAGTACATGAAACTTGATCCGTATTTCCGTAAAAATGCACATCATATGATGACGTTTGCGATGCAGTATGCATACAGTGAAAATTATATTCTTGTGTTGTCGCATGACGAAGTTGTTCATCTGAAGTGTTCGATGATCAATAAAATGCCGGGACTTGGGTTCGATAAATTTGCCAACCTAAAAGCAGGCTATGCGTTTATGATGGGCCATCCGGGAAAGAAACTTCTGTTCATGGGTCAGGAATTTGCACAGCTTAGAGAATGGAGCGAAAAGAGAGAGATCGATTGGTTCCTGCTCGCCGAACCTGAGCACAGAGATATTCAGAACTGGTATCGGGATCTGCTTCATTTGTATAAAAACAATAAAGCCCTTTATGAAATGGACAATGATCCGGCGGGATTTGAGTGGATCAATGCGGATGATATTTTCAGAAGTATTTACAGCTTTGTAAGACATTCCAAGAATAAAGAAAAGAATTTGCTTTTCGTCTGCAACTTTACTCCTGTGGAAAGAGAAGATTACAGAGTCGGCGTTCCGACGAGGAAAACGCTGAAGCTTGTTTTGAACAGTGATGAGGAAAAGTACGGAGGAAAAGGGGAAAAACGTCCGCTTACTTACAAACCGGTGAAAAAGGAATGCGACGGTCAGGCGTATTCGATCGCATACCCGCTTCCGGCCTATGGTGTGGCAGTGTTTGAGTATTAAGATGTCAGGCAGCTTCTGACTTGAAACCGGAACCCCATTGGATTTAACCGGTGGGCGGTTCACTATTATATAAAAGGTAAAAAATGCAGAGCAAACTGCCGCAAAGTAGATGGGGGATTTTTTGAAATAGCCTGTCTGTTTTGCGGCGGTTTTGTTTTTACCGGCAAAGTGAGGAGGAACAGCAGATGAAAAATTATTCGGAAGATCCGAACAGACAGTATCATATACAAACTGCAAAAGGGGAAATCGGGAAGTACGTCATTATGCCCGGAGATCCGAAAAGATGTGTGAAGATCGCGCAATATTTAGATAACCCGGTGTTGATTGCAGATAACAGAGAGTATGTGACATATACAGGAACGCTCGATCAAGTGAAGGTAAGCGTTACATCTACGGGAATAGGAGGACCGTCGGCAGCTATTGCAATGGAAGAACTTTGTAGGTGCGGTGCGGATACGTTTATCAGGATCGGAACTTGCGGCGGAATGCAGACAGATGTGAAAAGCGGAGATATCGTTGTGTCAACAGGGGCAATCAGGATGGAAGGAACGAGCAGGGAGTATGCGCCGATCGAATTTCCGGCAGTGCCCGATCTGACAGTGACGAATGCGCTTGTGAAAGCTGCTAAATCAAAAGGATATCCGTTCCATACGGGAGTTGTACAGTGCAAAGATTCGTTTTACGGTCAGCATGAACCGGAGAGAAAGCCGGTAGGCTACGATCTGCTTCATAAGTGGGAGGCGTGGAAACAACTCGGCTGTCTTGCCTCGGAAATGGAATCGGCGGCTCTGTTTGTTGTGGCGAGCAGCCTCGGGGTGCGGGTCGGCTCGTGTTTTCTTGTGATCGCGAATCAGGAACGTGAGAAAGCAGGACTTGAGAACCCGGTAGTGCACGATACGGACATGGCGATCCGGGTGGCAGTGGACGCGATCCGCAGATTGATTTCCGAAGAACGGAAAAAAGAGTAGAATGCATATAAAGAAAATGACAACGAGAAGAAAAGAGCGGGAGAAAAGAAAAACGGAAAAATGAATGGGGGAGATAAGCGGGAAAAATAAATGAAAGAAAATAAACGCGAGAAAAAGAAATGAGGGGAAAAAGCGGGAAAAATAAGTGAAAGAAAATAAATGCGGAAAATAAAGAGAGGAAATAAACGGTCAAATGAAGGATATGAATGAAAAAGAAATTTTACGGCATGTGGATCACACATTGCTGTCGCAGGAAGCTGTGTGGGATGAGATTCGTCAGGTATGTGATGATGCGGTGAAATATGATACGGCGTCAGTCTGTATTCCTCCAAGTTATGTGAAGCAAGCAGCGGAATATGTAGGCGGAAGAGTTCCGATTTGTACTGTGATCGGTTTTCCGAACGGTTACGAGACGACTGCCGTAAAGGAATTTGAGACAAAAGATGCGATCGCAAACGGAGCGGATGAGATCGATATGGTTATCAATATCGGATGGCTGAAAGACAGAAAATACGATCAGATCGAAGAAGAAATCCGCATTCTGAAAAATGCGTGCGGCAGTAAAGTTCTTAAAGTGATCATAGAAACATGTCTTTTGACAGATGAAGAAAAAGTGAAAATGTGTGAGATCGTCACTCGTTCGGGAGCGGATTATATTAAAACGTCCACAGGTTTTTCAAAAGCAGGCGCGACTTTTGACGATATCAGCCTGTTTGCGGATCATGTCGGCGGTAACGTGAAGATGAAAGCGGCGGGCGGCATTTCCTCGATGGAAGACGCGGAAAAGTTTCTGGAGCTTGGGGCAGACAGACTCGGAACGAGCCGCATTGTAAAAATCGTGAAAACGGAAGAAGAAAACCCGGCGGAAGGAACTTGTGAAATGGAATTATCGCAGGGAATGATCGCAAAGTTAATTGAGACAGCGACTGCACAACTGGCGTATTCATACAGTCCCTACTCGGGATTTAAAGTAGGCGCAGCTCTTTTGGCTGAAAGCGGCAGGATCTATACCGGATGCAATATAGAAAATTCTGCATTTTCACCGACAAATTGTGCGGAGAGAACTGCGTTTTTTAAGGCGGTGAGCGAAGGAGAAAGGAAGTTTCGCGCAATTTGCATCATCGGTGGAAAAGATATTTCAGAAACAGTATGTACGCCTCCTTGCGGAGTGTGCCGTCAGGTTATGGCAGAATTTTGCGATCCGAAGAAGTTCAAGGTGATATTGGCATCAGGCAGGGAAAAGTATAGAATCCTTCGGTTGGAAGAACTTTTGCCGTTTGGGTTTGGGTCGGAGTATCTGTAGGAACGATTGACAAGAAAAAGAAAACATGACATAATAAATTAACCAAAAGGTTAATGTGAGGGTGATGTATTGAGTGGAAATAACATATGCGAATGGAAAAGTTGAAAAATACTTTAAAGATTATAAAAAGATGCAAAAGAAACTGCCTTTTGAGTGGGTGAAAACAATAAAAAAGCATATGGACAGACTAAAAGCGGCGGAATGTTTTGGAGATTTTTTGAAATTGGGATTAGGAAAGCCTGAACAGTTAGAAGGATGCGAAAGTATTCGATATTCGTTGCATGTAGCGGCAAATGTAAGATTGATTATCGAGCCGAATGCCGAACAGGATACGGTTATGATTTGTACGGAAATAGAAGTGGAAGGAGTGAGTGATTATCATGGCAGCAAAGAAAATTGGTATATCCCGTGATTTAATAATTCACCCGGGAGAAACGATTGCAGACGTCTTGGAAGAACGTGGAATCACACAGAGTGAACTGGCGTCGAGTGCAGGCGTTTCTCCGGCTTACGTAAGCAATGTTATTGCCGGAAAGAAAGGGATATCTGCAAACTTTGCCAGAGGATTAGAGTATGCAATCGGAGTACCAAAGTCTTTTTGGCTGAATCTTCAGGCGAACTATGAGGCGGAACTTTTGGAAGCAAATGAATTACAGACGATTACGGAAGAAGAGCGTATCGTGAGGGAAGACTTAAAAGAAATTGTGAAATACTTTAGAGAAAGAGGCATGATGCCTAGTCGTGAAAATAAAGATGATTCGATACTTTCTCTTCGTAAAATTCTGCAGATTAGTAATTTGGTAAATTTAAATGAAATAATTCCCGGGGGAGCATTTCGGATGTCCGGAAACTTATCGGTAAATAGAAATGTGTTGGGGGCATGGATTCGTTTGTGTCAAATTTTGGAGAATAATCAAAATGTTTCAACAAAGTTTGAAGTAGAGCATATAAACGAATTGATAGGTAAAATAAAAAATGTTATGTGTCAGAAGAATGTGGATTTTCAAAATCATTTGAAAACTGTATTGGGAGAATATGGCATAGATTTTTCTGTTGTGAAAAATTTTAGAGGAGCGCCTGTGCAAGGGTATATTTTTCGGCGGAGCGATGGGGTGTATCAAATGGTTTTGACGATAAGGGGAGCGTTTGCGGATATTTTTTGGTTTTCTTTATTTCATGAACTGGGACATATTGTAAATGGAGATATAGGTAAAAGTATTAAATTTATAGATGACGGGAGTGATGTGGATAAGGAGACGGCAGCAGATCTTTTTGCGAGAGATAGACTTTTGTCACCGGAGAGTTATGCAAGTTTTATCCAAAAAGGAGACTTTACATTTGAAGCAATCTGTAGTTATGCACGGACTCAGAATGTGATGCCTTACATTGTTATCGGAAGACTTCAAAAGGAGAAATATCTGGATTATCATCAGTATAGTAATTACAAATTGCGGTATAAATGGGGAGACTGTTCATAAGAATAAAGTGGATACAGTATTGATTTATTGGGAATAAGGGCAAGATATAAGAGTGTTGTACAGGGAGATGGGATAATGGAAATGTATAAAAGAATATTTGTAATCGTTCTTGATTCTCTCGGGATCGGGGCGATGCCGGATGCGGCTCGGTTCGCAGATGAAGGCGCGGATACGTTCGGACATATTTTGGAGAAAACAAAAACTTTGAATATTCCGAATCTTCGCAGGCTTGGGTTTCTGAACTTAAAGTGCGGCGGAGATATGAAAGGCGTCGAGTCTCCCGAGGGGCGCTTCATGCGGATGCGGGAAGCGAGCAACGGAAAAGATACGATGACCGGACACTGGGAGATGATGGGGATTAAAACGGAAAAGCCGTTTCGGACTTTTACGGAACATGGATTTCCGGCAGAATTGATCAAGGAGCTGGAGAAACAGTGTGGGAAAAAGGTGATCGGAAATAAAAGCGCGAGCGGTACTGAGATTATAGAAGAGCTGGGCGAGGAAGAGATTCGTACGGGATCTATGATCGTGTATACGTCGGCGGATTCGGTTATGCAGATCTGCGGAAATGAAGAGACTTTCGATCTGGAAGAACTGTATCGGTGCTGTGAGACTGCAAGGCGGATCACGATGAAAGATGAATGGCGCGTAGGAAGGGTGATCGCAAGACCGTATATCGGAATGAAAAAAGGTGAGTTTAAAAGGACGAGCAATCGGAGAGACTACGCGTTGAAGCCGCCGGCGCCCACTGTTTTAAATGCTCTGAAAGATGCGGGGAATGATGTGATCGGCGTGGGAAAGATTCATGACATTTTCTGCGGGGAAGGGATTACGAAAACATATCATTCGGAAAGTTCCGTTCATGGGATGGAACAGACGATCGATGTGTGCAAAGAGGGATTTACGGGACTGTGTTTTGTAAACCTTGTTGATTTTGACGCATTATGGGGGCATCGGAGAAATGTAGAAGGGTATGGCAAAGAGATCGAAAAGTTTGATGAGAAACTCGGCGTTTTGCTGGAATGTCTTTCGCAGGATGATCTATTGATCCTGACCGCAGATCACGGGAATGATCCGACATACAAGGGAACGGATCATACGAGAGAGTATGTTCCTTTCCTTGCATACAGCAAAAGAATGCAGGCGGGAGGTCCGCTTCCGGAAGCAGAGACGTTTGCGGTGATAGGGGCGACTGTAGCAGAGAACTTCGGAGTAGATATGCCGAAAGGAACGATAGGATATTCTGTTTTAAGCAGGCTGCAGCAGTAGTAAACCGTGAAAATGTAAAAAAATCAAAGCGGAAGTAGGATGAAAAACTGTAAAAATGTAAAAAACCGGACAGTTAAAGCTGTGAAAACTTATAGAAATATGAAAAGTTAAAAAGCCGGAAGTCGGAAAAAATGTAAAAAATGAAAAGCCGATGAGAATACAGGATAAAAATATAGGAAAATATAGAGAGAAAAGTGAAAATTAAGGATTGTCGGAAAACTTAATTTATTGTATAATATTCGATTGAGAAAATGAAATGAGAACATGGGACAATACAGGAGGAAGAAAGATGGCAAAAAGAAATGATATCCACAAGGTACTTATCATCGGCTCCGGCCCGATCATTATCGGACAGGCTTGTGAATTCGATTATTCCGGAACACAGGCTTGTAAAGCATTGAGAAATTTAGGATACGAGATTGTATTGGTGAATTCAAACCCGGCGACAATCATGACGGATCCGGAGATTGCTGACGTTACTTATATTGAACCTTTGAATGTTGACAGAATAGAACAAATCATAAAAAAAGAAAGACCTGATGCATTACTGCCGAATCTCGGTGGACAGTCCGGTCTTAATTTATGCTCAGAACTGGCGCAGGCGGGCGTTTTGGAGAAATATAACGTAGAAGTTATCGGCGTACAGGTCGATGCGATCGAGCGAGGAGAAGACAGAATCGAATTTAAGCACACGATGGATCAGCTCGGTATAGAGATGGCTCGAAGCGAGGTTGCATATTCTGTAGACGAGGCTCTTGCGATTGCGGAGAAGCTTGGATATCCGGTAGTTCTTCGTCCTGCTTATACGATGGGCGGCGCAGGCGGCGGTCTTGTATATAATGTAGATGAATTGAAAACAGTATGCGCCAGAGGTCTTCAGGCAAGTCTTGTAGGTCAGGTTCTTGTAGAAGAATCTATCTTGGGATGGGAAGAGCTGGAACTTGAAGTTGTCCGCGACGCAGAGGGCAATATGATCACTGTATGCTTTATCGAAAATATCGATCCGCTCGGCGTTCATACAGGAGATTCTTTCTGCTCCGCTCCGATGCTTACGATCTCAGAAGAAGTTCAGCAGCGTCTGCAGGAAAAATCTCATAAAGTAGTAGATTCTGTTAAGGTGATCGGCGGCTGTAACGTACAGTGGGCGCATGATCCGAAGACAGACAGAGATATCATTATCGAGATCAACCCGAGAACGTCTCGTTCTTCGGCGCTTGCATCGAAAGCGACAGGATTCCCGATCGCGCTTGTATCCGCAATGCTTGCGACAGGCATGACGCTGAAAGATATTCCGTGCGGAAAGTACGGTACATTGGATAAATACGTTCCTGACGGAGATTATGTTGTGATCAAGTTCGCGCGCTGGGCATTTGAGAAATTCAAAGGTGTGGAAGACAAGCTTGGAACACAGATGCGTGCGGTAGGCGAAGTAATGAGCATCGGTAAGAACTTCAAAGAAGCGTTCCAGAAAGCGATTCGTTCTTTGGAGACAGGAAGATACGGACTCGGTCATGCGAAAGATTTTGACGGAAAAACAAAAGAAGAGCTTCTCAAGAGTTTGCGGTATGCGACAAGCGAGCGTTACTTTGTTATCTACGAAGCGCTGAGAAAAGGAGCTTCTGTAGAAGAGATCCATGAACTGACAAAAGTAAAACACTATTTCCTTGAGCAGATGAAAGAGCTGGTGGAAGAGGAAGAGGCTCTGCTTGCGTTTAAGGGAGGTTTGCCGGAAGACAATGCTCTTATCGCGGCGAAAAAAGACGGATTCTCTGATAAATATTTAAGCCAGATTCTTGAAGTGGATGAGGATGAGATCCGCAATAAGAGAATCAGCCTCGGCGTTGAGGAAACGTGGGAAGGCGTTCATGTAAGCGGAACGCAGGACAGAGCATATTACTATTCGACATATAACGGAACGGACAAAAACCCGATCAGTGAAGAGAAACCGAAGATCATGATCTTAGGCGGGGGACCGAACCGTATCGGACAGGGAATCGAGTTTGACTATTGCTGTGTACATGCGTCTCTTGCTTTGAAAAAGCTTGGTTTCGAGACGATCATTGTCAACTGTAACCCTGAAACGGTATCTACAGACTATGACACATCTGATAAACTGTATTTTGAGCCGCTTACACTGGAAGACGTACTGAGCATTTATAAGAAGGAAAAACCGGTCGGAGTGATCGCGCAGTTCGGAGGACAGACTCCGCTGAACCTTGCGGCAGATCTGGAAAGAAACGGCGTGAAAATCTTAGGTACGGCTCCGTCTGTTATCGATCTGGCGGAAGACCGCGATCTGTTCCGTGAAATGATGGATAAGCTTGAGATTCCGATGCCTGAGTCGGGAATGGCTGTTACGGTGGACGATGCTCTTGAAATTGCCGAGAAGATCGGTTATCCGGTTATGGTGCGTCCGTCTTATGTACTTGGCGGCCGTGGCATGGAAGTTGTATATGATGCGGAAAGCATGGTAGGATATATGAAAGCAGCAGTCGGTGTGACACCTGACCGTCCGATTTTGATCGACCGTTTCCTCGGACATGCAACAGAATGTGAAGCAGACGCGATCAGCGACGGCACACATGCGTTTGTTCCGGCGGTTATGGAACATATCGAGCTTGCGGGAGTACATTCCGGAGATTCGGCATGTATTATTCCTTCTAAAAATATTTCGGAAGAAAATGTAAAGACGATCAAAGAATATACGAGAAAAATCGCAGAAGAGATGCATGTGAAAGGTCTTATGAACATGCAGTATGCGATCGAAAACGGAAAAGTGTACGTATTGGAGGCGAACCCTCGTGCGTCAAGAACAGTGCCGCTTGTATCGAAAGTATGTAATATCCGCATGGTTCCGCTTGCCATCGACATTGTGACAAGTGAACTGACAGGAAGACCTTCACCGGTTCCGGCGTTAAAAGAGCAGAACATTCCGTACTACGGAGTAAAAGAAGCGGTATTCCCGTTCAATATGTTCCCGGAAGTAGACCCGCTGCTCGGACCGGAGATGAGATCGACAGGAGAAGTGCTCGGATTGTCCAAATCTTTCGGCGAAGCATTTTATAAGGCTCAGGAAGCAACACAGACAAAGCTTCCGCTTGAAGGTACGGTGCTGATCTCTGTAAGCAATCGTGATAAGCCGGAAGTTGTGGAAGTTGCGGCTGATTTTGCAAAAGCGGGATTCAAGATCATTGCGTCAGACCATACTTGCAGCCTGCTTAAAGAGAACGGAATCGAAGCAGAGAAGATCAATAAGCTTCAGGAAGGCCGTCCGAATATGCTTGATGTGATCACGAACGGAAAAGTTGACATGATCGTGAATACACCGTCAGGAAAAGAAAGTAAGAATGACGACAGCTATTTGAGAAAAGCTGCGATCAAAAAGAAAGTTCCGTATATGACGACAATGGCTGCTGCGAAAGCTGCCGCAAACGGAATTCTTGCAGTGAAGAAACATGGAAGCAAAGAAGTGAAATCACTTCAGGAAATTCACGGAGAAATTACGGACAAAGAATAGTATGATTCATTAATATAAGACAGGTTTTATGAAGATGCCGGCCGCATTTGCGGTTAGGCATCTTTTGTATAAAATGAAAGATATTTTCCTTTGGCAAATCAATCAGATGGTGTATATGTGAAAAAAATCAATAAAAATAAAGCTAAAATAGCCATATTATACAAAAAGCATAGATAAAAAGAAAAAAATACAAAAGAAGTGATAAAAAGTGTAAATATTATTGGGGGGGGGGTAATGCTATCATTTATAAGATGATGGGAGTAATGTGGTGAGCACATTCGTACATTACATTTTAAAAAGAAGGAGAGAAGTTTATGAAAAAGAGAATGTTCCATAAGGGAATGGCTGCGGTTCTCGCGGTATCGCTGACAACCGGCGGGGCTCTTCCGTTTATGGCTCAGACGGTTCATGCAGAAGACACTGCGGCAGAGCAGGGGCAGACGCCTGAGAAAAAGAGCGGTACTGTAACTCTTGAGAAGAAGAACGATGGTACGTATGTCTTCGGAAACGAATATCTGAAAAGAACGTTCAGTTTGAGCGCAGACAAAGTATTGTCAACAAAAGAGATTACAAACTATCGTACCGGAACTCCGACTGTGTTCACACCGCAGGCGGGCAGTGAAGAGTTTATAATCAACACGCTTGACAATAATTCCGAAGGGGAAGACAGCGGATTCGTAGCGCCTAAGAAAAAGTTGGAGACGACAGGTTGGAAGGCAACGGCGGACAGCGTTGCAGAGAATGAAGCGCCGAATGGCGGAGCAGACAAGATGTTCGACGGTGATAATAATACATATTATCATTCTAAATATGGGGATGGCGTGGATGCAGCGGTGAAAGAGTATCCGCATAATATTTATGTCGATTTTGGTTCGCAGAAGTCGTTCCAGTCTCTTCGCTATCAGCAGAGAGTGGATCAAAATGGAACTCCCACAGTGAGCGGGCATGTGAAAGGTTATAAGATTTATACCGGGGATAGCATCGATGCTCTGAAAACAACAGACGGTGCAAAACTGGTTGGTCAAGGTTCTTTTGAAAATAAAAAAGAAACATATGTGAACTTGGACGAAAAAGTGACAGCGCAGTATGTTCGTATTGAGTTTGTTGATTGTTATGAACCGTCAGCTGCAAATGTAAGCAAAGACGTAGCCTGCTGTTCGGAATTTGACTTTTTTGAAGATACAGCGACGTTCCCTGTAGTGGATAACGCGACACAGCTTAAGACGAGCGAAATGAAAGTGCAGGGCGAACCTCAACTGACAGAAAAGGACGGAGTGAAAACGCTGACGTTTACGTTTGAGCCGAAGAGAGTAAGAGGTGTAGATTACACGATCAAAGAAGTGATCACGATGAAAGACGGAGATTCTTTCATGAGAAAACACCTCGATATTTCTGTTGGGGAAGGGCAGGCAGAAAAAGCGAAGATCGATTATATCGATCTGGAAAATATGAACATCGCACAGACTGATCTGAAACAGAATGAATACTGGACGATCAGTGACACTATGGCGGACAATCCTGACATGGGCGGAATGAAAGGCGATTATCTGGAGCTTGGACAGCCGTACTATGTAGGTGCGATGTACTGGGGATGTGAGTTCCCGGAGACAGAGAACAAAATTAAAGGTTCTAATTCCTTTATCCGTTACTACTATGGAAAATCATTGAAATCCGATGATAAGTTTGAGTATAACGAAGGAAACGAAAACGGAAAGATGACGACGTGGGACGCTGTCGTAGGAGCTGCCCGAAGCAGAGATTACAGCGTGACACAGAGCGATTTCTATGAATATATCGAGACGATCGCAATAGATACGGAGTTCCGTCAGCAGTACAACTCATGGTACGACAACATGAAGGAGATCACGGACGAGATTATTCAGAAGAGTTTCTTCGAGATTGAGAAAGGATTCACACAGTACGGGATAGCTCCTCTTGATTCTTATGTTGTAGACGATGGATGGACGAATTACAGCTCCTTCTGGGATTTTAATAATAAGTTTCCGAATGAGCTTTACAACTCCAGTCTGCAGGTGAATCAGCTTGCGTCCAACTTCGGACTGTGGCTT
>ENA-ORML01001261-ORML01001261.1-human-gut-metagenome-genome-assembly--contig:-NODE-1261-length-22907-cov-14.590102_pt1 | contig 22907 bp, 21 predicted proteins | sample MGYA00242103_ERZ508995 | MGnify/ENA primary metagenome ERZ508995 (study PRJEB26280, sample SAMEA2338702) | human gut metagenome | biome: human gut; feature: human-associated habitat; material: faeces... | reverse complement strand
GCTTTTCCTTTGGCATTGAACGCATTGACGCCTGAAAGCAATTCTTCCAGCTTGGTCTTCTGCTTGGTCAGGCGAGTCATTTCCTTGAATACCCGCGGTGGGATATGGTCGCGTCCGGTTTCACTGGCACTCTCGCCGCGCTCCAGATCGGGGTATTTCTTCACCATATGCTCCCAAAACCTGTCCTGCCACTGCGTCAGCTTTTTCTTGTTGCCGACGATTTCCTTGGCGCTGAGCCGCCCGTCCGCCGTCAAAGGGACAAAAGAAAGGTGCATATGAGGCGTTTTCTCGTCCATATGCACCACAGCAGATATAATGGTTTTCGGGTCTTGGTGTTCCCTGATAAAGTTCAGCGCCTCCTGAAAATAGGCTTTGATCTCGTCTTTCTTCTTTCCTTTGAAGAACTCTGGCGTTGCGGTTACAAGTGCTTCCACCACACGCACGCTGTCCGAGCGGGTGCGGCAACCGACCTCCTTGATCTGTCGCTCTGCCTCTGCCCGGTATTTTTGTTCCGGCGTGATCAGGTGAAAATTCAAGTGGCTGCGGCTCTTGTCAATGTCAGGGTTGCTGACGTAATTCTCTTTTGTGCGCTCATTGTGCGACTCAATATTGGAAATCTCAGGTCCTTTGTATTTAGCAAAGCGAAGAAGGGCAAACTGCGGCTTGCTCATTTATCTCTCCCTCCGTTTCTGCCATATGAGGTCATACCCCAGCGCATCAGCCAGTTCCACGACCTCCTTGTAGCGGATGCTCTCCCTTTGCAGTTTGGCAGACAGGTTGGAAACACTGTCTGACCAGCCATATTCGTCATGCAGCAGGTCAACAACCTCCTGCATGGTAAAACCGGTGCGGACGATCTGCGCCTTGATTTCGTTGCGTACATTCATATTCAAATTCCCTCCAAAATTCAGATCATGATACAGCGAAGCAGGTACGCTTTCCGACGTATCCGCTTCGCTGTATCGTAAAAATTTCTGTTGTCATCAAATCCGTTCAGAATTGCTGGTGTGATGTCCTGTCCACAGGTGGCACCTACCGTTTTTCCTATTCCGCATGATTTAGTTTCAAACCGTGTGTTTTCAAATGCTTCCGTGCATCTGCTTTCCTGTTCCGAGAAGCGCGGTTTCGTGAAGCCATTTCTGTCAACGGTCAAATTCTTTGCGGATTTCACTTGTCTTGATTCACGCTCCCAAATATAGGCTCTGCCGGTCAGCATTCTTCCTATATAGCGGTATTTGGGGCAAAACGCTGCGTACATACGTACACGGCGCGGCGGGCAAAATCAATCCCGCCATCCTTCCGGTACGTACGTACGCTCTGAAACATCGGAAAACCCGTTTATATTGGGTCTGGCAACCGCTTCTATTCCGAAGAAGCCCCATACCCGCCGACCGGCGGCGTTGGTGATCTTGTTGCAATATTCCAGATTGTACTTGCTTTGGTTCGCAATCACACTGTCGCTGAAGCTGCGGCGTTTCAGCGGCGTTAGGTTGTTTTCCTCACACCACATCCGGTAAATCTCGTACAAATCTTTAGAGCTGATGGTACAGTCTGCTTTCAGCCGGATATAGCCCTCAGATTCCAGAAAATCAAAGACATTGTTGTTATCCCGCTTGACCGCCTCACGGTTATCCCGCGTGCGCTGGCTTTCCGTGAACTTGAAGTTGTTGGCTACAAGCCTCTGCAAGCCCTCAAATGCCCAAAGGAAAATACCATCGGTCTCTGCTTTCATTTTCTCCGCAAGGTCGGGATCATCTATCCGTCCCACAGGCTTTTCCCTGGTGGTCAGTACAAGCTGGCGGCGGTAAAATCCGTCGCTTCGGTCATATAGCGCTTGCAGATCGCCATTGGAGAACGCCAGCAGCCGGGCAAACATCCAGCCCTGATAGCTCTGCTTACCCTTGCGCTCCAAATCCATTTTTCCTTGGGCGGTCACGATGGACTTGACATAGTTGGTCTGCCGCAGTGCTTCCATTCGCATATCGTCATCCACACACAACAGAATGTGTTCCAGATCCGCGCGGGCAAACCGGTTTTCAGAAATTTTACCGATGCTGCCGTCCTTCATGTTGCTGCCGAGAAGCGCACCCAGCACAGCGCCGATCTGCGATTTTCCTTCGCCGCCGTTTCCCTTAATCACCATCATGCGCTGCCCTTTGTTGCTGAGAATCAGACAATAACCGATGAACTCCTGCAAGGTGGGGATGTCCTCCGCATACAGCAATCCATCCAAAAAGGATAGCCAGAGGGCAGGTACTGGGGCATCCGGACGGTACACCACCGGAAGTCTGCTGCGTACAATATCAGGTTTGCCCTCAGTAAAGCTGCCGTCCAGCGCCAACGTGCCGTTTGCCAGATGGATTTTGTCTGTCTCCGGCACGAAATCCTCTACATGAGCCGCCAGCTTCATCACTTCCAGAATGTTTGTGATTTTGCGGGGGATGTTGTTCACGGCGCAGCATTTCAGTTCTTCGTAGATCTCGCCACGAAGCGGCAGATCATCGGTCACTCTGCCGTCCGGCGTAAAGAAAGCACCGTTGGCAAAGATGATTTTCCGGCTGCTCAGAAATTCATCACAGAACAGCGCCTCATTGATATTTGTGCCATCAAACCAGATGGGCGCGTCTAAATTAGCCGATTTCCGTTTCGTCACGGGCATCCACCTCCTTTGCCGTCCGTTTCAGGCGTTCTTCCAGCCTGTCGATCATGCCATCTTTTTGAAGCATATCCACAGTTTTCACACGAGCCTCCAACTCTGCAAAGGTTAAAATATCTGTCAAATCCTCGATATAATCGAGCATCTGGCAGGCTTCCACGAAACGGTCATCTTCGTCCTCGCAAGCTTCATATCCTTCGTTTCCGCCTTGCGGCAGAAGCTCACTCATTCCGCTGCTCGTCCTCTCCCCATCGGAACCGCTTTGCTGGGTTCCGATGGGGGCCCCAAATTCCTCCGGTGTTTTGGGTGCGTACTGCACCTTCCAATGCTCCAAAAGATGCAGATAATCGCATAATACCCGCCGACAGTGCAGTTCCTCTCTCTGAAACCCTTTGCCAGCGGATATTGCGGTTTCCGCAGCGCTGCCGCAGACGGGGGCTTGTCCGGGTCGATCCCAAAGTCATACGCCAGCTTCTTCGCCACATCATAGCTGCTCAGGTTGAACAGCCTTGCCACAAGGTCGATCACGTCACCAGTTGCCCCGCAACCGAAGCAGTAAAAGTAATCCTCATTCAACTTCATACTGGGCGTGTGGTCATTGTGGAAGGGGCAGCAGGCCATATTGCCGCGCCCGACCTTCAAACCGTAGTGTTCGGCAGCTTGTCTCACTGTGACCACCGCCTTGACGTTTTCAAAAAGATTCATACAAATACCTCCGTAATTTTTTTGACAATTTCCTCTTGTCACCTGAATATACGGAGAAAAACGGGTTGAGCCGGAAAATCCGGCATTTCCGCAAAAAAAGAAAAAGCCGCCCTGAATTTTTGCAAAAATGCAAAAATCACAGGACGGCGAATGTTCACAAGATATGCCTTGATATTATTCCACTTATTGAATATAATAAAGTTAGTTTTGGGGAAAGAGGGCGAATGCGCATGAAATACCTGTCAACCTTTGAAGCAGCAGAGAAATGGGGCATCTCCCATCGGCGCGTGAACGTTCTCTGTAATGAGGGGCGCATCACCGGCGCACAGCGGGCGGGAAGCCGCTGGATTATCCCGGCGGATGCAGAAAAGCCTGCCGATGCCAGAATCCGAAGCGGAAAATATATCAAAAAGCCGACAGAGGAAAGGGGGACATAACCAATGGAAAACACCTTTTTACCCGGTACTGTCCGGGAGCGCATTGCCGATCTAATGAAATACCATAAAGTATCCCAGACAGACCTTGCGCTGAAAATCGGCTGCGGAGACAGCTTGCTCAGCCGGTTTCTGACCGGAAAGACGGACAAGCTCGGAGACGAAAATATTATCCGTATTGCCAAGGCTTTTAATGTCTCCACCGACTTTCTTCTGGGCATAACCAATGTCCCCGATAAAAAGAATTACGCCATTGATGAACTGGGATTATCTGCACAGGCGGCGAGGAACCTCTACACCGGAAAAGCAAATTCTCAGGTGGTTAATTATCTGCTGGAAAGTCCCCGTTTCCTTGAACTGACCTACATATTGGAGCAGTATTTTAACGATACGGTTGCCGCCGGGTATGCTGCGCAGAACCAGTTATATACAACTATCAGCAGCCTGACACGGAAAACGGTAAAAACGGAAGCTGGCGCACAGGCCGCAAGGGACATTGCGCATCTGAGAACATCAGTTTATCAAGCTGACCTTGCCACCATTGAAAATCAGTTTATGCTGGCGGTCAAGGAAGTGAAAAAGGAAATCGGCAATGACTTTGCCGCCATGCAGTCGATGACCGCAGAGCAAGCTAAAAGAATGTTTACAGAGGTTGCAAAAGGGCAGGATATGACAAATCCAACCCTTACACCGGAGCAGGTATCTGATCTGATTATCGGCAGTGTGGCTGGCTTGGATGGTGTCAATCAGGATGCGTTGAATACGCTTGGACAGGCGTTGACTGGCTTTTTCCAGACCACCTTAGAGCAAGCGCCATCACAGGAGAAGGACGATGAAGAAACAGGATAATGAGCGGCTCTGTGCGCTGGCGCAGAAAGGGGACACAGAGGCTCGTGACCTTCTTCTGAAAAACAATCTGGGTTTCATCCGCAAAACCGCCAATGAGATTTATTTGAAATCCAATCTGGCAGAGAGCGATCTCAGTACAGAAACCAGCGATCTGGAACAGGAAGGCTGCCTCGGTCTGCTGACCGCCATCCCCCTCTTTGACAGCAGCAAGGGCATCAAGTTTCTGACCTATGCTGCACCATTCATCCGCAATGCCATGACTGATCTGATACGGGATGTTTTCTCCCAATATGAGCAGAGAATGACCAGCACCACAGACGGACTTGCCTTGCAGAAAATCCGACTGGATGAAATCGTTCCCGGTGAGGAACGGCTGTTGCGCATTGAAGCCATTGCTGATCCGACCGTCAAATCTCCGGAACAGATTTATGTGGATAAAGAAACCATGCGTGAGCTGTACGAAGGTTTGGGCAGACTTTCCGAGCGTGAGCAAGCCTATCTTCTGTACCGTTACGGATTTACGGACGATGTGGAGCATACATTGATTGGCAGTGCGATTCATTTCAATCTGCGGGAGAGCCGTGCAAAGACATTGGAAGATACTGCAATGGATAACCTCTGGCTGGAGCTGCCGTGGTGGTTTTAGTGTGTCGCTGCGGCGGGACGAGGGCTGTATATACCTCTGCTTCCTTCTCCGGCCAGTCGGCTTTTGCTTCTCAAAAATCCTGCGATTGTGTCACCTTGGTGTCACAAAATCCGCCTGCCCTACTGCCGCTGAAAAGTGTCTGCCAACCGCTATCTGCCCGTACAGCAGATGGCGAAGCCAGCCCCTTTCCAGCGTCAGCCGGAAGCAAAGGTATAACACACTAGACTTTCCTGCGGAAAATCGTGTGCCAACAGGGATGCTCGCGCCCCTATTGGAAACCCAGCGTCAAAGGGGATTATCCCCTCTGAACTCCCCATATTTTCTTCGCAGTGTGTACCCAAACTGTAAAAATGCAGTTTGGAACATCTGCGAAGAAAATAGAAAACCCACTGCAACTTTCGTCCGGTATCGGAAATGAAAATTGCAGTGGGTTTTTACTTTATTCCAGCTCAAATGTGCCGGTATAAAGCTGATAATAGGTTCCCTTTTCAGCAATCAGCTTTTCGTGATTGCCCCGTTCGATGATGTGTCCATGGTCAAGCACCATGATCACATCCGAGTTCTGTACCGTGGACAGGCGGTGGGCGATGACAAACACCGTCCGTCCCTTCATCAGTTTGTCCATACCTCCCTGTACCAATGCTTCGGTCCGGGTGTCAATGGAGGAAGTTGCCTCGTCCAGAATCATCACCGGCGGATCAGATACCGCAGCACGGGCAATGGAGATAAGCTGCCGCTGCCCCTGACTAAGACCGCTGCCGTCACCTTTCAGGACCGTATTGTATCCCTGCGGCAGCATACGAATAAAGCCGTCCGCATTTGCCAGCTTTGCAGCCGCGATACATTCCTCATCGGTGGCATCCGGGTTTCCGTAGCGCAGGTTTTCCATCACCGTTCCGGTAAAGAGGTTCACCTCCTGCAAGACAATGCCCAGGCTGCGGCGCAGGTCGGCTTTCCTGATTTTATTGATGTTGATGCCATCATAGCGGATCTTTCCGTCGTCAATGTCGTAAAAACGGTTGATCAGATTGGTAATGGTCGTCTTGCCTGCGCCCGTTGCACCAACAAAGGCAATCTTCTGTCCCGGCTCCGCATAAAGGGAAATGTCATGCAGAACGGTCTTGTCCGGCGTATAGCCAAAATCCACATGGTCAAATACAACGCGCCCTTCCAGCTTGGTATAGGTCAGCGTTCCATCGTGATGCGGATGCTTCCACGCCCACATTCCGGTATGCTTTTCCGTTTCCCGCAGCTCGCCGTTTGCTTCCTCGACATTCACCAGCGTTACATAGCCTTCGTCTGTTTCCGGCTGCTCATCCATGAATGCAAAGATGCGCGAGGCGCCTGCCAGCGCTGTGACAATGGAGTTGAACTGATTGGAAATCTGAGAGATCGGGTTGTTAAAATTGCGGGAAAGCGTCAGGAAAGAAGCGATTGCGCCAAGTGTCAGCGCTCCTGTTCCCTGCAAACCGATGTTGGTGAAGCCGGAAATCGCCATATAGCCGCCCAATATCGCAATAATGACATACTGCACATAGCCCAGTGCATTCATCATGGGCATTATGGAATTGGCGTAGCCGTTGGCACTGGTGGCGGCAGATGCCCACGCCCGGTTCTTTTCGGCAAGTTCCTTTTTTGCGGTTTCCTCATGGCAGAAAACCTTAATGACCTTCTGCCCGTTTACCATTTCCTCCACATAACCGTTGACATCGGCAAGCGTTTTCTGCTGCATCATGAAGAAAACACCAATCTTCCCGGTGACCATCTTGACGAGCTGCAAAATCAGAAGCATGACCAGCACGGCAACCAGCGTCAGATAAAAGCTGACATAGAGCATACAGACAAATACCGCCACGATGGTAAAGACCGAGGAAATAAGCTGCGCCATAGACTGTGCGATCATCTGGCGGAGGGTATCGGTGTCGTTGGTATAAAGGCTCATAATATCGCCGTGGGTGCGGGTATCAAAGGCACGTATGGGGAGGCGCTGCATTTTTTCAAACATTTCGTCCCGAATCTTTTTCAGCGTTCCCTGCGCGATGGTTACCATGACACGGTTATAAAAAAGCGTGGCAAGAACACCGATCAGATAGATTGCGCCGATCACGACCAGCACCTTCAAAAGCTGTGTGAATACCGGGGCAGAGCTTGTGAGCAGGGGTGCGATATAATCGTCGATCAGCGATTGCAGGAACAGCGCCGAAGCAGCGGACGCAATGGCGCTGAGCAAAATACAGATCACCACAAAAATGAGCTGTCCCTTATAGTCCTTCATATAGGAAAGCAGCCGCCGCAGTGTCTTGGTGTCAAATTGCTGCTTCTGCATCATATCTCCCGAAACCGGTCCGTTTTTCTTATTCATGATCTCTGTCTCCTTTCTTCTGGGATTCATACACTTCTTTGTAAATATCGCAGGTTTTCAGTAATTCATCATGCGTTCCGCACGCTGCGATTTTACCATCGTCCATAACAACGATTCGATCGGCGTGCTGTACGGAGCTGACGCGCTGTGCAATGATGATTTTGGTCGTATCCGGGATAAACTCCGCAAAGGATTTTTGGATGGAAGCATCCGTTTTGGTATCAACAGCAGAAGTGGAATCGTCCAGAATCAGAACCTTTGGTTTTTTCAGCAGAGCGCGGGCGATGCAAAGCCGCTGCTTTTGACCGCCTGACACATTGGTGCCGCCCTGCTCGATATAGGTATCATATTTGTCAGGGAAGCTCTGAATGAACTCATCCGCACAGGCCAGACGGCAGGCTTCCTCGATTTCTTCATCCGTGGCATTTTCATTGCCCCAACGCAGATTTTCTTTGATTGTGCCGGAGAACAGTTCGTTCTTTTGCAGCACCATGGCAACGGCATTGCGTAATACGTCCAGATCATATTTACGCACATCCACGCCGCCAAGCAGTAACCGCCCGGAGCTCACATCATAGAGCCGCGGAATCAACTGAACAAGACTGGACTTGGACGAGCCTGTGCTGCCGATGATCCCTACCGTCTGTCCGGACGCAATCGAAAGGTTAATATCGTTAAGCACCTTTTTGTCGGCCTTGGTCGAGTAAGCAAAGCTTACCTGCTCAAAGCAAATCGAGCCATCCCTGACTGTCATGACCGGGTCAGTGGGATTGTCAATATCCGTTTTTTCCTCCAACACCTCCGCAATGCGGCGGGCAGACGCAAGCGAAATGGTAATCATTGCAAAGACCATAGAAAGCATCATCAGCGCCATCAAAATCTGTGTTGCATAGGAAAAGAGCGCCGTCAGGTCGCCGGTGGTCATGCCCAATGCAGAGTTATTGCCGCTGGCAACGATCGCTTTTGCACCGATCCACGAAATCAGAATCATGCAGGCGTACATGAAAAACTGCATAATGGGCGAGTTAAACGCCAGCAGCCGCTCTCCGGCGGCAAAATCCTCATAGATGCTCTGAGAAATACCTTTGAACTTCTTGATCTCGTGATCTTCTTGATTAAAGGATTTCACCACGCGGATGCCCCGGACGTTTTCTTGAACAACGTTGTTAAGCTCATCGTAGGTGTGGAACACCCGGTTGAAAAGCGGCCCAACCTTGCGGATGATCAAAAGGAGCAGCAGCGCCATCACCGGAATGACCGCAAGGAAAATGAGTGCAATGGTTGTGTTGATGCGGAAAGACACGATCATGGAGAATACCAGCATGACTGGGCCGCGCACCGCCATGCGGATCAGCATTTGATAGGCATTTTGAATATTGGTTACATCGGTTGTCAGGCGGGTAACGATAGACGCCGTAGAAAACTTGTCAATGTTGGAAAAGGCAAAGGTCTGCACGTTGTCATACATATCCTGTCTCAGATTTGCAGAAAAGCCAACCGAGGTTTTCGCCGCAATGTGTGCGGAAAGAACGCCTGTCAGTAATTGCAGCGCCGCAAAAATCAGAATGGCAACACCAAATTTCCAGACGGCTGTCATGTTCCCCAAGTCGATTCCCTGATCGATCAAATCTGCCATACGGAGCGGGATCAGGATTTCAAAGGCTGCCTCCAGAATGGAGAGCAGGATTGTGAGAATGGAGCCTCGTTTATATTCCCGCAGGCTCCTCAATAAGGTTTTTATCATGGCGATCCTCCTATTTGTTTGTATGTAGTACGCTACACTTGTGAGCTATATAAAAGCCGATTGGAAACCGGCTTTTACGTCAAATGGTCTGCAACGGTCAGCAGTAACCCCCGCAGCCGCTCACGATCCTCCGGGGAAAGGGGCGCTAAAAGCATTTCCTCACTGGCTTGCATATTCTCCTGCATATCTTTGTCGATGGCTTCTGCCTGCGGCGTCAGCTTGACATACTTATTGCGCCCATCTTCGCAGGGCCAGCACGTCACATAACCATTCTGTTCCATGCGGGAAACAAGTCCAACAATAGTCGGATGGGCAACGTCCAGAAAGGTTTCAATTTCTTTCTGGGTTGCCTGCCCGCCCCGGCTTCGCAAATAAACCAGAACTCTGGATTGGGATATGGTCAGATGGTACTGCTTTAACTCCGCGTCAGCCCTGACCTTCAGCTTATCATTGATGCTCTTGATCAGGTAGCCAACATCATTTTTCAGCATGGGCACTCACCTCTGTTCGCCTGTAGCTCGCTACACATAATAACAAAGAATCGCCGCATTGTCAAGGCTATTCATTGAAAAGTTACAAACAGAGAAAACCGCCGCATGACCTTAGCCACACAGCGATTTCTCAAAAGTATTATTTGATCATTCCATAGTATCGTAATGCTTCCATGATAGCTTCTTCCTTTTCGGGCGGGCATTGGGGCTGCTTGACATTCTCCTTCTTTGACAGATTATAGTTTTGTCCAACATCCAGCCCGCATTTCCGCTTTACCTGAGAAATATACAGGGAAGATACCTTTAGTCCGCTATGCTCCTGCACGTACTCCTTGATCTGCGGATAGGTTGCGCCTTTCTGGAATCCGGACATATCCATATTCTCCAACGAGAACTCCACACGCACTTTTTTCGAGTCGATTTCACCCTTGGAAAGTAAAACAACCGTCTCGATATGTGCACAGCGTGGAAACAGATCGAACGCCTCCGCGTGGGTAAGCGCGTAGCCGCCCTCGCGCAGGAGCTTCACGTCCCGCGCGAGCGTCGCCGGGTCGCAGGAAACGTAGACGATGCGCTTCGGGGCCATTTCGAGCATGGCGGCGATCACGTCGCGGCTGACGCCCTTTCGAGGCGGATCGACGACGATCACGTCCAGCTTCACGCCGCGCCGCGCAAATTCCAACGCCGCTTCTCCGGCGTCGGCGCAGAAAAACTCCGTGTTTTCAAGGCCGTTCCGGGCGGCGTTCTCCCTGGCGTCGCGGATGGCGGCGTCGATGATCTCCACGCCGTAGGCCTTCCCGGCATGGCGTGCAAGGCAGAGCGTGATGGTGCCCGCACCGCAGTAGAGATCGAGCACCGAGTCCTTTTCCGTCAGGCCTGCCAGCCGCACGGCGGCGTCATACAGCCGCTCCGCCTGATCGTGATTCACCTGATAGAAGCTTCTGGCCGAGAGCCGGAAGCGCAGGCCGCAGAGCGTATCCTCGATCGTATCGCTGCCGTAAAGCGTCTCAAAGCGGTCGCCGAGGATGGTATTGCCGCGCTTTTCGTTATAGGAAACGACGATCCCCGCCGTCTGCGGCACCTCGCGCAGAATTGCTTCCACCAACGCCGCAGGCTGCGGCGTTTTTTTTGCGTTCAGAACGACACAGCAGAGCGCCTGCCTGCTGACAAAGCCCAGCCGCAGATAGATATGCCGGACGCAGCCGGTATGCGTTTTTTCGTCGTAGGCCGGGACGCGGTTTTCGCGCATCCAGTCCGTCACGGCCTTTTTCAGCCGTTCGGCGCAATCCGGTTGGAGCCTGCAGCCGTCCGCCGGAATGACCTCGTGCGTGCGCGCGCGGTAAAAGCCCGCAACGGCGCGGCCCTTTTGCTGCGCGACCGGGAACTGCACCTTATTGCGGTAGCCGTTCTGTACGGCCGCGCCCGTGATCTCCAGCTCCGGGACGCTGCACCCGCCGATGCGTTCGAGCGCGTCGCGGACGCGCCGGCGCTTGAGACGCAGCTCCTCGTCATAATCCATGTGCCGGAAATCGCAGCCGCCGCAGCGGCCAAAATATGGGCAGTCCGGCTCCACGCGGTGCGGCGACGGCTCTGTGAGCGTCTCCAATACGCCGTGTGCCGCCGTTTTTCCGATATTTACAATGCGGATCACGCATTTTTCACCCGCGATCACGCCGGGAATGAAAATGACCTCACCGTCGATGCGCGCCACGCCCTCGCCGTCCGAGGTGTAACCGGTGATCTCGACGGGATACCGTTCGTTGAGCTTCAGCATATTCCTCCATTGTTTCACATGAAACATTCTCTTGAATTCTCTCTTCGATTATTTTATCATAGACCCACAAAGCTGTAAAGGCAGGGATATCATGCTTTCTTATACGCACTGTACGCTCTGTCCGCGCCGATGCGGCGTGGACCGGACGAGGGGACAGCTCGGCTTCTGCAAAATGCCGGGGCAGATTCATGCCGCCCGCGCGGGCGTTCATTACTGGGAGGAGCCGGTCATTTCCGGCAGCTTCGGCAGCGGCGCGGTCTTTTTCTCCGGCTGCACGCTGAAATGTGCCTTTTGTCAGAATTACGACATTTCGCAGGAGAATTTCGGCAAACCAATGACCTCCACCGAGCTGCGCGCCGCGTTTGAGCGATTGATCGACGAGGGCGTACAGAACATCAATCTGGTCACGCCGGCACATTTTCTCCCCGACATTCTTCCGGCGCTGGAGCCGAAGCTTCCCGTGCCAGTCGTCTACAACTGCGGCGGCTATGAGTCCGTGGAGACGCTGCGGCAGCTGGAAGGGAAGATCGACGTCTATCTTCCGGACTTCAAATACAGCGACAACGCGCTTGCGAAGAAGCTGTCCTCCGCACCGGACTATTTTGAAACGGCCTCCGCCGCGATCCTGGAAATGTACCGGCAGGTAGGGAAGCCCGTGCTTGAGGACGACGAAATGAAGCGCGGCGTTCTGGTGCGGCATCTGGTGCTGCCGGGCTGCGTGGACAATTCTCTGGGCGTGCTCGACTGGGTCGCGGAGCATTTCCGCAGCGGCGACATTCTTTTCAGTCTGATGAGCCAGTACGTCCCGATGGGGCGGGCGGTGGAAATGCCGCCGTTTGACCGGCGCATCACGGAGCTGGAATATGACTCGGTGCTGTCCTACATGATGCTGCTCGGAATTGAGGACGGCTATACACAGGACTTTTCCTCCGCAGAGCGCGGCTATACACCGAGATTCGATTTGACCGGCCTGTAAAAATTCAGAAACATGTGTTTGCTTTTTCCAGCAAAGTGTGCTATACTCCGATTTAGAAATACATTCACAGCGTTCAGCAACCGCCGCGCATTCCAAAAGGAGGAGTTTTTATGGCGCGCACCACGGATAAACGGGAAAAGATCTTGCACTTTGTTACACAGTTCATTCAGGAGAATCATTATGCACCCTCCGTGCGCGAGATCTGTGCCGCCGTCGGCCTGCAATCCACTGCGACCGTCCATTACCACCTCAACGCATTGCGCGAAAGCGGCCTCATCCAGATGGACGATATGAAAAAGCGCACCATCACGCTTCCCGACGCGCACCGTCCCGACCGCATTCCCGTGATTGGCGTGGTTACGGCCGGTATCCCCATCCTTGCCGTGGAGAACATTGAGGGCTATATCCCGTGGGACGGCGAAAGCGGCTGCTTTGCGCTCCGCGTGCGCGGAGATTCCATGATCGGCGCGGGCATTCTCGACGGGGACAAGGTCGTCGTCCGTCCGCAGCAGAGCGCGGAAAACGGCGAGATCGTCGTGGCGCTGCTCGAGGACTCCGCAACGGTCAAGCGACTTAAAAAGAAGGGCACGGAGGTCTGGCTCATGCCGGAAAATCCTGCGTATGACCCGATCGACGGACGCGCGGCGTCCATTCTCGGAAAGGTCAAGGCCGTCATCCGGGAATACTGAGCGTGTTTCACGTGAAACAACTGAATCCATGCTTCTGCCCGATGTTTCATGTGAAACATCGGGCAGTTTTCTGGTTGCAATTGCCGGATACACGCATTATAATAAGTTCCAATAGAGTTTTGAAGGAGGGCGCATATGGGCAGAATCATCGCTCTGGTCAATCAGAAGGGCGGCGTCGGAAAAACGACGACCGCGGTCAATCTGACGGCAGCGCTGCATCAGGCGGGGCTGAAAACGCTGCTCTGCGACTTCGACCCGCAGGCCAACGCGACCTCCGGTCTTGGTGTGGAAAAGGGGCATACGCCGTCCTCGAGCTACGATGTTGTCATCAACGGCGCGGACGCGGCGGAGGCCGTCGTCCACACGGATTTCGGCGACCTCATCCCGTCCTCCGCCGCGCTTTCCGGCGCGGGTGTGGAGCTGGTCGGGACGGAGGGCCGGGAATTCGTCCTGAAAAACGCGCTGGCTCCGCTCAAGGACGGCTATGACGTTATTCTGATCGACTGCCCGCCATCCCTGGAGCTGCTGACGCTCAACGCGCTCTGCGCGGCGGACAGCGTGCTGATCCCGGTGCAGTGCGAATATTACGCGCTCGAGGGTCTGTCCGACCTGATGACCACGATGCGCGCCGTCAAGCGGCGGCTCAATCCGAAAATTGAAATTTTCGGCGTGCTGCTGACGATGTACGACGGACGCACCAACTTTTCCGCGCAGGTCGCGGAGGAGGTGCGGCGGCATTTTCCGGGCAAGGTCTTTGCCAGCATGATCCCGCGCAACGTCCGCCTCAGCGAGGCCCCCAGCCACGGGCTGCCGGTCTTTGCCTACGACCGCTTCAGCCGCGGTGCGCGGGCGTATCTGTCTCTGGCGGAGGAAATCTTGAAAAAGCTGAAAAATTCCTGAAAAGGGAGCGAATTTTATGACGAAACAACGTGGCCTCGGCAAGGGGCTGGGCGCGCTTCTCGGCGAAGCGGCCATGCAGACGGCGCAGCCGCCCTCCGGCGCGCAGCTTCTGCCGCTGCAAAAGGTGGAGCCGAATCCGCTCCAGCCGCGCAAGAGCTTTGACCCGGACGAATTGCAGGCGCTGGCCGATTCCATCGCCATGCACGGCATTATCCAGCCGCTGACCGTGCGGCAGCTGCCGTCCGGCTTCTATCAGATCATCGCCGGTGAGCGCCGCTGGCGCGCAGCCCGGCTCGCGGGACTCGACGAGGTTCCGGTCGTCGTGATCGAGGCCGACGACAAGAAGGCCATGGAGCTGGCGCTGATCGAAAATCTCCAGCGCTCCGACCTCAATCCCATCGAAGAGGCCAAGGGCTATCAGCAGCTCATGACCGAATACGGCATGACGCAGGAGGTCACGGCGGAGCGCGTCGGAAAATCCCGACCGGCGGTGGCAAATGCGCTGCGCCTGCTGTCGCTGTCTCCGGCGGTGCTGGAGCTGGTCGAGCAGGGGAGGCTTTCCGCCGGACACGCCCGGGCGCTTCTGACCGTCAAATCCGCGCCGGAGCAGTACGCCGTGGCGATGAAGGTCATCAATTTGCAGCTCTCCGTCCGGCAGACGGAAAATATGTGCAAAAATCTTGTGAAAGCCACCAAGCCCAAGCAGGAAAAGCCCATCGCGGTCGATTATCTGGCCGAATGCGAAAAAACACTCTCCAAGCGCCTTGGACGCGGCGTCCGCATCGTCAGCGGAAAGCGTAAGGGCCGTCTGGAGCTGGAATACTACGGAGAAGAGGACCTCCAGCGGCTGTATGAGCTTCTGGAACGTCTGAGCTGAAAGGAGGACTTCCCGTAATGAGTGAAGAAAACAAGCCCACGCCGCAGAGCGAGGCGGATAAGGAAAAGGAGCTTGCCGCCAAGCGCAACGCATTTCTGCGGTACATGACGATCATTTTTGCCGTCGCGTTTCTGCTGGTGCTGATTTCGCTGGTCTTGCAGGCCCACACCGCAAAGGCCGCGCTCTCCGATCTGAAGGAGAGCAATTCCAGTGCCCTGTCCAACGCCGCCGTCAACGCGGAGCTGCTTCAGGACGAGAACCGCAAGCTTCAGGAGGAGCTGGACAGCACCAAGAAGCTGCTTGCGGACGAGCAGGAAAAGGCAAAAACGCAGGAGGAAAGCATCGCGCAGCTGGAGCAGGAGCTGGAGGCTCTGCGCACCGAGCACGCGGAGGCCTCTGAAAGCAGTGAAGGCACGCAGGAGGCGTATGATGCGCTGCTGACGGCGCTGCGCTGCACGACCCGCGAAGGAAACGTCACGTTCTCAAAGGCCATGAGCACCGTGGAAAAATATAAGGAATACCTCTCGCAGGAGGCGCTTGCCGTTTACGAAGCGCTCCAGGAGAACTAAGGAGAAAAGCTATGCTGGATATTCGATTTGTTAGAGAAAACCCGGATGTTGTCAAGGAAAACATCCGCAAAAAGTTTCAGGATGAGAAGCTTCCGCTCGTAGATGAGGTCGTAGAGCTGGACGCGAAGCGCCGCGCGGCCATCGCCGAGGTCGAAAGCCTCAAGGCCGCCCGCAACAAGCTCTCGAAGGCGAACGGCCCGCTTTACGGCCAGCTGAAAAAGTGCGCCGACGAGTTGAAAAAGGCCGAGCTTCAGGCGCAGATCGATCAGAACAACGCCGCCGTCAAGGCCGACGACGACCGCCGCGCGGAGCTTGACCAGCAGGTCGCGGAGATGGACGCACGGATCAAGGAGATCATGTACGTCATTCCGAACATCATTGACCCGTCCGTCCCCATCGGCCCGGACGACAGCTGCAACGTCGAGGCGCAGCGCTTCGGCGAGCCGGTCGTGCCTGATTTCGAGGTCCCGCATCATGTCGATATCATGGCGCGCTTCGACGGCATCGATAAGGATGCCGCAGGCCGCGTAGCCGGTATGGGCTTCTACTATCTGCTGGGCGACATCGCGCGTCTGCACGAGGCCGTGCTTGCCTACGCGCGCGATTTCATGATCGACGAAAAGCACTTCACCTATGTCATTCCTCCGTTCATGATGCACGGCGACGTGGTCAAGGGCGTCATGTCCTTCCCGGAGATGGAGGCCATGATGTATAAGATCGAGGGCGAGGATCTCTACCTGATCGGCACGTCCGAGCACACGATGATCGGCCGCTTCATCGACCAGATCCTTCCTGAAAGCCAGCTGCCGCTGACGCTCACATCCTATTCCCCCTGCTTCCGCAAGGAGGTCGGCAGCCACGGTCTGGAGGAGCGCGGCGTCTACCGCATCCATCAGTTCGAAAAGCAGGAAATGATCGTCGTCTGCAAGCCCGAGGACTCCAACGACTGGTATGAGAAGCTGTGGCACTATTCCGTCGAGTTGTTCCTGAATCTGGAAATTCCGGTTCGTCAGCTCATCTGCTGCTCCGGCGATCTGGCCGATCTCAAGGTCAAATCCTGCGATATCGAGGCGTGGAGCCCGCGGCAGAAGAAGTATTTCGAGGTCTGCTCCTGCTCCAACCTCGGAGACGCGCAGGCGCGCCGCCTGAATATCAAGGTGCGCGGCGAGGACGGCAAGCTCTACCTCGCCCATACGCTGAATAATACCTGCATCGCGCCGCCGCGTATGCTCATTGCCTTCCTCGAGAATCATTTGCAGGCCGACGGCTCCGTCACCATCCCGAAGTGCCTCCAGCCGTATATGGGCGGCAAAGAGGTGCTTGTTCCCAAGCACTGAGGATTCACAGACTGCGGACGCAGGCCGCGGCCAGCGGCAGATTTTGTCTGCGCCGGAGGCGCGGGTTTTGCTCCGCAGGCCCATTCTTTTCTGTCTTGCCAGAAAAGAATGGGGAGAAAAGAGGCGGTGGACGCGAAATCGCGCTGTCGCGCCTGAAAAGCTCGTCGTTCTGTTGTGCGTATTATCGCTTCGCTTTCGCCGTCAAAACGCCCTTCGGGCGGCCGTCTGATCGGGTTTCCTGAGCGCACGATACACGGTGTGTGTCGTTTTGTTCGTGCCCGTTGAATATTTGACGTATGAAAATCGAAACAGACGCAGAGTATTTCGATGACCTCGCCGGTTTAACACAGACGCATCTGCATCGCGTTTTGTAAGCTTAAAATAAACTCCCGCACAAGCCAAGCCCCGGGGATAATCCAAGGAAGGGGGCCGCAGCCCCCTTCTTGGTCGTTTTAAGGGGGTTTGCAAAGGGGGAGATTCGAAACTCCCCCTTTGCCATCCTTTCTTTCGACCGTCAACGGCGCTTTCTTTCCCATGCGGGAAAGAAAGCGGGGTTGTAAACGCTTCAACGGAAGCCTTCCGTTCAGCAGATATGGCCCGCGGAGCGGCGGACGCGGCGCTCCGAACCGCACCGCGCCTCCGGCGCATTCGAAAAGCAGCAACGGCTGCATTTTGGATACAAAAAGCCGCCCTTGCGGGCGGCTTTCCATTTACCTTCTCAGCAGAGCTTCGCTCCTGCGGGGATGGCGTCATCGACCATCAGCAGATGCAGCTTCTCTTCGCCCTTTTCCTTATGAACGGCGGAAATCAGCATACCGCAGGACTGGAGGCCCATCATCTTGCGCGGCGGCAGGTTGATAATCGCGACCAGCGTCTTGCCGAGCAGCTCCTCGGGCTTGTAGAACTTCGCGATGCCCGAAAGGATCTGACGGTCGGTGCCGGAGCCGTCGTCCAGCGTGAAGCGCAGGAGCTTATCGGACTTCTTGACCGGCTCGCAGGCCTTGACCTTCACGGCACGGAGGTCGGACTTGCAGAACGTATCGAAATCGACGCTCTCCTGCTCGAACGGCTCGACCTCCAGCGCGGGCAGGAGGCTCTTCAGCTGCTCCTGATGCAGCTCCTCCAGCTTCGCAAGCGCCTTTTCCGCGTCCACGCGCGGGAACACGGCCTCGCCCTTATGGACGGTCACGGTCGCAGGGAGCTTGCCCCAGACCTTCGCGGCGTCCCACGTCGTCACGGTCTCGTCCGCGCCGATCTGCTCGAAGATCTTCTTGCAGGAATCGGGCATGAACGGCTGGAGCAGGTCCGTGCAGATGCGGATGGACTCCAAAAGGTTATACATGACGCAGGCCAGACGCGGCATATTTTCCTCGTTCTTGGCCAGCTGCCACGGCATCGTCTCGTCGATATACTTGTTCGCGCGCTGGATGCACTTGAACACCTCGTCGAGCGCGTTCTGGAACTGGAACTTCTCCATCTGCGCCTCATAGCGGTCGCGCAGACCGGTCAGCATCAGGATCAGCTGATCGTCCACATCGTCGAATTTCCGATCGGTCGGGAGCGTTCCGCCGAAGTATTTCTCGACCATCGCGGTCGTCCGCGAGACAAGGTTTCCGAGGTCGTTTGCAAGGTCGATGTTGATCGTATTGATGAGCAGCTCATTGGAGAAATTGCCGTCGGAGCCAAAGGGGAACGTGCGGAGCAGGAAGAAGCGCAGCGCATCCACGCCGAACATTTCGGCCAGCACATACGGATCGACGACATTGCCCTTGGACTTGGACATCTTGCCGCCGTCCATGACGAGCCAGCCGTGGCCGTAGACCTTCTTCGGCAGCGGCAGGTCGAGGCTCATGAGCATCGCGGGCCAGATGATGGAGTGGAAGCGGACGATCTCCTTGCCGACAAAATGCACGTCCGCCGGCCAGTACTTTTCAAGGTCGTGATATTTGTCGTTCTCAAAGCCGAGGGCCGTCATGTAGTTGAACAGCGCGTCGATCCAGACATAGACCACATGGCCCGGGTCGAAATCGACCGGCACGCCCCAGGTGAAGCTGGTGCGCGAGACGCACAGATCCTCAAGGCCGGGATCGATGAAGTTATTGACCATTTCGTTGACGCGGGACTTCGGCTCGAGGAAGTCCGTCTCCGTCAGGAGCTTGCGCACGCGATCGGCATACTTGGAAAGACGGAAGAAGTATGCCTCCTCCTCCGCGTCGTGGACCTCGCCGCCGCAGTCGGGGCATTTGCCGTCCACAAGCTGGCTCTCGGTCCAGAAGCTCTCGCACGGCGTGCAGTATTTGCCCTTGTAGGAGCCTTTATAGATATCGCCGTTTTCATACATCTTATGGAAGATCCTCTGAATGGCGGCGACGTGGTAATCGTCGGTCGTGCGGATGAAGCGGTCGTTGGAAATGTTCATCAGCTTCCAGAGGTCAAGCACGCCCTTCGGGCCGGTGACGATGTTATCGACGAACTGCTGCGGCGTGACGCCGGCGGCCTGCGCCTTTTCCTCGATCTTCTGGCCGTGCTCGTCGGTGCCGGTCAGGAACATGACGTCGCAGCCCTGGAGCCGCTTGTAGCGCGCCATCGCGTCGGTCGCCACCGTGCAGTAGGTATGGCCGATGTGCAGCTTTGCCGAGGGGTAATAGATCGGCGTCGTGATGTAAAATTTCTTCTTACAGGTATCGCACATAGTATTCCTCTTTCCCGCCGCTGCCGAATGAAAGCGCGGCGAAGCGTTATTTGAGTTTTTTCCACTCCGCTACGGCCTGCTGGTCGCAGCGGTTGTTTTTTTCGTTGGTCTCGTGGCCCTTGACCCAGTGATAGTGCATCTCGTGCTGGCTCACAAGGCCCAGCAGCATTTCCCAGAGGTCTGGATTCAGCGCGGGCTTTTTGTCGGACTTGACCCAGCCCTTCTTCCGCCAGCCCCACGCCCAGCCCTTTTCGAGCGCGTCAATGACGTATTTGGAATCGGAGTACAGCTCCACGACGCACGGCTCCTTCAGCGCCAGCAGCGCCGAAATCACGGCGGTCAGCTCCATACGGTTGTTGGTCGTCGATTCCTCGCCGCCGGAGATCATTTTCTCCGCGCCGTTATACTCGAGGATCGCCGCCCAGCCGCCGGGGCCGGGATTGCCGGAGCAGGCCCCGTCGGTGTAGATGGTGACAGTTTTCATACCAGATCATCGATAGAGTCGATTTTGATTTCGTTATCCGCCGCATCTGCAGGCGCTTCTGCCGGAGTCTCGTCCGGAGAAGCCTCCGCAGTGTCCTCCGCGCTGTCCTCTCTGGCGACCGGTTCGAGGGAAATGACCCGGCTGCCCTCCTCCAGACGCATCAGAATGACGCCCTGCGTATCGCGCTTGTAGATATTGATATCCGAAGCGGCCATTCGGATGAGCACGCCGCCGGATTCGATCAGCATCACGTCGTCGTCCTCGCCGACGACGGCCACGCCCGCGACCCGGCCGGTCTTGGCCGTCAGGTTATAGTTCTTGAGGCCCTTGCCGCCGCGCAGCTGCGGGCTGCGCTGGCCGTTTTCGCCGAGGCGCATATATTCTGTGATCTCGGTGCGCTTGCCGTAGCCAAGCTCGGTAACGGTCAGAAGCTGCTTTCCTTCCTCGGCAATGCCCGCGCCGACCACATAGTCGCCGTCGGACAGGGCGATACCGCGCACGCCCGCCGCATCGCGGCCCATAACGCGCACGTCGTTCTCGCTGAAACAGATGGCCATGCCGTCCGCCGTGGCCAGCACGATGTTCTGACTGCCGTTCGTTTTCATGACGGCGATCAGCTCGTCGCCGTCTGCCAGCGTCAGTGCGCGGATACCAGCCTTTCTGGCCGTATTGAGGCTTTCGAGCGTCACGCGCTTGACCGTGCCCTGCTTTGTGACGAACAGGAGGTTGTCCTCGTCAAATTCGCGGACGGTCAGACCCGCCGTGACCTTTTCTCCGGCCTCGAGCGGCAGGATGTTGACGATGTTCGTGCCCTTTGCCACGCGGCCGCCCTCGGGGATCTGATAGCCCTTGCGGCGATGGACGCGGCCCATATTCGTAAAGAAGAGGATGTAGTCGTGTGTCGAGGCCGAGAACACGCCCTCGACGAAGTCCTCGTCCTTGAGCGTCTGTCCCGTCACGCCGCGGCCGCCGCGCTTCTGGCTGCGGTAGGTCGCCGCCGGGACGCGCTTGATATAGCCCGCGTGAGAGAGGGTAAAGACGCACTGCTCCTCCTCGATGAGGTCCTCGATGTCGATCTCATCCTCGACGTCCTGAATTTCGGTCAGACGGTCGTCGCCGAAGCGGTCGCGGATGACGGTCAGCTCGTCCTTGAGAACGCCCTTGAGCATCGTCTCATTGGAAAGAAGCTCCCGGTAATATTCGATCCGCTTTTCCAGCTCGTCGTACTCGTTCTGGAGCTTCTCGCGCTCCAGACCCTGAAGCCGCTTGAGCTGCATGTCCAGAACGACCTGCGCCTGAATCTCGGACAGGCTGAACTTCGCCATCAGACGCTCCTTCGCGTCGTCATAGCTCTCGCGGATGGTCTTGATGACCTCGTCGATGTTCTCCTCCGCGATCAGCAGTCCTTCCAGAACATGTTGGCGCTCGAGCGCCTTTTTCAGGTCGTACTGCGTCCGGCGGGTGATGATCTCCTCCTGATAGCGGAGGTATTCGTCGAGAATGTGGCGCAGGGAGAGGATGCGCGGCTGCGTCTGGTTGTTGACCAGCGCCAGCATCGTCACGCCGAAGGTGGTCTGCATCTGCGTCTGCGCGAACAGGCGGTTTAGCACGACCTGCGGATTGGCGTCCTTTTTCAGCTCGATGACGATGCGCATACCGTTGCGGTCGGTCTCGTCGCGGATATCGGAAATGCCCTCCAGACGCTTGTCGCGCACCTGATCGGCCATCGCGGCAATGAGCATCCGCTTGTTGACCTGATAGGGAAGCTCCGTGACGATGATGCGCTCGCGGTTCTGGCCGTATTCCTCGAACTCCGTCCGCGCGCGGACGGTGATCTTGCCGCGGCCGGTCGCATAGGCGGCGCGGATGCCGCTGCGGCCCATGATAATGCCCTTCGTCGGGAAATCCGGGCCTTTGATGTATTCCATGAGGTCGGCAAGCTCCGCCTCGGGATTGTCGAGGATGCAGATGCAGGCGTCGATGACCTCGCGCAGGTTGTGCGGCGGGATGTTGGTCGCCATACCGACGGCAATGCCCGCCGAGCCGTTGACCAGCAGGTTCGGAAAGCGCGAGGGCAGCACGCGCGGCTCTTTTCTCGATTCGTCGAAGTTGGGATCCCAATCGACGGTGTCCTTGTCGATGTCGCGCAGCATCTCGTTGGAGAGCTTCGACATGCGCGCCTCGGTGTAACGGTAGGCGGCAGGGGGGTCGCCATCGACGGAGCCAAAGTTGCCGTGGCCGTCCACGAGCGGATAGCGCATGGAGAAGTCCTGCGCCAGACGCACCAGCGCGTCATACACCGACTGGTCGCCGTGCGGATGATACCGGCCCAAAACGTCGCCCACGCAGGTCGCGGACTTCTTGAATGGCTTGTCCGCCGTCAGATTGTCCTCATACATTGCGTAGAGGATGCGCCGGTGGACGGGCTTGAGGCCGTCGCGGACATCCGGCAGCGCACGGCCGACGATGACCGACATCGCATAGTCGATGTAGGAGCTTTTCATCTCATGGACAAGCTCGGACTCCACGATGGTCTGATCCGGGAACAAAATGTCCTCGGGCTTGTAGTCTTTCTTATGTGCCATAGGTTTATAGTCTCCTTTTCAAAGGATAGGAGTTTGCTTTGTTTTTTGCGCCGAAGGCCCATTTCGGATGCGCCGAAGGCGCGGTGGAATTCGGCGCGCCGTCACCGCCGCTCCGCGGGCCCGTTCTTTTCTGTCTT
>ENA-ORML01001258-ORML01001258.1-human-gut-metagenome-genome-assembly--contig:-NODE-1258-length-22971-cov-3.312620_pt1 | contig 22971 bp, 16 predicted proteins | sample MGYA00242103_ERZ508995 | MGnify/ENA primary metagenome ERZ508995 (study PRJEB26280, sample SAMEA2338702) | human gut metagenome | biome: human gut; feature: human-associated habitat; material: faeces... | reverse complement strand
TGGCGCTTCGCCGGGCCAATGCCGGAGGGAAGGAAAATATTCTCGACTATATGCCGGAGGGCATCACTCTTCTGCCAAATACCTCCGGCGCCAGAAACGCGGAGGAGGCTGTGCGTATTGCCCGCCTTTCCAGAGAACTGGGCTGCGGTGATTTTGTAAAAATCGAAGTTATTCATGAATCCAAATATCTTATGCCGGATAACTATGAAACAATTAAGGCAACCGAAATTCTCGCTAAAGAAGGGTTTATCGTTATGCCTTATATGATGCCGGACCTGGTAGCCGCCCGGGCTCTAAGAGATGCAGGCGCTTCGGCGATTATGCCTCTCGGCGCTCCAATCGGCAGCAACAAGGGCTTATGCACCCGTGATTTTGTAAAAATGATCGTGGAGGAAATCGACCTCCCAATTATCGTTGATGCCGGTATCGGCCGTCCTTCCCAGGCATGTGAAGCTATGGAACTGGGGGTTGACGCCGTTATGGCAAACACAGCCATTGCCACAGCCGGAGATGTGGCAGCCATGGCAAAAGCTGTTAAACTGGCTATCGAAGCAGGACGTCTGGCCTACCTCTCCGGTCCGGGCCGTGTTCTCGAATTCCGCGGCGAGGCATCCAGCCCTCTGACCGGTTTTATGGAAAACTAGGAGGCGCAAAACATGAAAATCACAGCAGAAGACCCTATGAAATATCTGGACACCATGGAGGCTGTAGACTCCGATATTATGGATAAAGTCCTGAATATCATGAATCATTATGATTATCATCGTTATACAGCCGCCGATGTCCGTTCGGCCCTTGCCAAAGATAATCTGAGCCCGGAGGACTTTGCCGCCCTCCTCTCCCCGGCCGCCTTTCCTTTCCTTGAGGAAATGGCCCGCAAGGCCCAATATGAAACTCGGAAACATTTCGGCAACTCCGTATGTATGTTTACACCGCTTTATATCGCCAACTACTGCGAAAATGAATGTGTGTACTGCGGATTTAACTGCAAAAATAAAATTCACCGCGCCAAACTGACATATGAAGAAATCGACCATGAACTGTCCGTCATCGCTGCAACCGGTTTAAAAGAGATTCTCATTCTTACCGGGGAATCCCGGCATATGTCGGATGTGGAATATATCGGCGAGGCCTTAAAGCTGGCCCGGAAATATTTTTCTACGATTGGTATTGAAATCTATCCGCTGAATTCGGATGAATATCGGTATCTCCATGAATGTGGCGCCGATTTTGTCAGCGTTTATCAGGAAACCTATAATCCTGTCAAATATGAACAAATGCATCTGAGCGGGCCAAAACGCATATATCCATATCGGCTGAACGCCCAGGAACGGGCTCTAATGGGCGGTATGCGCGGCGTTTCCTTCGGCGCTCTTTTGGGCCTGGATGATTTCCGAAAAGATGCCTTTGCCTCGGGGATGCACGCCTACTATATTCAGCAAAAATACCCTCACGCCGAAATTTCCTTCTCCACACCGCGGCTCCGCCCATATGTAAACAATGCGGAGAATAATCCAAATGACGTCCATGAGCCTCAGCTTTTACAGGTCATGCTCGCATACCGTCTCTTTATGCCCTTTGCCGGAATTACCATTTCCACCCGGGAACGGGCCGGATTCCGGGACAACGTTATCGGCATGGCGGCCACGAAGATTTCCGCCGGTGTCAGCGTGGGCGTCGGCGGCCATGAAGAAGAGGCCAAGGGTGACGAACAATTCGAAATTTCCGACCCTCGAAGCGTTGCCGAAGTGCACAATGCCATTTTAAATCATGGCTTACAGCCGGTATATACCGATTATCTGTGGGTATGATCATCGCCGGAATATATCAACATTCCGAAACAGACAAAAAGACGGAATCAAAACACTGCCTTTTGATTCCGTCTTTTTATATTCTTCATTCGCTGCTATTTTACACCAATTTTTTCCATCAAAGCTTCCTGCAGCACCTGGGAAAAGTTGATGTTCTGCCTCATTGCTATTTCATTCAGCCATTCCGGTATACTTAAAGTCTTCTTTACAGCCCTTGAACAATGCTTTCTTCGATATTCAGCCATATCAAACTCAACCACCACTAAAATACTGCCCGAATCGATACAGACATCCTGCGGATTCGATGCTGCCGGAAGTTCTTTCTTTTCTTCCACCTTTCCTGTCAACGCAAGACCCAAAGCTTCAACAGCCATTTCATAAGCCTGATGCATATCTTCTCCTTGCGTCATACACTCAGGAATATCTGGAAATGTAATCCAAAAGCCACCCTCTTCCGCTTCATGGAACAATGCCGGATAAAACAATCTATTCATATGCGATACCTCCATTTATGACAATGCTCAATTCAGACCAGCCTGTTTAAGTATTGCCTTTTCCAAGCCTTTTTTCAAGCCCTTGGAATGATAAGGAACAATTACCGTCCTTCCGGTTTTTGAATTTCTCAATTTAATATGTGAACCATTTTGACTGACAAATTCAAAACCATTTTTCTTCAGGAGTTTTATCATCTCCTGCGAAGTCATTGGCATCTTTTGTATCTCCCTTCCCTATCACCGTTTTATAGTATCACGTATTATTACGTATGTCAATGTGCCCATCACTGTTCTTTTTTCCGCAGCACATCTTTCTGAATAGGTATATGTTATCACATAAAAACCAATTTCTTCAATTACAATGCTTCGACCATTTTCCCTATTTTTTCCGCTTCTTTGCCGGTGTCAATGGCGTACATTTGAAAATACTGATGCCCAGCGGCGGTACAATAATCTTAATTGAATCGTCCCGGCCGTCGCACTCTTCTGCCTTTGACTGTTTTAATCTCGGGTTTACATTGCCGTCGCCGCCAAATTTCACCGCATCACTGTTGAAAATCTCTTTGAATTTTCCGCGGAACGGCACGCCAATCTTATAGTCTTTCCGCACCACCGGAGTAAAGTTGCAGACAACAAGTAATGTTTCATCCTTTTTGGATGTATTTCGCGTAAAGACGATAATGCTTTCATCGGCGGAAATATCGTTAATCCATTCAAAGCCTTCCGGCTCATTATCCATTGTATACAAAGCCGGATATTCTTTATAAAAGTGAATCAATTCCCGCATATAATCCTGCATTTTTTTATGCATCTCATATTCAAGCATAAACCATTCCAGACTCTTGCCCTCGTTAAATTCAGTAAACTGAGCAAAATCCTGTCCCATAAACAGAAGTTTCTTTCCCGGATGGCACAACATAAATCCATAGGCAACCCGCAGGTTGGCAAATTTATCTTTATATTCGCCCGGCATTTTTTCAATCATAGAGCCTTTCCCATGGACAACCTCATCATGGGATAATACAAGCATAAACTTTTCACTGTAGGTATAAACCAAGCTAAACAGAAGTTGTCCGTAAGCGCCCTTTCGGAACAGAGGGTCCAGGGACATGTAGCCAAGGAAATCATTCATCCAGCCCATGTTCCACTTCATATCAAAGCCGAGGCTCCCCTCTTCCACAGTGCCGGTAACCTGCGGCCATGCCGTTGATTCTTCCGCAATCATCTGAACCTCCGGATTCCGTTTTTTCATCATCGAATTCAAATGTTTCAAAAATTCAATGGCTTCCAGATGCTCTTTGCCGCCATAGATATTTGCTGTCCATTCGCCCTCATTCCTGCCATAATCAAGATAAAGCATGGAAGCCACCGCATCCATCCGCAGCCCGTCCACATGATACTGCTCTACCCAGTACATGGCATTGGCAATGAGGAAATTGCTGACTTCTTTTCGGCCATAATCAAAAATCAAAGTGCCCCAGTGTGGATGTTCGCCGCGACGCGGGTCCGAATGTTCATAAAGCGGACCGCCGTCAAATCGGGCCAAACCGTTTAAATCCCTCGGAAAATGGGCCGGAACCCAGTCAAGAATGACGCCGATGTCATTCTGATGCAGATAATCGACAAAATACATAAAATCTTCCGGTGTGCCATATCGGGATGTCGGCGCATAATAGCCGGTCACCTGATACCCCCAGGATTCATCCAGGGGATGTTCCATCACCGGCATAAGTTCTACATGGGTATACCCCATATCTTTCACATAGGCGGTCACTTTTTCGGCCATTTCCCGGTAATTATAAAATCCGGCCGGCTCAACAACAGTTTCAACGCCGTCTTCATCTGTTTCCACAGCAGCATCCGGCCTCATAAATCCGGCCAAATGAAGTTCGTAGACAAATTCCGGCTTTTCTTTTTTCGCCATTTTTTTCCGCTGGGACATCCAGGCGCTGTCCTGCCATTTATGACATTTTTCTATATTATAAACAACAGAAGCATTGTCCGGGCGAAGCTGCATGAGTGTTCCATATGGGTCCGACTTCAAAACAACCGTATCGCCCTTCACTTTAATCTCATATTTATAGATTTCACCTTCTTTTAATCCGGGAATAAATAACTCGTGGATATCTCCCTCCCGCCGCTGCATCGGATGGCGTCTTCCATCCCACCGGTTAAAATCACCGACAACACTGACACGAATTGCCTTCGGCGCCCACACGGCAAACCGGACACCTTTAACGCCCTGCACCGTCATCGGATGGGCTCCGAGCATCTTATAAACTTCATAGTTGATTCCGGCTTGAAACTTCTTGATATCTTCTATCTGTATCGTTGCAGGAAAAGCATAGGCATCCCGGCATTTTACCACATGCCCGTCCCCATAAGTAACACGATAATGATAATTCGGCACTTTTTCTTCAGAAAGGAGAATTGCAAAATAATCTTCATCTACCTCGCACATTTCCTGAGCATCTTTTCCCTTCATGATAATTTCACATTTATCCGCCCCCGGGAAATACGCCTGAACGAGTATACCCTCCTTCACTTTGTGAGGCCCCAAAATCTGCTTTGGACGGTCATGCTCCGAATAAATAATTGCCTCTATTTCCGGCCACTGCATATACTCCAGTAATCTATCTTCCATAACAACCCCTCCTTGTCTTTAAAACTATCTTCCATTATTTTTTTCAACTTTCCTATAACCTCCTGTTCATTTCAATCATCTATTCCCGTGCGTTAAAATTCCTCCTTCATTCTATCCAAAATATCTTCGACTCTTCGCAGTAAATCCGGCGGAAGCATATGGGAAGCTGCCATAAATTCCAATTGTTCAAGCATTTCATCCGGCATGGTACACAACACCTCATCCGGCATGCCTTCCATGGCATCCAGGATTTGAAGAAAATCCGAGACATTCCCTTCAATATCCTCGTCTACCCAAAATTCCTCTATCATACTTTCCTGTGCCTCATCAAGTTCCGGAAGGCTGGATTCAATTCGAACTTCTGCCTGCATCTGTCTTCCAAACTCATCCAGAAAAGCAAAGGTTCTTTCATCCCTGACAAGAAGTTTTCCCGGGCGTCTTCCGAGATTTTTCAGGGATTCGGCCATATATCGAAGAAGATTCCCGAGATTTTCCTCATAACTTTTGACAATATTTATCGGAAGTATCAACCCGTCCTTTTTTGACACCATCATAAGCATCAACGGAAAAAATGGCTGCTCATCCGGCAAATTCTGAACCGGTTCAGGGAGATAAACAAGTTCACACTCAAATACTTCCTTCTTTTTTATTCGTTTCAAAGAAGCCAGCGTAAAATCATCCAGGGGCTCCGGCTTCAGAAATTGTTTCTTCCTTGCCAATGGAAGTTCTTCCATCGCTGTCCTGTACTTATTTCCACTTTTTTCAAAACAGATAACCTGCCGTGTCTCGCCGCTGATTTCTCTGATTCCAAGTTACTGGGCTGTTTTTCTGTTCAGCTGACCGGCAATCTCAATCGCTGCTTCCAGCGTTTCTTCCAGATACATTTCCTCTTTTTCAGAAAATGTATTCCATGGAAATCTGCATGGAACATAATTTAAAAACTGAGGATAGGAATTCTTTCCGGCAAATCGTATACCATGCCTTTTTGCGTACTCTCTGGCCTCTTTCAATTCTACATCCCGCAGCTCCTCCTTATTTTCAAAAGCCAGTTGAAGACAATTCTGGCAAGTCAAATGTTCCCTCTCTTTAAAATAAGAATCGAAGAGCTTCTCACCTTTCTGGATTTCTCTATAAGTTTGAAAAGCCCTAGCTCCAACATAAACCGCAACGGCCGTATATGTTCCTCCCTTTCCCATAATACTGACATACCCGATTTCTCCATCTGAAAACTTTACCGCAAATATTTCATTGTCCCAAAGTTTTTTCCAAAGTTTTGTTTTCTTGTATTCAAATGCCAATTTATATAATTTATCCGATGCCATAGTCCTCTTTTCCTTCCCACTTGTATTACTTATAGTATACCATATAAAAATACCCCTGAAAAGCAAAGATACTTTTCAGGGGCATCAAATTCTATTTGATATATTATTTAATCACACGTACTTTGACAACGCCGTCCATTGCTGCAACTGCCTGAACAGCATCATCGGCAACCGGGGCCTTTGTATCAGCCAGGATATACATCCAGTCGCCCTTTGCGCCGCTGACAACTTTTTCAGTTTCGCCGATAATTGGGGCAAGTTTTTCAGCAACGCCTGCGGAGGCTTTGCAGCAAACGGCGATACGTCCTGCCGCTGTACATACGCCAAGGTCTGCCGCCGGATAGTTTACGGAGTTTTTGATATTACCATTTTCAATGAAATCGCGCACTTCTTTGGCAGCCATAATCGCACAGTTATCCTCAGATTCTTCTGTAGAAGCTCCGAGATGAGGCATAGCAATCACACCATCCATGTTGGCCGTCTTATAATTCGGGAAATCTGTCACATATTTTGCAACTTTTCCAGATTTCAGCGCTTCTGCCATGGCATCGTCATCCACAAGCACATCTCTTGCGTAATTCAAAACAATCACGCCGTCTTTCATCTGCTCAAAAGCAGCCTTTCCAACCATTTTCTTTGTGGAATCCATAGCCGGTACATGAATTGTGATAAAATCACTGTTTTTATAAATATCATTGATATCCTCGGTTGTAGCAACGTTTCCTGCCAGTTTAGCTCTCATTGCATCATTCAAAAACGGGTCATAGCCGGTAACAACCATTCCGAGAGCATCACAGGCATTGGCAACCATAGCGCCGATAGCGCCCAAGCCAATCACACCAATTTTCTTTCCAAGAATTTCTGTACCCGCAAACGCTTTTTTAGCTTTTTCCATAGTTTTGGAAATGTTTTCATCTGCTTTATTTTCTGCAACCCAGTTTGCGCCGGCCACAACATTACGTGTTGCCATGAAAAGTCCGGCAAGAACAAGTTCTTTAACGCCGTTGGCATTGGCGCCCGGCGTATTGAAAACAACGATACCTTTTTCAGCGCATTTATCCAATGGAATATTATTTACACCGGCTCCGGCTCTGGCTACCGCCAGAAGACCTTCCGGCAAATCCATATCGTGCATCGCCGCACTTCTTACCATAGCCACCTGAGCATCCGCAAAGTTTTCAGTTTTTTCGTAAACATCGGTAAAAATATCCATTCCGATTGCAGCAATCGGGTTTAAGCAATTAATTTTATACATTTTCAACACCTCTTATTTATTCTCAGCAGCAAATTTCTTCATAAACTCGATGAGAGCTTCAACGCCTTCATATGGCATTGCATTATAAATACTTGCTCTCATACCGCCAACGGTACGATGTCCTTTTAAGTTCTCAAATCCGGCTTTCTTTGCTTCGGCAACGAACTTATCTTCCAGCTCTTTATCCCCGATGACAAACGGGATGTTCATCAAAGAACGGTCCTCTTTCACAACAGTCCCTTTATAGAAATCCTGGGAATCCAGATAATCATAGAAAAGATTTGCTTTCTTTTCATTTTTCTCTTTCATTGCCTCCAGGCCGCCGTTTTTCAACAGCCATTTGAATACTTTGCCGCAGATATAAATGCCATATGCCGGCGGCGTATTATAAAGAGAATCATTATCTGCATGAATCTTATATCTCAGCATATTTGGTGTTCCCGGAAGAACATCTTCTGAAATTAAATCTTTGCGGATAATGCAGATAACAACGCCGGCTGGTCCAACGTTCTTCTGGGCGCCTGCATAAATCATGCCATACTTTGTCACATCCACCGGTTCGGATAAGAAACAGGAGGACTGGTCTGCAATAAGAATTTTGCCCTTTGTATTTGGAAGTGTTTTATATTTTGTTCCATAAATTGTATTATTTTCACAGATATGTACATAATCCATATCTTCTGTAATCGGCAAGTCCGAACAATCCGGAATATAAGAGAATGTCTTATCTTTTGAAGAGGCCAGTTCCACAGCTTCTCCAAAAATAGCGGCTTCTTTCCATGCTTTTGTTGCCCACTGACCGGTAAGAATATATCCGGCTTTGCGGTTTTTCATAAAGTTCATCGGAACCATGGCAAACTGTGTGTTTGCTCCGCCCTGAAGGAAAAGCACCTCGTAATTATCCGGAATATTCATCAATGTTCTCAAATCTGCTTCTGCTTCATTAATAATTGTCTCAAAAGCTTTGGAACGATGACTCATCTCCATAACACTCATGCCTGTTCCTTTGTAATCCAGCATTTCATCTGCTGCTTCCTGCAAAACTTCTACTGGTAATACAGCCGGTCCTGCTGAAAAATTCCATACTCTGCTCATTTCTCTTATCTCCTTTTCTATTTAATCATTTACTTTCTAATCATATCCTCTTCTGAAAATGCTTCAGAAATTGAAGCTCCCGGAGCTACCATCGGCCATACCTTGTCATCACAGTCGATATAACAATTGATAACAACCGGCACATTGGCTGACAACGCTTCTTTAAACGCCTCAGTCAATTCTTCTTTATTCGTGACATTCATGCCACGGCAGCCACAAGCTTCCGCAATCTTTGCATAATCAAAATCACCATTTAAAATGGTGTTAGAATATCGTCTTTCATAGAACAATGTCTGCCACTGTCTTACCATTCCCAACACACTATTATTAAAAATCACTTCAATAATCGGAATATGATATTTCGAAGCAGTAAGTAATTCATTAAAATTCATTCGGAAACAACCGTCACCGGCCATGTTAATAACCGTTTTTTCCGGACAGGCCACTTTTGCGCCGATGCTCGCGCCAAGGCCATACCCCATCGTTCCAAGGCCGCCCGAAGAAATGAATTTTCTCGGTGCATCATATTTATAAAACTGGGCTGCCCACATCTGATGCTGACCGACTTCGGTACAAATAAGGGCGTCTCCCTGAGTCATTTCATATATGGTTTCTACAATCTGCGGCCCTGTGAGCCGATCTTTTGGATAAGTCAGCGGATAGCGCATTTTTAATTCATTTATATACTGCATCCACTCTTTATGTTCCATCTGATTCAACTGGGCGCTCAATTTTCTCAAAACCAGTTTGGCATCGCCTGCAATACAATGGTCTACCACGATGTTTTTATTGATTTCTGAAGCGTCCACATCAATTTGAAGAATCTGCGCTTTGCTGCCGAAGGTTTTCGGATTGCCAATCACACGGTCAGAAAACCGGGAACCGACAACAATAATCAAATCGCTTTGATTAATTCCATAATTTGATGCCTTTGTACCGTGCATTCCAAGCATTCCCACATAAGAATCATCGGTTCCATCAAAGGCGCCTTTTCCCATAAGTGAATCCGCCACCGGGGCGTCAATCTTTTTCACAAATCGGCGCAGTTCCTCCGACGCATTAGCCAATGTAACGCCGCCGCCGACAAATACAAAAGGCCGCTCAGAATGGGCAATCATCGTTACTGCCTTTTCCACATCCGCTTCATCAATCAGAGTGGCATCCGGAGTAATCGGTTCCGGCTTTTTATATGTATATTCTGTTTTTTTCGCTGTGACATCCTTTGTGATATCAACAACAACAGGCCCCGGACGCCCGGTCTGAGCAATCCGGAATGCCCGGCGGATAACGTCCGCCAGCTTCGTAACATCTTTAACGATAAAATTATATTTCGTCACCGGCATTGTTATCCCTAAAATATCTATCTCCTGAAAACTATCTTTTCCAAGGAGGTTTAATCCGACATTACAGGTAATCATAACCACCGGAACCGAATCCATATAGGCTGTCGCAATTCCGGTAACCATATTGGTAGCTCCCGGCCCGGAGGTGGCAAAACAGACGCCGACCTTCCCGGTCGCTCTGGCATAACCATCCGCCGCATGGGAAGCTCCCTGTTCATGGGATGTCAAATAATGGGTAACCTCATCTCTATGTTTATACAGTTCATCGTATACATTTAAAATGGCACCGCCAGGGTATCCAAAAACCGTATCCACACCCTGCTCTTTCAGACATTCAATCACAATTTGTGCGCCTGTTAATTCCATATAATTACCTCTTTCTATTTCACTTTAGGTATCTCAAGAATTGCTCCTCTGTTACCGGAAGTTACCATGGAAGCATATCTTGCCAAGTATCCGCTGGTTACTTTAGGTTCCCGCGGCTGCCATTTTGCGCGGCGGGCTTCAAGTTCCTCATCGCTGACGTCCACATTGATCGTATTTGCAGGGATATCAATTTTAATGATATCTCCTTCTTCTATTAAGGCAATCGGTCCGCCGACAGCAGCTTCCGGGGAAACATGTCCGATGGAAGCGCCTCTGGAAGCGCCTGAAAAACGGCCATCCGTAATCAGGGCTACGCTGGAACCGAGTCCCATACCGGCAATGGCTGACGTAGGATTCAGCATCTCACGCATACCCGGGCCGCCTTTCGGTCCTTCATAGCGGATAACGACCACATCGCCGGCAACAATCTGTCCGCCTTTTATCGCTGCAATTGCGTCTTCCTCACAGTCAAATACACGGGCCGGTCCTTCATGCACCATCATTTCAGGAACAACGGCGGAACGTTTAACAACACAGGAATCCGGCGCAATATTTCCTTTTAATACGGCAATACCGCCAGTCGGGCTGTATGGATTGTCAATCGGCCGGATAACATCCGGATTCTTATTGACACAATTTGCAATATTTTCAGCAACAGTTTTTCCTGTAACTGTCATCAAATCTGTATATAATAAACCTTTTTTGTTTAATTCATTCATTACCGCATAAACGCCGCCGGCTTCATTCAAATCCTCCATATATGTGTATCCGGCCGGAGCCAAATGACACAAATTCGGTGTTTTAGCGCTGATTTCATTGGCAATATCCACATTCAGTTCAACCCCTGCTTCATGGGCAATGGCCGGAAGATGGAGCATACTGTTTGTGGAACAGCCGAGAGCCATATCCACGGTCAAAGCATTCAAAAATGCCTTTTCCGTCATAATATCTCTCGGGCGGATATTCTTCTCAAGCATTTCCATAACCTTCATACCTGCATGTTTTGCAAGGCGGAGACGTTCAGAATAAACCGCCGGAATGGTTCCATTTCCCTGAAGCCCCATGCCGAGAACTTCTGTCAGACAGTTCATGGAATTCGCCGTATACATACCCGAGCAGGAACCGCAGGTAGGACAAACCTTATTTACGAATTCATCGACCTGCTCTTCTGTCATTGTACCTGCCGCATAGGAACCCACCGCTTCAAACATGCTGGAGAGACTCCGTTTTTCTCCGCCGACATGTCCGGCCATCATCGGGCCGCCGCTGACAAATACAGTCGGGATATTCAAACGGGCTGCCGCCATCAGAAGTCCCGGAACATTTTTATCACAGTTCGGCACCATAACAAGGGCGTCAAACTGATGCGCTGTCGCCATACATTCGGTGGAATCCGCAATCAAATCTCTTGTCACAAGAGAATATTTCATACCGATATGGCCCATGGCAATACCATCACATACAGCAATCGCCGGAAAAACAATCGGGGTTCCGCCGGCCATGGCAACACCCATTTTTACAGCATCAACAATTTTATCAATATTCATATGTCCGGGTACGATTTCATTATATGAACTTACAATGCCAACCAACGGCCTTGAAAGTTCTTCTTTTGTCATGCCTAAAGCATTGAATAACGAACGGTGAGGTGCCGACTGCATCCCTTTCGTTACAACATCACTTTTCATCTATATCTTCCTTTCTTTAATTCTTTATTAAGGTATCACGTTCATTTATATTGTTCACAGTATACCACATATTTTTTTAAATGCAATGCTTTTGTACTATTTGCTACTTTTTAGTACATTTTGTATTGAATTGGAAATGTTTTACAACCTGCTGACAATGGCATCGCCCATCTCAATACAGCCTACAAGCCGGCATCCATCGGACATGATATCCACAGTGCGGTATCCGTCCTCCAATACTTTTTGTACTGCCGATTCAATGGCATCTGCCTCTGCATCCAGATTCAGAGAATAGCGGAGCAGCATTGCCGCAGATAAAATCGTAGCAATCGGATTCGCCTTATTCTGTCCGGCAATATCCGGTGCGGAACCATGGCTTGGCTCATAAAGGCCGAGGCTTGTGGCGCTCAGACTGGCGGAGGACAACATTCCAATGGAGCCTGTAACTTCACTGGCTTCATCCGAAAGAATGTCGCCAAACATGTTTTCCGTGAGAATAACGTCAAACTGTCCCGGATTTTTTACAAGCTGCATGGCACAATTGTCAACCAGCATATGGGAATAGGTAACTTCCGGATAATCCTTTGCAACCTCTTCCACAATTTTGCGCCATAAGCGGGAAGAATCCAGCACGTTTGCCTTATCCACGCTGACTACATTTTTACGGCGCTTCATCGCTGTCTCAAACCCTTTAACGGCAATCCGGCGGATTTCATTTTCATCATAGGTTAAAGAATCATAAGCTTTCAGAACACCGTTCTCTTCCACCGTTTTCCGCTCTCCAAAATAGAGACCGCCGGTCAGCTCACGCATGATCACCATGTCAAATCCATCGCCGATAATTTCATCTTTCAGCGGGCAGGCTTCCTTCAATTCCTTATAAAGATAGGCCGGACGGATATTGGCAAACAGTCCAAGAGATTTGCGGAGCTTTAAAAGTCCGGCTTCCGGTCTTAATGACGGTTCCAGCTTATACCATGGAGATGTGGTTGTATCTCCTCCGATAGCGCCCAACAGCACCGCATCACTTGCCTTACAGGTTTCAATGGCTTCATCCGTCAGCGGAACACCTGTGGCGTCAATGGAACATCCGCCCATAAGAACCTGTGTATAATTAAATGTATGACCGAATTTTTCTGCCACCTTATCCATAACCTTCATAGCCTCTGTGACAATTTCAGGGCCGATGCCGTCGCCTTTAATAACTGCAATATTAAAATTCATCTTTCCTCTTCCTTTCGATATTGACTAAGATAACATGGAATCAGTCGTTTTTCAATGTCTGATTCATATAATTGATCAAACCGCCGGCGGCAATTAATTCCTGCATAAACGGCGGGAATGCTTCACCCTTATAGGACTCATTTTTTGTGCGGTTATAAATCATCCCATTATCAAAATCAATCTCCACCTGGTCGCCGGCTTCAATCTTTTCAGCCGCTTCTTTACATTCAATAATCGGTAGGCCGATATTAATGGCATTTCTATAGAAAATACGCGCAAAGGTTTCTGCGATCACACAGCTGATGCCGGAAGCTTTAATCGCAATCGGCGCATGCTCTCGGGAGGAACCGCAGCCAAAATTCTTGCGGGCTACCATGATATCTCCTTCTTTTACTTTCTTCACGAATTCTGTATCAATATCTTCCATACAATGGGCAGCCAGTCCCTTCGGATCGGTTGTCGCGAGATGTCTGGCCGGAATAATAACATCCGTATCTACATTGTCACCATATTTAAAAACTGAACCAAATGCTTTCATTATTCAATGTACCTCCTTAATCTAATTCACATGGGCAGGAAATTTTACCTGTAATTGCGCTGGCCGCAGCGACAGCCGGGCTGGCCAGATAAATTTCAGATGTCACATGGCCCATACGTCCAACAAAGTTACGATTTGTTGTGGAAACACATTTTTCCCCTTCTGCAAGAATACCCATATAACCGCCGAGGCACGGGCCGCAGGTTGGCGTGCTTACAATGGCTCCGGCTTCAATAAAGGCCTTGATATACCCCGCTTCCATGGCATCCAGGTAAATCTTCTGAGTGGCCGGGATAATAATAACGCGAAGTCCCTTCGCAATCTTGCGTCCCTTCATAATTTCCGCAGCGATTCTTAAATCCTCCAGGCGGCCGTTTGTGCAGGAACCAATCACAACCTGGTCAATGGCAATATCGCCAACCTCATCGATTGGATGGGTGTTTTCCGGCAAATGCGGGAAGGCCACCGTTGGTTTCAGCTCACTTAAATTAATGGTATAGGTTTCATCATATTCAGCATCCGCATCCGCTTCAAATACTTTATACGGTTTATCACTGTGCTCCTTCACATAAGCCAGCGCCTGCTCATCCACAGGGAAGATACCGTTCTTTGCTCCGGCCTCAATCGCCATATTTGCAATCGTGAAACGGTCATCCATAGAAAGATACTGAATACCGTCGCCCACGAATTCAAGAGAACGATACAGCGCGCCGTCCACGCCAATCATACCGATTAAATGTAAAATAATATCTTTACCGCTAATCCATTTTGCAGGTTTGCCTGTCAAAATAACCTTGATAGCGGAAGGAACCTTAAACCATGCTTTTCCTGTGACAATACCGCAGGCTGCATCCGTACTTCCCACACCTGTGGAAAAAGCGCCGATAGCGCCGTATGTACATGTATGAGAATCGGCGCCGATAATTGTATCGCCGGCCGTAACAATACCTTTCTCCGGCAGAAGCGCATGCTCGATACCCATCTCGCCAACCTCATAAAAATGAGTCACATCATTGGCACGGGCAAACTCGCGCATACACTTACAGTTCTGAGCAGACTGGATATCCTTATTTGGTGAAAAATGATCCGGAATCAAAGCGACTTTATCCTTATCAAAAACGCCTTCCTTTTCAAACTTAACCATCTCATTGATAGATACCGGGCCTGTTATATCATTTGCCAATACCATATCCAGATTGGCCATAATCAACTGTCCGGCATGAACCTCCTCAAGTCCGGCAGCAGATGCTAAAATTTTCTGGGTCATCGTCATTCCCATGATAATTCCTCCTCGATTTCTCATTTTTATTTCAAAATTAGTTATTGATAGAATATCACATTTAGAGCTATAATAGAAATACATATTACGAATATTTATTATGAAATGTAGTTATGGAAGATAATTATACGCAACGCCTTAAATTAAAGATTCCTTTTCACTGCATGTCCAGTATTTAAACAATTTTTTCAAACCATTTCACAGGCTTTCGTAAGATTTTGCCACAGACATTCTTCACAGAATTTTGCTGTGCCTCCACGAATGTCTGAGACCTTTCTGCTAACCGATACGACAAAAGATGCAAAACATCTAAGAAAAATCAAACAGGTGCTTTCTTGATTCTTGATTTACTGTCGCTTTCTAAAACTCGCCTTTGCTCAAACATCAGAAAGCGACAGTATACCTCAAAAAAGCACCTGTCAGATTTTTTACAAATGTTTTGCAACTCTTTTCCTGCATCTGGTTAGCAGAAGGTCGAGTTTTCGTGAGGCACAGCGAATAAAACATGTGAAGAATGGCTGAAAAAATCCCGAAAGCCTTTGACGGTTTGTAAAAAATCTGTTTATTACTACTGGACATTAATGAAAATATATCCTAAAATTCAAGGCGGTGCGGCATAATCACTCCATTTCACAGGAGGTTTATTTTATGGAACAGCATTTATCTCTGTATCGGATTTTTTACACGGTAGCAAATACAGGGAATATTTCGCAGGCGGCCAAGCAGCTTTACAACAGTCAGCCAGCCATCAGCAAGTCCATCAGCCGCCTTGAGGAAAGTCTCGGGGTAACGTTGTTTTCCCGAAGTTCCCGGGGTGTGACGCTGACGGAGGAAGGCCGGATTCTCTATCAGCATGTCCGTGCGGCTTTTGAGGCCATTGACACCGGGGAGGAACAGATTCGGCGGATGACGGCGCTGGATATGGGCAATCTCCACATCGGCGTCAGCAACACCCTGTGTAAATTCATTCTCCTGCCCTATCTTCAGGCTTTTATTGAAGCCTACCCGCATATTAAAATTTTAATTTCCTGTCTCTCCTCCAACCAAACTCTGGCTCTGCTGGATTCGGGAAAGATTGATATCGGCCTGGTGGCCCATCCGGAAAGTCTGCGGACACTGGATTTTTATTCGCTTGGGACCATCCAGGATATTTTTGTGGCCTCCCCGGTTTATCTGGCAAATCTGGATTTAAAACAGGGGGAAATGATCAGCGGACGCCAGCTTTTTGAGAAAGCCACCCTTATGCTCCTCGACAGCATAATATGACCCGCCAATACATTGATGATTATCTGACTGCAAATCATCTTCAGACACATCACACAATTGAGACGACCTCCATGGAGCTGCTCATTGAATTTGCAAAAATCGGCCTGGGCGTCGGCTGTGTCATCAAAGAGTTTGTCCAGGAAGAACTGGAAAAGGGCCAGCTTCTCGAAATTCCGCTGGACATCCCGATTCACCGGAGGGAAATTGGTTTTACCTATGTTAAAAAGCGGCGGCAGGAAAAGGCTGTTCAGCATTTTATTGATTTCTATAAATCTGCAAAGGAGAACTAATCATCATGGAAAACTTTATATTCAGCTTAAACGCAACCATTCCTATTTTTTTAATTATCATCCTCGGATGGGTACTTATGCAGGTGGGCATCTTTAATAAAGAGTTCACCACAGTTGCCGACAGATATGTATTTAAAATCGCACTGCCTCTGCTCGTCTTTAAGGATATTGCAACGGCAGACATCTATGAAATGTTCAATTTAAAATTTGTCCTTTTCTGTGCCATCGGAACAACTCTGATGTTTCTTGGCGTCTGGCTGTTTGCCCACTGGTACTGCAGGGACAAATCCATGATTGGAGCCTTCACCCAGGCCGCCGCCCGGGGCAGCGCCGCTATCCTCGGCATTGCCTTCGTGGAAAATATATATGGCAGTTCGGGCATGGCGCCGATGATGATTGTCTCTGCCGTACCCCTGTATAATATTTTTTCCGTTGTTATTCTGACCTTCGGCGCTTCCGATGCGGACACGGCGGACCGCAGCGGAAATATACGCAAAGCCTGCATTAACGTTGCCAAAAACCCAATTATCATTGGTATTCTGGCCGGCTGTATTTTTGCCTTTTTCAGAATTCCGATTCCTTATATTCCTTTGAAAGCCATCAGCAATATTGCGGCCACAGCCAGCCCGATTGCCCTGCTTGTCGTCGGCGCTACCTTTGAAGGACGAAAGGCTCTTGCCAAAATAAAGCCAAGCCTTGTGGCAACCCTGATTAAACTGGTCATTATTCCGGCCATCTTTTTCCCCTTTGCCATTCTCTTTGGTTTCCGAAACAGCGAACTGGTGGCTATCCTTGTCATGCTTGGCTCGCCAACAACCGTAAGCTGCTACATCATGGCAAAAAATATGAATAATGATGCGGTTTTAACATCCAGTATCGTGGTTCTGGCGACCCTCTTATCTTCCATATCGCTGACGGCATGGATTTTTATCCTCCGCAGTTTTGCGCTGATTTAATTTTCTATTCTGGAAATTTTTAAATCGGCATGGTAAGATATATCCGCAGCACGCATTTGCAGCACTTATCATTGTACAGAAAGGATTTTTATATATGTCACAGACAAATCATTATGATGCCGACAGTATTTCGGTGCTGGAAGGACTTGAAGCCGTTCGAAAACGGCCCGGAATGTATATCGGCAGTGTTTCTAGAAAAGGGTTGAATCATCTGATTTATGAAATCGTGGACAATTCCGTGGATGAACATCTTGCCGGTTTCTGCGATTTGATTCATGTCACTTTAAACAAAGATGGCTCAGCCACCATCGAGGATAATGGCCGGGGTGTCCCGGTTGGCATGCACGAAAAAGGAGTGCCGGCGGAACGGCTTGTATTCACAACCCTCCATGCCGGAGGAAAATTTGACGACTCTGCTTATAAAACAAGCGGCGGTCTTCACGGTGTAGGAAGCTCCGTTGTTAATGCACTGTCCGAATGGATGGACGTGGAAATTTCCAGAGAAGGCTATGTGCATCATGACCATTTCCAACGGGGAATTCCTGATATTGAGTTGGAAAACGGTCTGCTTCCTACCCTCGGAAAAACCCGAAAGACCGGGACAAAAATTTCATTTCTTCCCGATAAGGAAATCTTTGAAAAAACCCGCTTTAAGGAAGATGAAGTCATCAGCCGTCTCCATGAAACAGCCTACTTAAACCCGGAACTCACTATTATTTATGATGACCTCCGGGAGAGCACGCCGGAACATCTGGAATTCCATGAGCCCGACGGTATTATCGGATTTATCAGGGATTTAAACAGGAATAAAGAAACTGTCTGCGATGTCATTTATTTTAAAGGCGAGGCGGAAGGTATTCAGGTGGAAGCAGCCTTCCAGTATGTCAATGAATTTCATGAAAATGTCCTCGGCTTCTGCAACAATATTTACAACGCTGAGGGCGGCACACATATCACTGGATTCAAGACAGCTTTCACAACCGTTATGAACGCCTATGCCCGGGAATTAAATATTTTAAAGGAAAAGGACAGCAATTTTACCGGGGCAGATATCCGAAACGGTATGACTGCCATCATTTCCATCAAACATCCGGACCCCCGGTTTGAGGGCCAGACAAAAACAAAACTGGACAACCAGGATGCCGCCAAAGCCTCAGGAAAGATTACCGGTGATGAACTGCCGAGATATTTTGACAAAAATCTGGAAACCCTGAAAAATGTCCTGGCCTGCGCTGAAAAAGCCGCAAAAATCCGCCGGACAGAGGAGCGGGCCAAAACAAATCTTTTAAGCAAGCCCAAATTTTCCTTTGATTCCAATGGAAAACTGGCAAATTGTGAAAGCCGTGACCCTTCCATCTGCGAAATTTTTATTGTCGAAGGGGATTCGGCCGGAGGTTCGGCAAAAACTGCCCGTGACCGCCACTATCAGGCCATTCTTCCAATCCGGGGAAAGATTTTAAACGTGGAAAAGGCAAGTATCGACAAAGTTCTTGCCAACGCCGAAATTAAAACAATGATTAACGCCTTTGGCTGCGGATTTTCCGAGGGCTACGGCAATGATTTTGATATAAGCAAACTGCGTTACGATAAAATTATCATTATGGCGGATGCCGATGTGGACGGCGCCCATATTTCTACTCTATTGCTCACCCTCTTCTACCGCTTCATGCCGGAACTGATTTTTGAGGGCCATGTATATATTGCCATGCCGCCCCTCTATAAAGCCATGCCGGCCAGAGGCAAAGAAGAATATCTTTATGACGATGCAGCCCTGACTAAATACCGCAAAACCCACAAGGGCAGCTTTACCTTGCAGCGTTATAAAGGTCTCGGCGAAATGGATGCCGCCCAACTCTGGGAAACCACATTAAATCCCGAAACCCGGATTTTAAAACGGGTCGAAATTGAAGATGCCCGCATGGCTTCGGATGTCACCGAACTCTTAATGGGCAACGATGTCCCGCCGAGAAAATCATTTATTTACCGGCATGCCCATGATGCCGAGCTGGATATTTAGGAGGTGAACTCATGGGAGATATTATTCGCACCGAGTATTCGGAGATTATGCAAAAATCCTATATTGACTATGCCATGAGCGTCATCATTGCCCGGGCCCTGCCCGATGTCCGCGACGGTCTGAAACCGGTTCAGCGCCGTACCCTTTATGATATGTATGAATTGGGTATCCGGTATGATAAACCTTACCGCAAATCCGCCCGTATTGTTGGCGATACAATGGGTAAATACCATCCTCACGGCGACAGTTCCATTTATGAATCCCTCGTTGTCATGAGTCAGGATTTTAAAAAAGGAGAACCTCTCGTGGACGGCCACGGCAATTTCGGTTCCATCGAAGGTGACGGCGCCGCTGCCATGCGTTATACCGAGGCCCGTCTGCAAAAATTGACCCAGGAAGCCTTTTTGACGGATTTAGATAAAAATGTCGTTGACTTCCAGCCAAACTTTGATGAGACAGAGAAGGAACCGGAGGTTCTTCCTGCCCGAATTCCAAATCTGCTTATCAACGGCGCCGAAGGTATTGCTGTCGGCATGGCGACAAGCATTCCGCCCCACAACACAGGAGAAGTTATCGATGCCGTTCTCGCCTATATGAAAAATTCAGATATAACCACGGAAGAACTGTTGAAGATTATGCCCGGTCCGGACTTTCCAACCGGGGGCATCGTCACAAATAAAGACGACCTGATTTCCATCTATGAAACCGGACAGGGAAAAATCAAGCTCCGCGGCAAAGTTGAAGTTGAAAAAATCAAAGGCGGCCGGGAACGGCTTGTCATTACGGAAATTCCTTATACAATGATTGGCGCCGGAATCGGCAAGTTTCTGAATGACGTCTATGCCCTGGTTGAAAGTAAAAAAACAAACGATATTGTCGATATTTCCAACCAGTCCTCCAAAGAGGGCATCCGCATTGTGCTGGAACTCCGCCGAAATACAGATGTGGAAAATTTAAAAAATATGCTTTATAAAAAAACCCGGCTTGAGGATACTTTTGGCGTCAACATGCTGGCTGTATCCGGCGGCCGCCCGGAAACCCTTGGTTTAAAATCAATCATCGAAAACTTCCTCGATTTTCAGTATGATATCAACACGCGAAAATATCAGCACCTTTTAGCAAAGGAGCAGGAAAAACGGGAAATTCAGGAGGGCTTAATCAAAGCCTGCGATGTCATTGATTTAATTATTGAAATTCTCCGCGGCTCCAAAAATATTAAGCAGGCAAAAAACTGTTTAGTCAACGGAGAGACGGAAGGAATCAAATTCAAAACTAAGACTTCCGAGCGGGCTGCAAAAAAGCTGCGTTTCACAGAAAATCAGGCCACAGCCATTCTGGAAATGCGGCTCTATAAGCTCATCGGCCTGGAAATCGAGGCTCTGCAAAAGGAACATGAAACAACATTAAAGAATATCGCCAAATACGAAGATATATTGGATAACCATTCCAGCATGTCCAGAGTTATCACGAAAGAGCTTCAAAATTTCCGGAAATCCTATGCACGGCCAAGGCGCACCCAGATTGTCAACGCCAAAGAGGCTGTTTTCGAGGAAAAGAAATTTGAAGAAATGGAAGTTGTTTTCCTGATGGACCGTTTCGGCTACTGCCGCACCGTCGATGTTCCAACCTTTGAACGGAACAGAGATGCCGCCCTCTCCGAGAATAAATATATTATTCAATGTATGAATACTGATAAAATATGTCTTTTCACCGATGTCGGACGCATGCACATGGTTAAAGTATCCAGCCTGCCTTACGGAAAATTCCGGGATAAGGCTATCCCGATTGATAATTTCGGCAACTATAACAGCAGCGAGGAGTCTCTTGTTTATGTGGCAAATTTAAGCTGCCTCATCCGCGAACAGCTTCTCTTTGCTACCAATCAGGCTATGTTTAAGCAGGTAAACGGCGAAGAATTTAATGTATCCAAACGAACCATTGCCGCAACAAAACTTTCGGACAATGATAAAGTTGTCACTGTTATTCCTCTGGCCAACGCCACCCATGTGGCTCTCCGAACCCGAAAGGGCATCTTCCTGCGGTTTGATATCAGCGAAGTGCCTGAAAAGAAAAAGGCGGCTCTCGGCGTCCGGGGCATCCAATTGTCCGGCGACGATATTGTTGAAGAAGTCTATCTGTTGAATAAAAACGACGAGACTATCATTACTTATAATGAAAAATCCATTTCCCTGAATAAGTTAAAGCTTGGCCACCGGGATACTAAAGGTACAAAACTCCGCCTATAGAACTCTTACATGCAGAAATTTAAGTCCATAGAAATTTTTGCCGTACCTGTACAGAAATGACACCTGTGCAGGTACGCAAAAAACTTTATCAGGATTTTTTTCTGCCTTTTTTCCACAGGCCGGCCATAACAAGCAGAGCCGCGAGCCCCAATCCGCCGAAGCCGAATATATGACTTCTATCTCCTGTCTTTGGCGTATCCAAAGGCACTTTTTTCTTTATACCTACTGTCTGCCCTTCATCATTGATATCTTCATGGGCTGCAATCTCATTGCCGTCGGCATCCAGAAGCTTTTCAAATACAACCAATTCCATATCTCCGAAGTCTGAGGCATCAAAGGCAAATTCCATATGAATTTCTTCATCCGGCTTTTCCGCACAAAAAACCTTTTCAGAGGTCAGAGCGGCATTATTTATGAGCAATGGTTTTCCCGTTTCCTTATTCATCAAAACGCCTTTCAACTGATAATTGCCGCCCGCAATAAGATTCTCACAGGATACCCTATCTACAATTGCCGCATTTTTATCGGCAGATATGATTTTGTCCCCATCGGCTTTATCTTCTGCCTTTGTATGAATCCGTATTTTTACCGGATAGTTTTTAATTTCTGTTTCTAAAAGAACGACCTCTGTCAGCTGGTCTTTATATTCTATCTTTATCGGATATGTTTCTTCACTCAAAATATACCCCCGGGGCTGCCGCGTTTCCCGAAGCTCATAATTGCCAAAATATAGTTTTCCGGATTCAGCAATGCCTTCCTTTGTTATCAAATGGCCTGCAGTCTCTCCTTTTTTGAGCTGCAGAGTTCCATCCGGAGCAGTAATGTCCTCCGCCGCAATGATATCAAACTCAGCATCACTTAAGAGTTTCCCGGATTCCCCATCCTTCTTCACAACTCGAAGCTGTCCCATCGCCGGTTCATCAAAGAATTCAATAACCAGCGGATTTTCCCAGGATGCCCCCTCAGTCATCTTAAATTCCAACAACTCACCTTTCAGATAGCCTCGCGGAGCCTGTACTTCTTCCAGATAATAGGTCCCATATTTTAATTTCTCCGGGAAGGTAAACTGGCCCTTTTCATTTGTTTTAAATGTTTCGCAGACCTGTATTTCAGGATAATGGGCCGTCATGGCTAACA
>ENA-ORML01001246-ORML01001246.1-human-gut-metagenome-genome-assembly--contig:-NODE-1246-length-23215-cov-23.684024_pt1 | contig 23215 bp, 23 predicted proteins | sample MGYA00242103_ERZ508995 | MGnify/ENA primary metagenome ERZ508995 (study PRJEB26280, sample SAMEA2338702) | human gut metagenome | biome: human gut; feature: human-associated habitat; material: faeces... | reverse complement strand
CTTCAGGTCTGCCGGAGTCTGCAAACAATTTTGCGCATAAATCTTGACGGCACCGATGATTCTTTTGAGGAAGCAAAACCGGAGCAGGCGTAAACCTGCTCCGTACACGATAATAAAGAAGCGGATGTAACTGAAATCAGTTACATCCGCTCGATCTGGAAAGGAAATCATATATTGATAGAATTTCCTCCTATGGTTGCAAATACGAGGCTACGGTTGCAAACGGACACCCACGGTTGCAAATCAAGGGGTGCGGTTGCACTGGCAAACTTTTACCTCAAGAAAGAAGAATTGCTCCGTAGAGTTTATCTTTATGAACGAGATTTCCTTTCAGCGCTTAGACGAATTCATTCTGTTTTACAACGGCAATCGCCCTCACAGATATAATGGGTTTAAAACTCCGGACTGTACAGAAAAATGCTTGTAGAATCAATGGGATTGGGGAAATAATCAAAAATGTTGAGGGTTCAAATCATTTTATTTTTCGAATTAAAATTCACATTTTTAAATAATAATTGTAACGTGTCCAGTTGGGTGAATATGGTTATCATTCAAAAACCATTGGTAATGCAACAAAAAATCGGTGTAGAATCTGAATTTCTGGACAGCCAGGTTCAAATTTCTGCACCGATTCAGATTCACTCGAAGCATTCTTTTTGAAGAAACCTATGAAATACCCTAATATCTGCAGCTTTGTCCATATTTTTTATAGCTTTTTCTGTGGCGGGAAAGTATCCATAGATGTCATCTTCTTCAAATGGCAAATGAGCAACAATCAAATGCTTAGGTTTTATTAATGATTCAATCGCAGCTCTGCCTTTCCTTAAGGTGACCCAAGGAAAATTCATAATAGATATACCTATTCTTTCGTTTCGTGTTTCATCTAGAAGTTTTTCATCGCATATTTCACAATCTCCGGAGACCAGTATAGTTTGATTTGCTCCTTTAATTATCACACCATAGTGTTCCACATCTTTGTATTCTTTTCCTGCATGAGACAGTTTTATAAAGCGCAGTTTAATATCACCTATGCATATTTCCTGTTTGTCTGACACACCTTCCGGCAAAATCACCTTTGTGCTTGGCCATGTTTTTATGGCCTTTGCGGTTAGTTCTGCGGAGTAATGATCCTGATGTTTATGGGTAAAAGCAATCACGTTAGGAACACCGAGTATTTCATCTCCAAAAATCGCCTCAACCATGCAATCATTAAGTGTAGAAAAACCCGGGAGTCCTTCATTGTGTAGAGCATCCACCCAGATTACAGTGCATCCAATCTCTATTGAAATACCCGAATTAGCCACAAATGTGATAACAGTATTCTCACTATTCATAGTTAAAAATCGTTTTCATTATTTCTTCACAAGATATATTTCCAAAATAGTCATAAAGGGTGAATCCGTGCAATACAGAATTAACCGTATTTCTATCATACTCTTTACCAAGCATCTGGTCGACAACTTCCTGCGGATCTTTGCGCGAAAGAAAATCACCACAAAATGCAATACTATGAATTCTCCCAGATTCAACCTGTAAATATACTTCCAGTAAACCTCCAGCAAATCGATGCCTGTTTTTCATAGTATATGGTGGCGATTTTCCAAAGTTCCACTCCCAAGCATCATATTTTTCAGATTTCAGCTTCAAAATGGAAGCTATTTCTTCATCTGTTAGATTAATTTGTGAAAAACCTTGTCCAACTAATTCTTTTTTTAAGAGCGCCCAAAACTCATGAACATTCATATTTACGTTAAGGAAGCTTTTAATATTGCCAGTTCTGCTGCTGACAGACTTTGTGCTCTTCGACTGAAACTTTGTGGGGTCGACATTCAGTGCGCCCGAAAGCATTCTGCTATCTGTATCAAATAGCAACGTGCCGTGATGTAGTATTCTGTCACGCACTATGCGTTGAGCTGTCCCGGAAACCTTATGGCCAGCGACAAGTATATCATTACGGCCAGAGGCTTCGGCTTTTAGCCCCATAGATTTCAGGGCATCAACTATCGGTTGTAAAAACCGATCAATTGTAAGATCTTCTGCATTACCTACATCCGTGATGAACGAATAATTAATGTTACCAAGATCGTGGTAGACTGCGCCGCCGCCTGTTGAGCGTCTTATAACCCTAATTCCATGTTCATCAACAAACTTGCTGTTAATTTCTGCCTCGGCTATCTGATTCCGACCTACTACTACTGTTTTGTCATTCTGCCACAGGATAATATAATTCCCATTTCTGCGGTTTGTCAGAATATATTCTTCAAATGCAAGATTATACGCAGGGTCGTTCGAATTTGTTTCAAGATATGATATTACCTGCATCGTGATTACCTTCATTATTAGTTCAATTTCCCGGCAGTTGGCTTGCCGGGAAATCTTAATAGGAGGGAAAAACAGCTCTGGGTATTTGTTGCCCATTATTTAGAAAGAACAGAAACTTATACACACGGAGCCAACATTCCGTAGAAAACTCTGATTAATACAACACTTCTTCGACGTTAGGAACAATTAATTCTTATTGTGAATTGCCTTCTTATCAACTGCGAGAACTGCTTCACGGAAACCTTCTGCTATGGTAGGATGGCAGTGAATTGTTCCCACCAGTTCGTCAGTTGTTGCCTCAAGCTTCATTGCAAGAGCGGCTTCCTCGATCAGGTCGGTTGCATGTGCTGCAAGAATATGAACGCCAAGAATTTCGCCATACTTGGCATCTGCAACGACCTTAATCATGCCGTCGGTATGTCCCATAACCAGACTTCTGCCATTTGCGGAGGTGGGGAATCTGCCGACCTTGGCATTCAGGCCCTTTGCCTTTGCAGCATCTTCGGTGAGACCTATGCAAGCAAACTCGGGACCTACATACGCGCAGGAGGGGCTGGTAGCAGCATCAAACTTAACTGCTCCGCCCATGGCGTTTTCAGCAGCAGCCTCGCCCATTGCCATGGCAGCATGAGCCAGCATGAGCTTGCCGTTGCAGTCGCCGATTGCGTAAACGCCGGCAATATTTGTTTCAAGATAGTCATCTACCTTAATATAGCCATTATCCTCAGCAATGCCTGCATTATTAAGGCCGAGCTTTGCAGTATTGGGCCCGCGACCTACGCAAACCAGGACCTTTTCAGCATCAAAGGTCTTCTTGCCGTCTGCACATTCAACCTCGACCACTGCGCCCGTGCCACCGTCTGTTACAGAAAGAACTTTGCTTCCCGTGAGAATTTCCATACCCTTGTCCTCTAACTGGGCGCGAACCATGGCAGTCAGTTCTGCATCCATGAGAGGCAGAAGCTTATCCTGCGCTTCAACAACGGTGACCTTTGTGCCAAATGTGTTGTAAACGCTGCCCAGCTCAAGGCCGATAACACCGCCACCTATGACAAGCAGGCTTTCGGGGATGTGGTCCATGGTGAGAGCGCCTGTTGAATCAATCACGGCTGAGCTTTCCTTAACTCCGGGAATGCCTGGAATTATGGGGTAAGAACCAGCTGCAATGATTATCTTATCGGCTGAATAATCCTTGCCTTCAACGGTTACGGTCTTGGGGCCTGTGAATACGGCCTCGCCCTCGACGAGCTTTATCTTGTTCATCTTTATCAGGGCCTTTACGCCGCTGGTAAGCTTTGCCGTAACGGAAGCACGGTTATTCTGAACTGCGCTCCAATCAACCTGCACATCCTTGCCTATAATACCGCAGGATGCAGACTTTGTGGCTGCTTCATAAACTTCCGCACTGTGCAGGAGCGCCTTGGTGGGCATGCAGCCGCGGTTAAGGCAGGTGCCGCCGATTTCTGCTTTTTCAATCAAGGTTACCTTGCCGCCCAACTGTGCTGCGCGGATTGCGGCAACATAACCGCCGGGGCCGCCGCCGACAACCAGAACGGTTCTGGGGTCTTCCTCTTTGGCGGCTTTAGGTTCTGTGGAAGCAGCAGAGGCTGCCTGAGCTGCTACAGGTGCTTCCTCACCCACGGTTTCGCCTGCTGCACCAATATATGCTATAACGCTCTTGCAAGGAGCAGTCTCACCCTCTGAAAGAAGAATCTTCAGTAGAATGCCGTCTGTGTCTGATTCTATATCGTTAGTCAGCTTATCTGTTGCGACTGAGAAAAGAACATCTCCCGCTTTAACAGCGTCGCCTTCTTTGAATTTCCACTCTTCAATTGTGCCCTCGGTCATAGTAAGGCCGAGCTTGGGCATTAAAACTTTTGTGGCCATAATGATTAGTATTTCCTTTCAAATAGCAATGGCACTGAAAACGGATGGAGGGAAACCTACATCCGTTTTGCATTGCATCATGCCAATAACAGATACGGATTCTCCAGCAGCTCTACTATACGCTGCATGAACTTGCATGCCTGCACACCATCAACAACTCGGTGGTCTGCAGTAAGGCAGAGATTCATCATGGGGCGAATAACAATTTCGCCGTTGAACACAACAGGTGTATCCACCATGTCACACACGCCGAGGATGGCCAGTTCAGGCTGGTTGATAATGGGGCTAAAATTACGAACCCCGAATGCCCCGAGAGATGATATGGTGAATGTACCACCTGTCATATCCTCCATTGCAATTTTTCCGTCTCTTGTTGCCTCAATCAGTGCCTCGGTTTCCTGAGCAATCTGAGCAAGGCTCTTGGTATCGGCAGACTTTACATTGGGCACGATCAGACCATCACCCTTTGCAACCGCAAGCCCCATGTTGACATGCTTGTGATGAGTAAGCATATTGTCCTTAAAGCTTGCATTCAGGTCGGGGAATTCAGTAAGCGCAGTTGCGACAACTTTCATAAGTATGTGGTTATAGGTGATCTTTATGCCCTTTGCCTTCATGGGCTCCTTAAGGCGTGCTCTGAGGGCTTTCATCTCAGTTACATCAACCGCATAGGTGAAGGTAACACGAGGAGAAGTTATCCATGATGTAACCATATTGGACGCAATTGCTCTGCGCAGAGGATTAACCTTGACGGGCTTTTCGTCGTTGCTTTCCACAGCTTCCTCTGCTACAGGTGCTACTGTACTTGCACTGGCGGCAGCCAGCACGTCAGCCTTCATTATACGACCTTTTACATCAATTGAGCTTACATCAACACCGTATTCAGCTGCAAGCTTTGCGGCCATGGGGCTGGTCTTGGGTCCAGCAATATAGGATTCAACATCACGGGCAAGCACAACGCCCTTCGGACCAGTGCCCGAAATGAGGGAAAGGTCGTAGTCTTTTTCCTTTGCCAGCTTCTTTGCATAGGGTGAAGCCAGAACATACTCACCTGCTGCGCGGGCAACAGGTGCTGCAGTCTTTTCACAGCAGGGTGCTGCGGCAGATGTAGCTGTAGATGCAGATTCAGCATGTACTGCGGTAGTATCATTATCAACTACCTCACCCGCTGCGCCAATATATGCTATGACGCTCTTGCAGGGAGCTGTTTCCCCTTCGGGAAGTAAAATCTTAAGCAGTACACCATCGGTGTCAGCTTCTATGTCGTTTGTGAGCTTATCCGTTGCAACAGAAAACAGGATGTCTCCCGCCTTAACGGCATCGCCCTCTTTGAGTTTCCATTCTTCAATGGTGCCCTCAGTCATAGTCAGACCGAGCTTAGGCATCAACACTTTTGTTACCATAAAAGTTCTCCTTCCGCAGAATCAAAACATTCCCTTAATGCCCTTGACCAAATCTTCGGGATAAATCTTAACCATCTTCTCGAGGGTGGTAGCAAAGGGAATGGGACAGAAGGGGGCTCCGTAGCGCAGCACAGGAGCATCGAGGTGCTCAATCATTTCTTCTGCAACAACTGCGGAGATTTCCGCGCTGACGCCTGCCTGTTTTACTGCCTCATGGCAGATAACGAGTCTGTGTGTCTTCTTTACGGACTCGAATACGGCCTCACGATCCCAAGGAGAAACGGTGATAAGGTCAATGACCTCAGCCTCTATTCCCTCTTTTGCCAATTCCTCAGCAGCACCGAGGGCGGCCTTCATACCGATTGAATAGGAAACTATGGTAACATCCTTGCCTTCACGGACAACCTTTGCCTTGCCAATGATGTAAGGAACTTCGTCCTCTATCTCAGGCATGTTACCCTTTTCTTTGTATAGAACCTTGTTTTCAAGGTAAATAACAGGATCGTTGGAGCGGATAGCTGCCTTGAGTACCATCTTTGCATCATACGGATTAGAAGGAGCAACAACCTGAATGCCGGGAATATGCATCAGCCAACCTTCAAGAGACTGGGAATGCTGTGCAGCACCGCCGCCGGACATGCCATCGGGAGCACGCATAACTAGAGGCATTTTGCACTGGCCACCGAACATATAGCGTATCTTTGCCATCTGATTGTTTACTTCGTCCATGCAAACACCGACGAAGTCGATGAAGTGCATATCAACGACGGGGCGCGCGCCTGCAAGAGCCGCTCCGACACCTCCGCCGCAGATAAAGGTTTCAGAAATGGGAGTGTCAAGCACACGGCCGGGAAACTTCTGACTCAGGCCCTTGAACTGACCGAAAATGCCACCTTGACGAGCAATATCCTCACCCATTACAAACACTTTATCATCAGCAGCCATTTCCTCAGACATAGCTTCCAGAGTAGCCTGGGCAAAACTTAATTTACGCATTTTCTTTCCTCCTTAGTCTTCGTAAACATACTTCATGAAGCTGTTCTCATCGGGGAACGGGCTGTTCATAGCAAATTCCTTGGCAGCCTTAATCTTCTCGTCGCACTTAGCATCTATTGCGTCACATTCTTCAACTGCCATAATGCCTGTCTCAGCCATCTTCTCACGGAACTTCTTGAGGGGATCGGTATCACGGAAAATCTGTTGGGTTTCTTCCTTTTTGCGATAAAGCTCAGGGTCACCGACAAAGTGGCCTTCTATACGATAGGTCTTAGCTTCGATGAAAGTGGGGCCTTCACCAGCGCGTGCACGCTCAACCGCTTCTTTTGTTGCTTCGTATACTGCAAAGGGGTCTTGTCCGTCAACTACAACACCGGGAACATGGTAGCCTGCTGCACGGTCGGAAATATTCTCGACATTGCAGGTAGTGCGGTAAGGAGTGGTAGATGCCCAACAGTTCATTTCATTTACGAAAATCACGGGCAGTTTCCATGCAGAGGCAACATTCATTGCTTCATGGAAGGTACCACGGTTTGAGGCACCATCACCGAAAAATACAACTGCAACCTGATCGGTCTTTAGAACATTCTTGAATGCAAGTGCTGCGCCAGTAGCAAGGTTATAGCCTCCACCTACCACACCGTTTGCACCCAGCATGCCGATGGAGAAATCAGCAATATGCATGGAGCCGCCACGACCCTTGCACAGGCCAGTTTCCCTGCCGAAAATTTCAGCCATCATTTTATTAACATCCGCGCCCTTTGCGACACAATGACCGTGGCCGCGGTGGGTAGATGCAACAACATCATCATCGCGCAGTGCTGCGCAAACGCCGGTGGCTATGGCTTCTTCGCCTATGTAAGAATGAGTAAATCCGGGAATTTCACCCGCTAGAAAATCATGCTTAACGAGCACTTCAAAATGTCGGATTGTAGACATTGTTTCATACAGTTTTTCTGCAAATTCTTTTGTATATGTGTTGTCCATTTGAAAAACTCCTTTCAAATTATACGTAAAGATATCGTTCAGTCTGCCATTAGAATTACATGGGCAATATCCATTATTAGTGGCATTGTCATTAAGGCATCACTTATGTAGAACCCGTTGATTGAATATAATAATCAACCGTTCATTAGCATTCCGCCATCGCAGTTGAGGTTCTCTCCCTGTATAAAACTTGCAGCATCGGAAGCCAGGAACAGGATGCTGCTTGCAACTTCACTGGGATCAGCAGCTCTGTGAAGATTCATTGCAGCAAGGATTGCATCTTCCTTGGCACCTACCAGCTTACCTGCAACCATAGGAGTCTTTGTATATGCAGGACAAACGCTATTACAGTAAATATTCTTCCCGGAACCTGCCTTCGCAACGCTTTTCGTGAGACTGATAACACCTGCCTTGGATGCTGCATAGGCCGCGGTTCCTAGATAACCGCCGCCAACCTTTCCTGCAATGGAGGCAACATTCACTATGCGACCGCCTCCGTTTTCAGCCATGGACTTAAACACTATCTGGCAAGTCAGGAATACCGAAGTCAAATTGGTATTCAGAACCTTGTTCCAATTTTCCAGAGTAAGCTCTGAAAAATCGTCGGTGTTTACGATCCCTGCGTTATTTATAAGTACATCAACCTTGTTTTCTGTCACAATACGCTCAAAAACTTTCTGAACGCTGTCAGCACTGCCAAGGTCACAAAGGTAATAGCTTGCCCGGTCCTTTCCCAGCTTTTCGCAGGCAGCCTCTGCCTTCTCTTTGTTGCGGCCAATAAGAACTACCTTGCCGCCCAGTTCAACACACTGCGTAGCAACAGCAAAACCTATACCCTGGGTACCGCCGGTTATTACGATTGTTTTTCCTTCAAAGCTAATGTTACTAAGATACATTTTTCTACCTCGAATCATGATAATGTTTGTTTAACACTACTGTAAAAATTTATGTATACTGACTAGCTCAAGTTTTATTATCTGCTTAGAGCGCTTCTCAATGTTTCATCTATATATGAGTAGCGCTTTCTCAACGAGCGCATACAACTTTGAGCAAATAACATACAATACTATTATTAGCGTGAATGTTCACTTGTTTATTTCAATAGACTTACAGGTTAATATACAAAACAGAGGGCGTTGAGTGCCCCCTGTTCTAATCAAAAAACAATTAGCTATAACAGTAATCGCCTTTAATGTCGGATAGCTTTTCTCAAAATGTCATTTAAGGAACTCAATAATGTCGCTGTTGAATTTTTCTGGAGCATTCATCATCATATGGTGTGAACCTGTTCCAACACCGGGGAAGCGGCTCCATTTGCAATCTTTTATTACGCTAACCATCCATTTACAGCATTCCTCTGTAGTGGCATGGCTTACATCACCGCTTATCAGCAAAGTCGGAACTTCAATTCTTGGGATAACATCACGCCAGTCCTGATTAATGTGATCACGCATCAGCTTAGGCAGGAAATCAATTGCCTGCTCCTGTGCCACTTGATCGTAGATATACTGCTTTTCGGGGCTTTCAGGAAAAAGACCCAACCGGAAATAACGGTCAAATGCGCTAAAGCCCTCTTCCCATCCTGAATTGAAAGAGTTGCAAAGCTGCCACAGGTCAATGCGCTGTCCACCATAAAGTCTGACTTCCTCTTCAGTGTCAGCGGGATTTGCCCAGAGGAATGGTGCCTCATCCACAAGGATAAGCTTCTCGATGTCGTTCTGCCCGAACAAGTCGATGTAGCACCATATCACGCTGCAGCCCATCGAGTGCCCCAACCAGTATGCCTTTTCAACACCAAGCGACTGGAAAAACTCATTTGCGTCTTTAGCAAGGCGTGAGAGTCTCTGACCATACGGTGGATGCTCAGACTCACCATGACCTCTGTGTTCGAGAATATATACATGGAAATGCTCACTGAGAGCGTCAATATTAAGGCAATACTCTTTTGCGCTGCCACTCCAACCAGGCATTATCAGCAGCGGCTTACCTTCTCCTTTGTGAACAACATGAAGTTTTACATTGTCAGATGTAGTAAACCAAGACTCATTTACCTGAACAGAATTCGGATATGTATACACTTCGCTATACCTCCCTATTTGCTTGCATGCTTAAGCCTGTAGCTTTGATAAGAGTCATATGCAACAACGGTAATAAGAACTGCTCCGCTTACAACCTGCTGCCAGTAGTCGCTGACGCCTGCCATTACAAGTCCATTTTTCAGAACGCCCATAATAAGTGCGCCAAGAAGTGCAGAGGTTATTTTACCAGAGCCTCCAGAGAAGCTGATGCCGCCGATTATTACAGCTGTGATAACATCCATTTCAAAGCCGGCATAGGAGTTAGCGTTACCCTGACCAACACGAGCACACATGATGAGTCCTGCAAGACCCGCCATAAAGCCTGCAATAAGATAAGAAGCACGCTGAATCTTCTCGGTTTTAATGCCGGAAAGCTTTGCTGCCTCGATATTACTTCCAACTGCATAGAAATGACGTCCGTGGTAAGTTTTCTTCATAAACCATGCTGCTACAATATACAGCACGATCATAATAATAACGGGGTATGGAATTGTGCCAAAGAGCTCACCCTTTGACAAATTCTTAAATTCCTCAGGAACGCCGTAAATAGATACGCCATTGCATATAAGATAACCTGCGCCCTTTACTGCCGTCATAATGCCAAGGCCACAAATCATGGGAGGAATTTTGGTCTTCGTAATTAGGAAGCCCTGGATATAGCCGATTATTGTAGTAGCAATTAACGCAACCAGTGCAGATACCCAGCTGTCAACATTCATGTTAACCATCAGATATGCTGCAATAATAGTTGAGAAGGACATGACAGAGCCGCAACTGATGTCAATGCCGCCTGCAATGATAACAAGACCGCCGCCTATGCCTGCAATAGCTATCATGGACACCTGACGCAGGATAGTCATAAGTGAATTAACTTTTAAAAAATTTGGAGTAATGATACCGAACAATGCAATCAGTGCAATCAAAATGAATACCATTCGGTATCCTTTTACTATTTTTTTAATGGATGTACTCATGGTGTATTCTCCTGTATTCCTGAAGCAAGCTTCAGGATTTCTACTTGTGAAAAGTCTTTTTTATCAAGTTCACCGGTGCATTTTCCTTCATGCAGAACTATCATTCTGTCAGGAACACCCATTAGCTCCTCCATATCGGAGGATACCATAATGACCGCCATGCCCTTTTCAATGAGCTCATTCATAAGCTGGTAAATTTCCTGCTTTGCGCCGACATCAATACCTCGAGTTGGTTCATCAAATATCAACACATCCGCTTCGGCCAACAACCATTTTGCAAGAACAACCTTCTGCTGATTGCCACCCGAAAGAGTCTTTGCCAGTACATCGACATGTGGCAGCTTTATACGAAGTCGGTTTACAATTTCTTTTTGTTTTTCTTCCTCTGTTTTGAAGTCTATTACGCAATACTTGCTTAGCTTTTCAAGAATGCATATAGAAATATTGAAACCAACATCTTTTTCCAGCATAAGTCCGTGCAGCTTTCTATCTTCCGGAATAAGTCCAATTCCGTTTTTGATTGCCTGCGATGGATTACTTATGTTTACTTTCTTACCTTTAATCAGTATTTCTCCGCTTTCAAGCTTCTGCGCACCGAATATGGTATTTACTAACTCAGATCGGCCTGCGCCGACAAGGCCGCCAATGCCGAGTATCTCACCGGCTCTGACGGAGAAAGATACATTTTTTACACCCTCAGCAACGATATTTTTTGCTTCAAGCACAACATCACCGATTTTAGAATTGCGCTGGGGATAAGTTGCACCCAGCTCACGGCCTACCATAAGCCTTATGAGTTCGTCTTTATCCGTATCGCAAGTATTCATGGTTTTTACCCATTTTCCGTTACGGAACACAGATACTCTGTCTGAAATCTGGAAAACCTCGTCGAGGCGATGTGACACATACACAATTGTTACGCCTTGATTCTTCAGCTCCCTCACTAATTGTAGAAGCGTCTCAACTTCATTTTCGCCCAAGGGCGCAGTAGGTTCGTCCATTATGAGAAATTTAACATTTCTTGACAGAGCTTTTGCAATAGCAACTAACTGCCTGTTAGCAGTTTTTAAGTCCTCAACAATATCAGTTGCCTTAAAAGCTGTTATGTTCATGCTATCCAAAATGCTCTGTGCGTTAGCATTAACTGTCTTCCAGTCAATAATTCCGCTTTTTCCGGGCTGCACACCCATGTAAATGTTTTCGGCGACGGAGACATGTGGGGCAAGCACAAGCTCTTGATAGATAACTTCAATGCCCAGTTTTCTGGATAGGCCGGGATCCATAGAATCAATTTCTTCCCCATTTACAATTATCTTGCCTTCTTCAGGCTTCGCTGCGCCCGACATTATTTTGATTAATGTAGATTTTCCGGCACCATTTTCACCGCATATTGCATGCACTTCGCCCGGCTTAAATTCAAGCGACACATCATCAAGAGCTACAACACCGGGATAGGTTTTGGTTATATTTTTCAGTTCAACAATATAGTCCATAATAACCTCGCTGTGAAAATAACTGTATCGAATATTTCAAAATTACAAATACACGATTTTACGAATATAATAAAGTGGCCGCCGTTGCTGGCGGCCATTCCTGTGGTTACATTACTTGTATTTTTCTACGTTGCTTGCGTCAATGATGAATGGTGCGGGATACTCATATGCATATGCTACATCCTCACCGTCCAAGCATGCAATAGCGACGTCGACTAGAGCCTTGCCTGCTGCAACTAGGTCATAGCCGATTGTTGCTTTGAATACGCTGTTTTCTTCTGCAATACAGGTAACTGCACTTGCGCTGCCGTCCATTCCGAATACGGATACTTTGTCGCCGCCGATGCCTGCATCCTTCATAGCTTCAGACACGCCGATTGCAATTGCATCGCAGAAGCATACGAATACATCAACATCGGGCTCAGCAAGCAGTACCTTCTCAGCCCAGTCATAGGCCTTTGCGGTGCTGTTGAGGTCCTCGGTAATGCCTACGTCAACTGCGTTGGGAACCAGCTCCATGAACTTGGTGACCATACCGTCACAACGAGTTGCCATGGATTCAACAGAGGAAATGGTGCCGAATGCAACCTTGATTTCTTCCTTGTCAGCCAGGTTCTTTGCCACATAGTCAGCAGCCATCTCTGCAATCATTTCGCCTTCAACATAGTTGTCGGAAACGATTTCGGAGGTATGATAGGTGTTGCCGAAGCAGTAGCAGATGAGGGGAATTCCTGCTTCCATGCATGCCTTGCTTATATCCTCGGTTGCCTCAGCGCTGTAATAGCAGCAGATAACTGCGTCAACACCGGAGTTGATGTAATTTTCAATGAGACGAATGTCTTCGCTGGATGTGTTGTTGGAGGATGTGATAGTGTAGTTGCAGTTACGTTCTGCGCAACGCTCTTCACAGCCTTTTGCAGTGGTGACATAGTATTCGTTTGCCATATCAACAAACATAACACCAATGTCATAAGGGTCTCGACCTGCGTCCTTAGAGGTATCAACTACGAGCTGGTCAAGCGAAGTAAGTGAAAACTCTTCCGGAATAACGATTTTTGCAGTTTTGTCTCCCTGCTCAGCATCTTCGCTGTTCGAAGCGCAACCCGTGATGCACACGAGCATGGCCAGAGCCATAAGCAGAGCAATAATTCTTCGGTTCTTCATGATTCTTTCCTCTCTTTTAATCTAATTCTTTATTTTTTGCTCATCATCTGAGCTTGGTTCCCATATTACAGTTGCAGGATATCCGCCGTCAACACACTACCGCAATTACCGATACCCGTTAAAGCCAAGTTTCTGTCACAAAACTCACCGTATGTCATCAAATATACTCATTATTTAGAGCAAATTATATTGTAATACAAGTTCTCTAGTTGTAATACTACACGCCTTATTCTGATATTTCAAGCTTTTTTTACATAATTATATTTGTTCTCCTATTTGCACAAATTCCCGTTACTCCATTATGCAAATTTGCCAAAAACAATTGATATTACACCGCCGCGAACACTTTTTCTATCAAATTATCTAAAGCCTATCAATTGCTGCTCCCTACAGCATTATTTGCTTGCAATATGGCAATAATCGCACATCAAAAAATATTGTTGATAAAGCAACATATTTATGATATAATTCATTTTTATGATGCAATTCGTTGAAAATTGGTAAAAATCATTATTTGTTTGAGGTATTGATATGTCTAGTGGATTCGAACTGTCCAGGACAGAGCAAACAGCGGAAAAGCTTATTTCAATGATAATGAATGAACGCCTTTTCAAACCCGGAGAGAAACTACCGAACGAAGAAGCTCTTTCTAAAGAGCTGGGTGTCAGCAGGGTTACTCTGCGCGAGGCTATACGTACGCTCGGAGCTCAAGGTTTAGTTGAGACCAAGAGGGGTGTTGGTACCTTTGTAACTACAAACGAAAAAAAACTGTGTAGCAACCTATTGGGGCTTAATGAGCTTTCAGCAAAAGTGTCCAAAGAGCTATTCGAGATGAGGCTAATCTGCGAACCGGAGGCAGCATATTATGCCACACTGCGTGCCACTGATGAAGAACTTGCAGAAATACGAGCGCGGATGTTGGAAATTGAGTACTATGTTGAGCATAGTCTGCCTCGAACCATTCCGGAGCAAGCTTTTCACAACGCCATCGCAAAAGCAACGCATAATTCTTATATGAGCAATCTTATGCCTATCCTTAACAGTTCTATTGAAGAGGTCGTTGAAAAGCTTGATGAAGCAACCGACATCATTCCAATATCCCTTGCAGACCACAGATTGATTGTAGAGATGATGGAGTCTCGCAACGCCATCGGTGCAAGAGCAGCTATGTATGTTCATATGTGCCATGCTTTCAACATTACCGGTTTTAATATGGAATAACAGACCCTCCTTTTTATACACTCCTATGCGTTTTAATAGCTGTTTCTGCTGAAACCTCATTGAAATGTATGTTTAACGAGAGAATACTGAATTTAGGCAGGATTGACGATGGATAATACCGAAAAGAGAAAAGAACAGATGCATGTGATATCATATGCTTTCTGAAAAAAGCATCAGCTTTTTTTGCTTTTCAGAAAAAGCATTAGCTTTTGTTATCAAGTGTCCGTTTTGTTTGCAAATGCTTATTTTGCTTAGGTTTGCTTTTGGTCGGTTAAATTCGGTTTCGGTCGGTTTTATCTGCTTTTTAATGATATCCGAAAACCTCATGAGGTCACCGCGAAAAGCTTTAAATTCCAGTTTGTGTATTTTGGCTATGCCATTTTGGGGGTAGTAGCTTGTCAAAATGCCGTTCACTACTACCATTTTGGCATAACCAGTGAAAATTTAAGTCCCGTTTACTACCCTCATTTTGGTATAGATATACTATATATAGCCATAGGATACGCTTTTTATTTGGCTGCGTTATTGGTCTTCCATTCAAACGAAAAGGAATATATATTAGGCTGTCTTAAGCTTGCCCCGCTCCGAACGGTAATAAAGCCGGATGCGGTCAATTCGTCTATATGCCGCCTCAGCGTTTGTTCTGCTATCCCGTATTTCTTTGCAGCTGAGAGCGGAAATACAAACTCGCGCTGGCCTCCGCTCTCCATAGACATGCATTGATAAGTATTTTTCGCCCCAGCTGTCAGCTGCTGATACTCGCGGCATAATAACAGCGAATTCCCTATTTGAATAAATCGACCTTCGTTGCAGTCATGCCGGGCGGATAACCACCCGGCAATATGTGCGCCGGTCCTTTTTCGACTCATAGCTCCAGTATTTCTTGTCCGTTATCCAGCGCCTCAAGCTCCTTAAGTCTGTCCTTCATGACGCGGATCGTTTTCCTGTTGGTGACCATTCGTGCATCCGCCCGGTGTATGTATCTGCGTATCTCGTACCGCTCGCAATCGTGCGACGGCAGAAAGTACCCGTTGTCCGACGAAAGGATCATTGAGCCGTTTCTTCGTTCGCGTTCTATGATCTTTCTCACCTGTCGTTCACTCACGCCTACGAGCCTCGCAAGCTCGCGCATGGGCAGCGCGTTAGCCTCGCCCTCAAGCAAAAAGGCTTGAACTCCGCGTCGTTTGATGTTAGACTGGTCAATGAAAGCTGCGTCGGTCGATGCTCTTTCGTTTGCCTGTTCGGGTGTGCCAGCATCCGAGCGGGCTTTTTCATTTTCTGTCACTGTGCCATACCTCCGTTTACCGCACTCATCGCGTCGAGCTTGTCTATCAGCATGGGAACATTGACGCGGAAATGACTGCCCACATAAAAGCCCGGAGCTTGCCCCTGCGCCACCATCTGCCTGAGATGATGCTCCGATATAATGCCTGTCTTTGCTGTCTCGCGAATTGATAAGAATTTTTGATGCATAATATCCTCCGTGTTTTATTTCTTGACATATCGTCAAAATTGGTTTACTATGCTTATACAATAACACAATTCGTTAATTATATCAACATTTCCGACTTGACTCTTAACGTTATTGTTGTTAATCGTAAATGCTATATCAATGAGGGAGAATGATGATATGGGAAGAAAGGCTGTAACAATTAACCCCAAAAGGGGCGAGCGGTTAAGGCAGCTGCTGCAAGAATATAATGTGTCTCAAAAGGAAATTGCCGCTATACTGAATTACTCGCCTGAACAAATTTCGTATATAATCAACGGCAAACGCAACTTAACTGAACCGGCAGCTAAAGAAATAATCAAGTATTTTAACTCAAACAATGTGAACGAAGCTAAGCGTCGGGCAAGTATAATTGAAAAAGAAATGATAGAGCAAAAAACAATAAATTTTGCATGGCAATCTAACATACAGCCGAAAATAATCCGTTATGAATGGCTTATGGGTCATGACGATTTTAAGACTACGGATGACTACGAGCTTCACAGAGCGGAAACTGACGCTGATAACTGGGAGCTGTCATGGAGCAAACTTTTAAATGTTCAAAGCAGGAGAGCTGATACAGCAGACCGCGCTTTTGATTTATTCCTTTGTATGTATGGAAAAAGGGGAACTGAGTTGACTTGGGAAGGCAATTTTTTTGGCACTGAAGAGTACTATAAATGGCATTCTAACATTTCCCTTCTATACGACGAATTTAAAGAAATATTCTCTAAATGGGACGAAGACACCCCCATATTTTATCCTATCCTCGATATAAATAACGGTGGCAACGAGATTCCTTGTTTAGCTGAGGATTATATTGCCGCCGTTAACAAAGTATCCGATTATGCACGGCTTGTTATAAATGATTTAATTAATACCAGTAAGGAAAAAGCCAAAGAGCGGGAAAAAGCAGAGGGGGAAGAAGAGGAGGACAACAATGGCTAACATACAAGCCCGGCGGGATAAGTCCGGCAAGCTGATATCCTACTCTGTCCGCGTGCATCGCGGCATAGGCGCGGACGGGAAGCCGCTCAAGCCCTACACGGCCACCTTCAAGGTATCGCCGACGTGGACGGAGAAAAGCGCGCGAAAAAAGGCCGAAGCTTTCGCCGCGACCTTTGAAAAGGAATGCCGTGAGGGCGTGACCTCCGACAGCCGTATGAAGTTTGAGGAGTACTGCGAATATGTGCTTGAGCTTAAAGAGAGGCGCGGAGATAAGCACAGTACGATAGTGCGCTACCGTGAGCTTACCACGCGCATATATCCCGCTATAGGGCATATGAAGCTCAGAGACATACGCGCAGATCATCTGAATATGCTCTATACGGCATACGGCGAATATTTATGCCCATGTCATGGAGGCTGCCGATAAAAAGAACGCCGACATTTTGGCCGACGTTTTTCTCAAAAAAGCATGAATTTTTTCAGGTGAGTTGAATTAAAGTTGAATTATTCCGCTGCCGCGAATTTTGAAAAGCTCGAAAAAGTTCATAAAACAAGAAAAAACCGCCCGAAAACAGGCGGTTTTATGGTTGCGGAGGAGGGATTTGAACCCACGACCTTCGGGTTATGAGCCCGACGAGCTACCGGACTGCTCCACTCCGCGATATCCGATGCTCCTTAGAGCTTATATATAATACCACATGCAGCGGCACAAGTCAATACCCTTTTGTATTATTAAGGTCAACGATCCCGGGTCGGCGCATGCCCGCCCGGGATCGCAGGTCTATTTTACTTGCACAGCTCTGCTGCGGTTTTGGATGCAACGATGGCGTTATTGAGAACAAGCTGGATATTGCTCTCGAGCGAGTCGCCGCCGGTCAGCTCGACTACGCGGGCCAGCAGGAACGGAGTGGTCTCCTTGCCGTGGATGCCCTGCTCCTTGCTCTCGGCAACCGCCTGCTCGATGGCAGCGTCGATGACGGCCTTGTCCATCGCGTACTGCTCGGGGATGGGATTGGTGACGAGCATGCCGCCCTTCATGCCCAGCTCCTGCTGCGCCTTGAACATTGCGGCCAGCTGCTCCGGAGTATCGACGCGGTAGTCAACGCCGAAACCGCTGCTGCGAGTGTAGAATGCGGGCAGCTCGTCTGTGCCGTAGCCGATGACCGGAACGCCCTTGGTCTCGAGATACTCGAGCGTAAGGCCAAGGTCGAGGATGCTCTTTGCTCCTGCGCACACGACCATCACCGGCGTGCCTGCAAGCTCTTCGAGGTCGGCGGAGATGTCCATGGTGGTCTCGGCGCCGCGGTGTACGCCGCCGATGCCGCCGGTCGCAAACACCTTGATGCCGGCCATGTGTGCGATGATCATGGTCGTTGTGACGGTCGTTGCGCCGTCTGCGCCGCGTGCGACGATGGCTGCCAGGTCGCGGCGCGAAACCTTCGCTACCTTGCGGCCGGACTTGCCCAGATACTCGATCTCTTCGGGGGACAGGCCTGCCTTGAGTCTGCCGCCGATGATCGCGATAGTTGCAGGAACCGCGCCGTTTTCGCGTATCGTTTTCTCAACGAGCATAGCTGTTTCCACGTTTTTGGGATAAGGCATGCCGTGGGAAATAATCGTGCTCTCAAGTGCTACGACGGGCTTGCCGTCTGCCAGTGCCTGCTGAACTTCGGGTGAGATGTCAAGATATTTATTCATAGCTAAACTCCTTCTTTTTCATTTCTGAAAAGTGTATTATACACACGATATCCCATCCTGTCAAGTGTTTTTAGAGGCGAATTTTTAGAGGCGCATTGGGGCAACTACGGATACGGTTATTGCTGTGTCCCGGTTCGGGACTGCTGACAAAACCGTGGTTGCCTCGCGGCCCAGTAGTGCGCTGCTGAATTTTCCGCCGCACTCTTTTTGTCTTCCCCTTGCGGAGCGTGAGGGGAAGGTGTCACCTTTGGTGACGGATGAGGTGTTATTAAATCTGCGGTGCTAACCGCTACATTTTTTCAGAGGCGCATTTTTAGAGGCGCTTTAGCGTTGTACCGATACATTTATTGCGTCAGCCCGACCGGTGGATGACGGCGAAACCGATACAAGCGGAACGGATAAATCCGTTCCCTACGGCTATGGATTTTGGTGCAGGCAAAACCGTTACATATAGCAACAAGGTAGCGCCTACGGCGCGGATATAATTACACCTCATCTGCCGCAAGCGGCATCTTCCCCTCAAGCTCCGCAAGGGGAAGACAATGGGGTGCAGACAAAGTTTTGCACTAATATAGCACAATCTAATGTAGCGCGAGGCAACTACGGTTTATTCAAATGTTCCGAATCGGGGCACTGCAATAGACGTATTCGTAAAATTTTAATGCGCCTCTAAAAATACGGTTTTCTCCATTGTTCCGAACCGGGCAACAAAACGCTATGTCGCACTAATGTAGCGCGAGGCACATACGGTTTCCACCAATGTTTCGACACCGGGCTACCAGAGATATACGTATCCGTGACTGCGTCAATGCGCCACTAAAAAGCTACGGTGATGACGGTGCCTTTGCCGGGGGCGGAGACGACGTTAATTTTCGCGTTGTGCAGCGCGGCGGCGTGCTTTACGATCGAAAGGCCGAGGCCGGTGCCGCCGACCTCCTTGGAGTGGCTCTTGTCAACGCGGTAGAAGCGCTCGAAAATGCGCTCCTGCTGCTCGGGCGGAATGCCGATGCCGTTATCCTCGACCGTCAGCAGCGCCGAGCCGCCCTCGCGCCGGACGTTGACTTTGACAAAGCCGCCGGGGTGGTTGTATTTGATCGCGTTTTCGCAGAGATTGTGAACTATCGCGTCGAGAAGCTGCGGAATGCCGTTTACGACGGCGCTCTCGCCGCTGACGGAGAGCGAAACCTGCGCACTTTCGGCCGCCTGCGAGAGGTTATCGGCCTGGCGGCGCGCGACGGCGAGCAGATCAACATCCTCGCGATGCATGTCCTCCGCGCCCTCGTCGAGGTGCGAAAGCTTGATGATGTCCTCGATGAGCGCGATCATGCGCTTTGCCTCGGACCGGATCTGGCTGAGAAAATGCGGAACATCCTCGGGCTTGACGATGCCGTTTGCCAGAAGCTCCGCGCAGCCGGATATGGTGTGCAGCGGCGACTTCAGCTCGTGCGAAACATTGGCGGAAAACTCGCGGCGCAGCTGCTCGGCCTGCTCCTTCTCGGTGGTGTCGAGCATCAGGAGCACGGCGCCGGTGACCTTATCGCCGGAGGTGACGGGGCTTGCGTAGAGCCTGTAGCTCACGCCGCCGAGGCACGCGTGCGCCTCGCAGTGCTCGCCGCCGAGCGCCTTTTCGCTCAGCTCGCGCAGCTGCGGCACGGCGCTGACGGCGCAGATATCCTTGCCGATGCAGTAGCGGCTTATGTCGAGGATGTGCGTTGCCGAGCGATTGATGCTCAGCACGCTGCCCTGCTCGTTGAGCAGAACCAGACCCTCGGTCATGTTGCCGGTCGCGGCCTCGAACTCGTCGCGGCGGCGGCGCAGCTCGGTCTCCTGCTCGCGCAGCTGATTTTGCTGGCTTCTAAGCTTATCGGTCAGCGGCTCAAGCTCGGGATATGTTTCGATCTTGTCGGCATTGTCGAGGCTCAGCTCGTTGAGGGGCTTGACGATGCGCTTTGACATGCGCGAGGCCAAAAGCAGCGACAGCAGCAGCGCAAGCAGCGCAATGATGATGACCGGCTGGATCATGCCGAGGATCAGCGTCAGCGGCGTGTACTGCATGTCCGAAATGCGCACGACCGTGCCGTCGGGCAGCAGATCGGCGGAATAAAGCTGGCGCTCCATGAGTGTCGTGGAGTAGCGCATGCTTTCGCCGTGACCGGTTTTCAGCGCCTGCTGCACCTCTTCGCGGTCGGCATGGTTTTCCATGCCCGACTGCTGCGCCTGGCTGTCGTATAATACCGTACCGTCGGCGGCGATCCAGGTTATGCGGCAGCCGTCGATGTCCATATCATTAAAATAATCCGCGCCGGCGGACTCGACGCCCTGCGCGGCAAGGTGGGTCTGCATATTGAGCTGATCCATCTGCTTGTTTGAAAAATACTCGTAAAGAACGCCCGTAATGAGCACGAACGACGCAAGCAGCACCACGGCTGCGACGGCGAAGATCGAACGAAAAATGCGTTTTGTCATTGCCGCTACACCTCCAGTCTATAGCCCACGCCGCGAACGGTGCGTATATATTTGCCGCAACCGCCGAGCTTCTGGCGCAGCGTGCCGACGTGGACGTCAACCGTGCGCGTTTCGCCCAGAAAATCCTCGCACCAGACCGAGGACAGCAGCTGCTCGCGCGTGAACGCCCGGCCGGGGTTTGTCATGAATGTGCGCAGCAGCTCAAACTCCTTGAGCGTGAGCTGGATGCGGATGCCGTCGGCCGTAACGATGTGCTCGCCGAGGTTCATCTCAAGGCCGCCGACGCGGATAAGCTGCTGCTTTTCCGCCGCGCGGCCGCTGCGGCGCAGCACCGCACGGACTCGCGAGGCCATCTCCATCATGCCGAACGGCTTTGCAAGATAATCGTCCGCGCCGAGGTCAAGGCCGATGACCTTGTCGTACTCGTTGCCCTTGGCCGTCGCCATGATGACCGGGATGTCGGCCGTGCGCGCGTCGGCTTTCAGGCGCTTGAGGATGGATATGCCGTCCTCGCCCGGCAGCATGATGTCAAGCATTATAAGCTCCGGAGTATCGTCGGCCAGAGCGTCATAGAACTCCTTTGCGTTTTCAAAGCCCACCGCCCGGAATCCCGAGGCGTTGAGCGTATATATCATCAGATCGCGGATGCCTGCGTCGTCTTCAACACAAAATATCATTGTCATTACCTCGCTTTGCCTTAATTTTAATTGTAAAGCGTAATGTAAAATACCATCCCAATGTAAAATCCCCGTAAATTCTTTTTAGTTGCGATTTTTTAGAGGCGATTTGACGCACCTACGGATACGCATATTGCGGTTGCCCGATGTCGAGGCAATAGAAAAAACCGTGACGTTTCGCGTAACACAAGTGCGCTGCTGAGTTTTGCATCGCACCTCGTAGGAGCGATGCCCGGTTGCCACGGTTTTGCCGGCAGTTTCCGGTCGGGCTGACGCAACAAACATATCGGTATCAGCGTAAAGGCGCCACTAAAAAAACGGATTTATCCGTTCCGCTGTGATGGTTTCGTCAGCGGCTACCGGTCGGGCGACTGCAAAAAATGTATTGGTATCAGCGTAAAGGCGTCACTAAAATGCCTTCCCCTGCGTAGCTTGAGGGGAAGGTGTCACCTTGGTGACGGATGAGGTGTTATTATATCTGCGGTGTTAACCGCCACATTTTTTCAGAGGCGCATCCATATTGTGCCGATACATTTATTGCGGTTGCCCGACCTGTGAGTGCAGGCAAAGCCACAGCAAACGGAACAGGCTAACCTGTTCCCTACAAGGGCACGGCGCAAAACTAAGCCGTGCACTAACGTATGGCGAGGCAGTCACGGTTTCCTCCAATGTTCCAAACCGGGCAACCGCAATCACCGTATCCGCAGCTGCGTCAAAGCGACTCCGAAAAAACATCAAAAAAATTTGCAAATTGCGAGATGTGGCAGCCGTCGATAAAGCGGTGGTTGACCTCAAGCGACATGCCAAGCTCCTTGCGGCCGCTGCCGTCATCGACAAACTTTCCCCAGGCCACGCGCGGTATCGCGTCGTCGGGGTCAAACGTGCGCTCATGCGAAAGCGAGGTAATGTCGAGCCAGGGCAGGCATGAGATGAAAATGAGGTTTTTGCCCTCCATGCTCATGTCGATAAAACAATCCTGCTCCCGGCTCCTACGCTTCGCCTCGCGGCAGAACTCGGCAATGTCGCCCTCGCAGGGCATGGTGACAATATGAAAGTGCTCGGCGCCGGGCTTGAGATCGGTAAAGCTCGGCATCAGCGCGTCAAAAAGCACGATCTCACCGTCAAGCTTGGCATACCTGAACGCCTCAACGGAGTTGATGGACTTAGTTACGAGGTAGGTCATCACCATGTAAAACGACAGCGAATTCTCCTTTGCAAAATTATACGCGCGCGTCACGTCAAGGCGGAACGCGACATTGTAAAACGGCTGATCGGCAGCGGAAAAGAACTCGTACATCTCCCTGCGCGGCCAGCTTTCATAGTCTACAGCCCTGCAATTCATGGCTACCTCCGTTCGTGGTGCCGTCAAGATTTATGCGCAAAATTGTTTGCAGACTCCGGCAGACCTGAAG
>ENA-ORML01001229-ORML01001229.1-human-gut-metagenome-genome-assembly--contig:-NODE-1229-length-23489-cov-3.225186_pt1 | contig 23489 bp, 20 predicted proteins | sample MGYA00242103_ERZ508995 | MGnify/ENA primary metagenome ERZ508995 (study PRJEB26280, sample SAMEA2338702) | human gut metagenome | biome: human gut; feature: human-associated habitat; material: faeces... | reverse complement strand
TTTTTGTTCTCTGCTGAAATACGTTTTGATAAGTTCATTACAGGTCACCCTTTCCTTAAGAATTGATTTAAGTCTAATCGAATTTTTGAATTTCGTCAACTATATTTTTTAATTTTTATGAAATTTATTATTTTTTGATAATTTTATTGAGCATTTAAGCTACTTGGATCTATTCCATATTGTTTATACATCCAAGATGTGTAATCAAATGGTGTTAATATTTCTGGTAATCCGTAATCAACTCCATTTGTCTCTACTCTAATTGATGTTATTTTAGGTGGATTAACAGGTGTACTAACCTCTGTATTTCCACTTTTTTGAGCGTTATCTGCTGCTTTTACTTCAACATTTTCTATTTGGTGTACAATATCTAATCCTTCTATAACTTTACCAAAAGATGTATAATATTCATTTAAAGATGGTGTTGCTTTTGTTACAATAAAGAATTGTGAACTTCCAGAATTGTATGATTCTTCATCTAAAGATTGTGAATATTGAGTATAGTCATTTCTAGCCATACCGATAACACCTTCTTCAAATTTTAATTTATTATTAACTTTGTTTGCTACAAATTCTCCTTTAATTGAATATTCTGTATCATCTCCATCATCTTTTAAGTCTTTTGTTGTTGCTGATCCTTGTCCTGTTCCTTTTTTATCTCCACCTTGAATCATAAAGTCCTTCATTATTCTATGGAATGTTAATCCATCATAAAACCCACGATTTGATAATGTGATAAAGTTCGCTACAGTTTGAGGTGCTATTTCTGGGTATAATTCTATTTTTATTGTTCCAAAATTCTCTACTTCCATTGTTGCAACAGGATTTTTAACCTCCATTGTTGCTTTTTTGTAATATCCATATCCTATTCCTGCTATTAATACTATTACCAATATTAACGCAATTATCCAAATAATATTTTTTACATTTTTCATCTTATGCTTTTCCTTTCTTTATTCCAAAGGTTCTGTCCCTAATGGCAATTTATTGTCAAAAAGGTCCGTCCCCAGTGGCAATTTTAAATTAAATTATCAAAAATAAATTGTTCTTGCATTCTTTTTAATGATTGTTTTATTGTTTTTGCTCTTATTTCTCCTATACCGTCTACTTCATCTAAGTCTTCGATGTCTGCAGCTAGTATGTGTTGGAATGATTTGAATGAAGATACTAAATTTTCTACTATGTTTGATGGCATTCTTGGTATTTTGTTTAAAATACGGTATCCTTTAGTGTATACTCCTATTTCGTCATAGTTTTCAAAATTTTCATATCCTAATAGTTTTGCAATTGTTGATTGTTTTAGTAGTTCTTCATAGTCAAGTTCTTGTAGACCATTTATTACTTTTTCAGGTGTCTTCTTTTTTCTACTAGGTACTATGTAGTCTTTTATTATTAGCATTTCTTCTTTTTCTAGTCCTCCGTATTAATTCTTCTAGTTGCATTTTTACTAATCTACCATCATTTCCTAATTCATAAATCTGTCTTTGAATTTCTTCTACAATTCTCATAACCATTTCTGCTCTTTGTATTGCTACTATTACATTTTCTAAAGTTACGATATCATTAAATTCATATTCATTTAATATGTTTAATTTATTATCAAATACCTTTTTGTATTTTTCTAGTGTTTGTATTGCTTGATTTGCTTTGTTTAATACTACATCTGTATTTTCTAATATGTATCTATCATTTCCTCTAAATACAGTAATAATACTTCTTCTTTGAGATATACTTATAACTAGTTCTCCTGTTTGTTTTGCTGTTCTTTCTGCTGTTCTATGTCTTGTCCCTGTTTCTAATGTGCTAATTTCATGTGATGGTATTAATTGAGCATTTGCATATAATATTTTTTTCAAGTCTCCACTTAGTACAATTGCTCCATCCATTTTTGCTAATTCATATAATTTAGATGATGTATAATCTTCATTAATAGTAAAACCACCATCTACAACTTGTTTTAGTACCTCACTATTATCTGTTATTAATAGCAATGCACCTGTTCTTGCTCTTAATATGTTTTCTAATCCATCTCGTATTGGAGTCCCTGGTGCGATTAATTTCAAGATTTCTGTAATATTATCTTCTTTTCCTTTTCTCAAAACTTGTGTACTCCCTTCACTTAATTGTTTAGATTATTTTAGTCCTACTTTTTTTATTGCCTCATTTATATTTCTGACGCTTATTATATCTAATTTATAATCATCTTTCAAGTCTTTTTTATTACTTTCTGGTATAACACATGTTTTAAACCCTAATTTTTCTGCTTCTTTTATTCTTTTTTCTATGAAATTTATTCTTCTTACTTCACCTGTTAGTCCAACTTCTCCCATTATTACCATATCTTTTGGAATTGATATATTTTTAAAACTTGAAATTGTTACTAAACAAATTCCTAAATCAATTGATGGTTCGTTTATTTTAAGCCCTCCAACAACATTTAAATAAACATCTTGTGAACCTAACATCATTCCAGATTTTTTTTCTAATACTGCAATTAGTAATGATAGTCTATTAAAATCAATACCATTTGCTGTTCTTTTTGGATATCCGAAAACTGTTTGAGATGTTAATGCTTGTAGTTCTACTAATATAGGTCTTGTCCCTTCAATACTTGAAACTATACAAGAACCTGCTGGATTGTCTTCTCTATCTGAAATTAATACATCAGAAGGATTTAATATTTCACACATTCCTTCTTCTCTCATTTCAAACATTCCTATTTCATTTGTTGAACCAAATCTATTTTTTACTCCTCTTAAAATTCTGTATGAAAAATATCTTTCTCCTTCCAAATATAAAACAGTATCTACCATATGTTCTAAAACTCTTGGCCCTGCTATATTTCCTTCTTTTGTAACATGTCCTATAATTATTGTTGTAATTCCTCTTGATTTGCAAACTCTCATAACTTGAGAAGTAATTTCTCTTACTTGGCTAACACTTCCAGCAGCCGCTGTTATTTCATCAGAATACATTGTTTGAATTGAATCAACAATAACTAGCTTAGGATTTATTTCAATTATAGCTTGATTTACAATATCTATATCAGTTTCTCCTAAGAACAATATATCTTCATTATCAATTCCTAATCTATCAGCTCTTAACTTTATTTGCTCTGCTGATTCTTCTCCAGAAACATATAAAACTTTTCCTTCACCTTTAACTTTATCACATATTTGTAAAATAAGTGTAGACTTTCCTATACCAGGCTCTCCTCCTAATAAAATTAATGAGCCCTTAACTAAGCCTCCACCTAGCACTCTATCTAACTCTGAAAATCCTGTAGATGTTTTTAGTGTTTCTTTTGCTTCATATGAATTTAATTTTTGTGGTATATTGCTTTTTGAATCTTTAGATTTCAATGAACTATTTTTGCTTTCAATTATTTTTTGTTCATAAAAAGTATTCCAACTATTACATGCTGGGCATTTTCCTAACCATTTACTTGACTCATTTCCACATTCACTACATACAAAAATTGTTTTATTTTTTGCCATTTTTTGCCTCCATTATTATAGTGCTTTTATAATATTTAAGTATTTACTTAAGTATTTTTTAACATTTTTATTTTTTCATAACTTCTATGATATTATCTGCTGTAATTCCAAAATATTTAATTAGTTCTTCTGCTTTTCCTGATTTTCCAAAAACATCTTTAATTCCTAATCTTATTAATTTTGTTGGATATTCTTCTGTAAGTACTTCAGAAATTGCTGAACCTAATCCACCTATTATATTATGGTCTTCTATAGATATTAACTTTTTAGTTTCTTTTGCTGATTTTATAATAATTTCTTTATCAATAGGTTTTATTGTATGCATATCTACAACACGAATATTAATTCCTTCTTGTTTTAAAATTTCTTGTGCTTTTATAGCTTCTGATACTGTAATTCCTGTTGCAAAAACTGTACCGTCTGTTCCTTCTCCAATTTGAATTGCTTTTCCTATTTCAAATTTCGTATTTTCATCATAAAGTATTGGTGTTTCCATTCTAGCTAATCTTAAATATACTGGTCCTTGTATTTTTGCTATCTCTTTAATAGCCCATTTAGTTTGAGTATCATCTGATGTTGACATTACAGTCATATTTGGTAATGTTCTCATCAATGATAAATCTTCTATCATTTGATGTGTTGCTCCATCTTCTCCTACTGTAACTCCACAATGTGTAGCACATATTTTAACATTTAATTTTGGGTAACATATACTATTTCTAATTTGATCATATGCTCTTCCTGCTGCAAATACTGCAAATGTACTTGCATATGGTATTTTACCACAAGTTGCAAAACCCGCTGCTGTTGCCATCATATTTGCTTCTGCAATTCCCATATCAAAAAATCTATCTGGAAACTGTTTTGCAAACATATCTGTTTTTGTTGCACCTGCTAAGTCTGCATCTAATACAACTACATTTGGATTTTCTTTTCCTAATTGTTCTAAAGCTTCTCCATAACTCTTTCTAGTAGCTACTTTTTTATCCATATTCATAAAATCACTTCTCTCCTATTTTTTAAATCTTCTAATAACTTTAAAAAAGCTAATCTCTCAATTCTTCCATTGCTTTTTTATATTGTTCTTCATTTGGTGCTTTTCCATGCCATCCAACTTGGTTTTCCATAAATGATACACCTTTTCCTTTTGTTGTTTTTGCAATAATGCATGTAGGTTTTCCTTTTACATTTTTAGCCACTTCAAAAGCTTTTATTATTTCTTCTATATCATGTCCATCTATATTAATTACTTGAAATCCAAAACTTTTAAATTTTGAATCTATTGGATATGAACTCATAACTTCTTCTATTGTTCCATCTATTTGTAAATTGTTGTTATCAACTATTACACATAAATTATCTAATTTATATTTATTTGATGCCATTGCTGCTTCCCATATTTGTCCTTCTTCTATTTCTCCATCTCCTAAAATACAGTATACTCTATAATCTTTTTTATCCATTTTTCCACTAATAGCCATTCCGTTTGCACAAGATAGTCCGTTGGCCTAATGAACCTGATGTCATATCTACTCCTGGTACTTTATTCATATCTGGATGTCCTTGCAATTTACTTTCTATATTTCTAAAAGTTTGCAATTTTTCTTTTTCAAAAAATCCTCTGTTTGCTAAGCAGCTATATAAAGCTGGTGAACAATGACCTTTTGATAATACTAATCTATCTCTTTCTTCCCATTTAGGATTTTTTTCATCTATATTCATTTCTTTAAAATATAAAACCGTTAAGATATCAGCAATTGATAACGAACCTCCTGGATGGCCAGATTGTGCTTTATATACTTGCTCTATAATACCTCTTCTTACTTCTCTTGCCTTTTTTTCTAAAAAGTTAATCTCTTCATTTTTCATTTAATTAACTCCTTTCTTATTTTTTATTACATACTACCTTAATATTTTTCACTTTATTTTTTTATATTATATATTTGATAATTTTATTTGTCTATATTTTATTTTTGAAATTTTGTTTTTTAATAAAATAACAAAAGCAAATATTAATAATATTTGTACTCATAACAATAGAAAAGTGAAACAATCTATTTTGTCGTTTCACTTTTTTATTATAAAACAATTATCATAGTTTTTTTATAGCACAAATTCTTAAGTCAAAATTTTGCTTATAATTCACTTTCTATTTTTAATAATCTATTATATTTAGCTACTCTATCGGTTCTACATGGTGCTCCCGTTTTTATTTGACCTGCATTTACAGCAACTGCAATATCTGCAATTGTTGTATCTTCTGTCTCTCCTGATCTATGTGAAATAACTGTTCTATATCCATTTTGTTTTGCCATTTTTATTGTTGATAAAGTTTCTGTTAAAGTTCCTATTTGATTTGGTTTTATTAATATCGCATTTGCTACTTCTTTATCTATTCCTCTTCTTAATCTAGATTTATTTGTAACAAATAAATCATCTCCTACTAATTGCACTTTGTTTCCTAACATTTGTGTTAATTTCTTCCAACTTTCCCAGTCTTCTTCTGCCAATCCATCTTCAATTGATATAATAGGATATTTTTCACATAAATAAGAAATATAATCTATCATTTCTTCTTTTGTTTTAAATATTTTGGTTTTCCAAAAATAGTATCCATCTTTTCCTATTTTTTTGGCTTCTTCATACATCTCTGTACTTGCAATATCTAATGCTAACGCAATATCTTTTTGGGGTTCATATCCAGCTTTTTTTATTGCTTCTATTATTACATCTAATGCTTGCTCTTCATTTTCTAAGCTTGGTGCAAATCCCCCTTCATCTCCAACTCCAACAGAATATCCTTTATCTTTTAAAACATTCTTTAATGTGTGATAAATCTCAGCTCCTCTTTTTAACCTTTCAGCAAAAGTAATATCTCCTATTGGCATAATCATAAATTCTTGAATACTTATATTATTGTCTGAATGTTTTCCTCCATTTAAAATATTCATCATTGGAATTGGCAAATTAGTAGCATTTATTCCTCCTAAATATTGATATAATTCCAAACCTAAAGAATTTGCAGCAGCTCTTGCAACTGCTAAAGATACACCTAATATTGCATTTGCACCTAAATTTGATTTATTAAGTGTGTCATCTAATTTTATCATTTGCTCGTCAACTTTTCTTTGTTCAAATGCATTCATTCCAATTAATTCTTTTGCGATTTTTTTATTAACATTTTCTACAGCTTTTGTTACACCTTTTCCTTTATATCTTGATTTTTCTCCATCCCTTAATTCTACTGCTTCAAAACTTCCTGTTGATGCACCTGATGGAACTGATGCTACTCCTGTGCTTCCATCTTCAAGAACAACTTCAACTTGTACTGTTGGATTTCCTCTAGAATCTAATATTTCTATTGCTTTTATTTTTTCGATTTGTAAAAAATTTTTCATTTTTTCCTCCTTTTCTCACTTAGGAATTTTTTTCCTTTTCTTCCTATGTATTTTATACAATTTTATTTATTTTTATACTTATATAAAATTTAAATATAAAACAAATCTGAAAAAATCTTTAATTTTTTATGAAGCTTTTTTATTTCGTAATTCTGTTGCATATTTTAAAGTAGTTTCATTTATCTCTCCTGAAGAAATTCTCGCAATTTCTTCAATAACTTCATTTTCTTTTAATAATTTTATTTGTGTTTTTGTTCTTTCTTCTTTTACGTTTTTACTTATAAAATAATTATAATCTGCAATTGCTGCTATATTTGGTAAATGAGAAATACATAACACTTGGTGTTTTTGAGCTATTGCTTTTAATTTTTTGGCTACAGAACTTGCTGCTTTTCCACTTATTCCTGTATCTATTTCATCAAATATTAATACTGGCATTTTATCTGAATCTGCTAAAACTTTTTTTATCGCAAGCATTGTTCTAGACATTTCTCCTCCTGATGCTATTTTTGATAATTCTTTTTCGTCTTCTCCTACATTAGTAGTTATATAAAAAGAAACTATATCTTTTCCAGTTCTAAAATATTCATTTTCAATATAATCTACATATACATTAATTTTAGCATTTTTCATTTCTAATTCTTCAAGTTCTATATTTATACTATTACTTAAACCTTTAGCATATTTTTCTCTTGTCTCATGGATTTTGCATGCTAATATATTCATTTTTTCTTCTAGTTCATTTTTCTCTTTTTTTAATTTGTTATTATATTCTTCTAAGTTTTCTATATGTTCAATCTCTTTTTTAGTTTCTTCTAAATATGTTAATATTTCTTCAATAGTATTTCCATATTTTCTTTTTAATGAATAAATCAAATCTAGTCTTTCTTCTATATAATTGTTTTCTTCTTCATCAAAATACACATCATCTTTGTATGTACTTATATCTCTTGAAAGCTCTTGTAATTCATAGTAAGTACTTTTTAAATCTGATGATATTTTTTCATATTTTTTATCTATATTTTCAATTTTCTCTAATGCTCTAATTGCCATACTTATGCTATCTATACTATTTTCTGCAATTAAATTATCTGCTTCTTGTAGATTTTCTACAATTTTTTCAGAATTCATCATAACTTTTCTTTTTTCTTCTAATTCAATTTCTTCATCTATTTTTAAATTTGCTTCATCAATTTCATTTACTTGATATTTTAATAAATCTAATTTTCTTTGTCTTTCTTTATCATCTCCATAATTTTCTTTTAATTCTTGTTTTACTTCATTATATCTATTGTATAATTTTTGGTATTCTCTTTTTTCATTTATAAATTTATTCCCAATAAATCCATCTAAATATTGAAGATGTTGTTTACTATCTAATAAATTTTGATTGTCATTTTGTCCATGTATTTCAATGAATTTTGACATAAATTCTTTTAATTCATTTACAGTTACCATTCTTCCATTAATTTTACACATATTTTTACCGTTACTTTGGATCTCTCTAGAGATAATAATATTTCCGTCAATTGAATTTTCATTTTCTGGTTCATACATACATAATTCAACAAATGAGTTTGTCTCACCTTTTCTAATCATATCCTTTGAAAATCTTCCTCCTGATATAATTTGCAATGAGTCAATGATCAATGTTTTTCCTGCTCCAGTTTCTCCTGTTAATACATTTAATCCTTTATTTAAATCAATACTTAAATCTTCTATTATTCCTATGTTTCTTATATGTAATGTTGATATCATTTTTTACCTCCGATTTTTATTATTTTATACTAAAAAAATGTTCGCCTTTATTGTATTTCTAATTTTAAAAATTGTCAATACTTCTTACGAACATTTTTTCTTTTATATGAATTCTTCAAAAACCACATTAGCTAAATCTAATCCTTTATTTGTAAGCTTGATATTATTTAAATCAACTTCTATAAGACCTTCATCTGTAAGCTTCTTGATTTTTTCTCTATATAAATATAAAGGATTATCAACAAATTTTGCTTTAAAATCAGCTATATTTACACCTTCAATCATTCTAAAGCCAAGCATCATAAATTCATTTTTCTTATCTTCTATTGTTTGTTTTTCTTCAATTTTTCTATTTTTTTCTATATTATTTTCTTTGATATTTTTTATATATTCTTCTATATTATTTGTATTAGAATATCTAATATCTTTAAAATATGAATGAGCTGCTGCTCCAACTCCTATATATTGTTTTTGTTTCCAACAATTCAAATTATGTTTTGATTCTTTTCCTTTTTTAGAAAAATTAGAAATTTCATAATGGTTATATCCATTTAATTCTAATTTATTTTTTACATACCAATACATTTGTCTTTCAATTTCTTCATCTGGCAATTTAATTTTTTCTTCATCTAATAATTTGCTAATAGGTGTTCCATCTTCTATTATTAGTGAATATACACTAATATGATTTGGATCTAACTTTATTATTTTCTCTAAACTTTCTTTTAAATCTTTTATACTCTGGTTTGGTAATCCAATCATCAAATCAACATTAATATTATTAAATCCAACTCTTTTTAATAGCTCATAAGCTTCTAAAAAATCTTTATAATTATGGATTCTTCCTATTTGTTTCAACAGTCTATCTTGAGTTGCTTGTAATCCAAGACTAATCCTATTAATTCCTGCAGTTTTATAATCATTTAATTTTTCTAAAGTTATTGTTCCAGGATTTGCTTCTATTGTTATTTCTATATCTTCCCATCTAGTATCATTTTTTTCTAATTTGTTTTGTATAACATTTATAATTTCTTTTATATAATCGCTCTCAATAAAAGAAGGAGTCCCTCCTCCTATATAAATTGTGGTAATATTATATTTTTTTAAATCATATAATTGTATTTCTTTTATCATACAATTTATATATTCTTTTACACATTCACTTTTGTTTATATATGATACAAAATCACAGTATAAGCATTTTTGCATGCAAAATGGTATATGTATATATATTCCTAATTCTTCCTTTTTCAATAATTTTTCTCCTTCTTAGTCATTTGCTAATTCTATTATTTTCTTTAATCTATAATTCACTCCTGACTTTCCTACTGGCTCTTTTAGTAGTTTTCCTAAATCAATTAAAGACATGTCTGGATTTTCTATTCTTAGCTCAGCAATTTCTTTTAAGTTTTCATTTAATTTATTAAATTTTCCGTTTTCTTTTAATTTGTTTATTGCTGCTATTTGTTCTACTGATGCATTAATTGTTTTGTTTAAATTAGCTGTTTTGCAATTTACTAATCTATTTACTTTTCCTCGCATTTCTCTTTGAATTCTTATTTCTTCAAACTTCATTACCGCTTTATTTGCTCCTATAAGCGCTAATATTTTTGAAATTTCTTCGCCTTCTTTTATATACAAATAATATTTATTTTTCATTATCATTTTCTTAGTTTTTATCCCTAATTTTTCTAAAATACTTATTGCTAGTTCCATATTAGATTCATTTGAGAATGTGACTTCTAAATGATATTTGTTTTCTGGATTGTTTACAGAGCCTGATCCTAAATACATTCCTCTTACTATTGCTTTTAATAACTCTTGATTTTTTATATTTGCAATTTCTTCTTGAAAATATATCTTATTATTTTCTATTTTTACGATTTCACTTATTTCTTTCTTTTTTACTATTATTATAAATATTTTCCCACTAACATCTATATTGTGGTTTATGTTTAAATTAGATAATAATTTTGAAAATCTATTTATATTGTAATCATTTTCTGTTGTGAATTCTAAATTATTTTTATCTATATCTATATTTCCAGATAATAAATATCCTATTAATTCGTATTTTACTAATTCTTTGTTTGATAAATTTTTCAAATTATTTAATTCTTGTTTTATATCTGATGAAAAAGACATGTTTTTTACTCCTTTTTAATAACTATTGTACAGTTGTAACAACAATTCTGTCATTTCCGCCTAAATCTATTTTTGAATATGTGTTTGAATATTTTTCTTGGCTTTTTATTATATCAAAAACTTCTTGTTTTTGATCATATCCTATTTCCATACATAAATATCCTTTAAATTTTAAGTATTGATATCCTTCTGATATTATTTTTCTGTAAAAGTCTAATCCATCATATCCTCCATCTAATGCTATATAAGGCTCTTGTTGTACTTCTTTATCTAGTTTTTTCATAAAATCTTTCTTTATATATGGTGGATTTGATACAATAATATCATATTTTTCTTTAACAATGTTTTCAAATAAATCTGATTTTACAAATGTTATTTTATCTTCTACATTATTATTTACAGCATTTAGTTTTGCAATTCTTAGTGCTTCTTCGCTGATATCAACAGCAGTAATTTGGCTATTTTCAATATATTTTGCTAAAGAGATAGCTATTGCTCCACTTCCTGTACATAAATCTAATATTTTTTTTGCATTTGTTTTTTTATCAATATTAATTACTTCTTCAACTAAAATTTCAGTGTCTGGCCTTGGTATTAATACATTTTCATTTACATAGAAATTCATTTTCATAAATTCTTGACTATGTGTAATATGTTGCAAAGGAACGCCTTTTATCATTTTTTCTATATTTTCTAAGTATGCTTTTTCTTGTTTATTTGTTAGTTCTTCATTATCATGAATTAACATATATTGTCTTGGTTTATTTAAAATGTATTGCATTAATAACCTTGATTTTAAATTTGGTTCTTGTATATTATTTGTTTTTAGTGATATCATTCCTTTTCTCATAGCTTCTTTTATTAACATATTAACACCTTCTTCCTAATACATTCTATCATTTTTTATAATATTATACAAGATAACTAATAATAAGCTAATTTATAAGATAAACTTTCTGTGTAATGTATTTTTTATTTCTTAGAAATCCAGTATGATTTTTATAAGAAATGAAATAAAGAATAGCAGTAATTTTTTGCACTACTATTCTTTATTTTTATTTTTTCTTACTCATTTTATTAAAATCTATTTTAGTTTCCATGTTTTTGCTGTATTGTAGTCTGTATCTATATTTATGATATTAGATGGTAGAGAAACTACCGGGCGAACACGATTGCTGTAGTTGTACACATCAGCACCTGAGCCGAACATGCTAGCACCGCTCACGTCACCGCTGTGCACATCGCGCAAGCCAAAGAGAGCATTAGGTGAGAAGTAAGTATCAGCATAGCGAGACGCCAACCAATAATGTGATGTTCCATTATTACATAGTAACTCGTAATACATACTATTTGCTTTTGTATTATCTCTTGTATCTGCTTTTTGGAAATTACTTTGCATATCTGAATTATTTCTATTCCAATATGTTTTTTGTACTTCAATTGATGTTGTTGCTTCACTATATGTTTTTTCTGTTAACTCTTTTTGTTCACTTTGTCCTATTGTTCCATTTATTAAATTTCCATCTATTTTACTTTTCTCTGTTTTTTCTTGTGTCCATTGATATGGATAATTTTTATTTGTTTCATATGTTCTGGTATTACCATATTCACTATAATTATGATAATCCCATACACTTAAATCCATTTTATTTTGTATATCTTCTATATTTAAACTTCTTGCTGTTGCTCCTATACTTGAATTACTATATAAAGTTTTGCAATAATCATTTAATAAATACACTCCATTATTATATCCTAATGCGCCTTTAAAATAAACATCTTCACTTGTTGGTTCATCACTTATTACATCTATTGTTCCATCTTCATTTATATTTAATACTCTCCATTTTAAATTATCTTGTGTAACTTCTACATCATTACCATATCCAGAATATTTTGATTCTACTGTATATGCTGTTATTTCACTTTGTGGTGTATATTCTACATAATCTCCTATTTTTACATAATCTGATATTTTTTTAGGTTCTATATTTCCTTCTGGTTCTTTGTCTATTATATTTGTTGATTTTCCATTGTATACTTTTATCATTTTCATTATGTCATCTGTGTCTAATTTTTCATCTTCATTTGCTAAGTTTGCTGCTATTTTTTCTATTCCTTGTAATTTATTTTTTCCTAAATAGTCATTTACTATTGTTTTTATATCTTCTTCTCCACATATTGTTCCATCTTTATTTGAATCCCCATATATTATAGTTTCATACTCCTCAGTTCCTGTTTGTATTTTGTCTCCTGTTTTTATGTTAGCTTTATCCTCTATTGCTTCTCCATTACTGTTTTTTATTTCTATTATATTATCATTGTTACTCTTTGCCGTTTGTTTATTTATACTCTTCATATTATTATTTAATGCTATAGTTACATTTTTATTAGTTCCTATTAAACTTTCATAAAATTTTATTTCTATTCCTGTTGTATCTGTTGCATATATTTTTGTATTTCCTAAAGTTGTTAATGTTACTACTGTTATTACTAGCATTAATCCACCAGCTTTGAATATTCTATTTAGTTCATTTTCTTTATATTTAAATATTGCTGATATCATTAAAAGTATTGAACATATTAATAGTACATATCCACAATTTTCTCTTGCTCCTGCTTTTGGTAAACTTTTTGTTGTCTCTGTAGTATTATAGTCTGTTTTTCCAGTCATATTTTCTGTAGTTTTCCCTGTTATATTTCCTGTTGCATTCCCTGTTGTATTTCCTGTTGTATTTCCTGTTTCATTCCCTGTTGTATTTCCTGTTGTATTTCCTGTTTCATTCCCTGTTGTATTTCCTGTTTCATTCCCTGTTGTATTTCCTGTTGTATTTCCTGTTGTATTTTCTGTTGCATTTCCTGTTGTGCCTTTTTTAACAGAATCTATTGTTAATACATTATTTAATCCTTGTATGTCATTTTCCGTATATGATTGCTCCTGTCCTTTTGTTCTAAATTTTACATTTTTTAGTCCAAAAGTTGTTTTAGTACTTGTTTCCTTTATTGCTTTAAATTTTAATTTAAGCGTACTTGTCCCTTTTTCTGCCAAATCATAATATATACATGATAATTTATCTCCATTTACCGCTGCATACATTCCTGTTGTTGAGCTTTCTTCAAATTGATAAATTTCTTGATTATATTTAACTTCAAAATCACATGCTACTATTTCTTCATTTAGGCTTATTGTTACTTCTACTTCGTCTCCTACTTTTATATCTGTCTTTCCTCCTGTTAGCCCTATTGTTAGCTCAAATGCAGCATTCGATGTTGTTATTAATACTATTGATATTAATAACATTATAAATGATATTGTTAATTTTCTTATTAATTGTTTTTTCATAATACATTCTCCTTTTCTTTATTTTAGCATACTATTTTTTCATTTTGATTACATTCATTTTACATTTATATTACTAATATAGTAAGGAGATATTTATATGAATTTTATACATAAAAACAGCTAGACTATTTTTATTATCTAACTGCTTTTCCTAAATTTAATTTTAGCTAAAAAATCTTTTAAAATCTTCTTCATTTATTTTTTCTTTTTCTAACAATGCTTGTGCTATTAAATCCAATTTATCTCTATGTTGTTTTAACAATTCTTGTGCATCATTATACGCTGTATCGATTAATTTTTTAACTTCTTGTCCTATTTTATCACCAATATCTTCTCCAAATATTTGCATTTCATATGGTTCTTTTCCTTGGAAATCTATTGGTCCAAGAGTCTTACTCATTCCATATTTTGTTACCATGTCTCTTGCAATTTTTGTTGCTACTTCTATATCATTGCTTGCACCTGTTGAAATATCATCTAAAACTAATTGTTCTGCAGCTCTTCCTCCTAGTAATGCAATTAATTTTTCTTCCATTTCTGTTTTTGATATATAATATTTATCTTCATCAGATTTGTACATTGTATATCCACCAGCTACACCTCTTGGTATAATTGATATTTCTTTTACATCTGTTTGTGTTGGTAAATATCTACTCACAACAGCATGTCCTGCTTCATGATATGCTGTTAATTTTTTATCTTTTTCTGAGTATTTTCTAGTTCTTTTTTCTAGTCCAACTGTTACCTTTTTTACCGCTTCTTCTATATCTGGATTTTCAATGTCTTCATGTTTATTTTTAGTAGCTATAATTGCCGCTTCATTTAAAATATTTGCAAGTTCTGCTCCTGTAAATCCTGCAGTATCTTCTGCAATGCTTTCTAAATTAACATCATCTGATATTCTTTTATCTTTACTATGAATTTTTAAAATTTCTAATCTTCCTTTTAAGTCTGGTGTTGGTATTGTTATTTGTCTGTCAAATCTTCCTGGTCTAAGCAAAGCTTTATCTAACATTTCTGGTCTATTTGTTGCAGCTAATACAATTACTGTTTCTTCAGAACTAAATCCATCCATTTCTATTAGTAATTGGTTTAATGTTTGATTGTTTTCTGTTTCTGATCCGCTATTTGATGTTCTCCTAGAGCCTATAGCATCTATTTCATCAATAAAAACTATACATGGTGATATTTTTCTTGCTTTTTCAAATAATTTTCTAACTCTAGATGCTCCAAGACCTGCAAACATTTCTATAAACTCTGATCCACTCATTGATATAAATGGAACATTTGCTTCTCCTGCAATAGCTTTAGCTATTAAAGTTTTTCCTGTTCCAGGTTTTCCATATAATAAAACACCTTTTGGAATTTTTGCTCCCATTTTTGCAAATTTTTCTGGTTTCTTTAAAAATTCAACAATCTCAATTAATTCTTCTTTTTCTTCATCTAATCCTGCTACATCATCAAATTTTATTTTTGTTTTTCTTTCTGTGTCATCATAAACTTTACCTTTTTCACCAAGTCCTTGCATTTTTATAATCATAATAATTAATATTACCATTAAAGCTGTTGGTAAAAATGTAATAATTACACTTGCCATTTGTGCAAATACACTTTTAGGTTTTTGAATTAATTCTATTTCATTTCCTTCTGCTACTTTGCTTTGTATTAAATTCATAAAACTTTCTGTTTCAGGTACTATTGTTGTCTTTTCTTTTTCTTCATTTTTTAATTTTACTTTTACTGTTGTACTTCCTGTTGTCATTTCTACTTTTTCAATATTACCATAAGAAATTTCTTTTATTAAATTTGTATATGCTAAAGTTTTTTCATCTTTTTTATCTTGATTTTTTACATAAAAAATTGCTACCCCTGCTAATGCAATTATTAATATTGCTAAACCAATTATAAGCATAATTAATTTATTATCTTGTTTACTTTCATTTTTGTCTTTTTTATTTTGGCTCATTTTTACTCCTTTCTACATCCTCTAAGCATTAGAACCTTCTGGCTCTTCTCCTGCATTATTATCTTCCTTTTCTTTTTTATCTTTCTTTTCCTTAGATTTTGGTTTTTGTGTTTCTTTATCTTTCTTTTCTTGTTGTTCTTTTTCTTTTTTTCTAGTTTCTTCTTCCTCTTTTTCTTCTAACTGTTTTTTTACTAGTTCTTGTGCTTCAACTATTTTCATTAATTCTGCTTGCTTCTTTGTAAAATCTACTTTTAATATAAATATTGCTGCTACTAAATAAATAGCTGCTACTGCTATATACATTACTTGGAAATATTGCATATTAAATTTAACAAATATATTTATAGCTATATATATTATATTTAATATTGTAGATAAAGTAAGTGCATATACTGCCATATTAAATATAGCTACAAATCTCATTTTTATTTTCGCAATCCATGTAGTTAAATATCCAAACAAGCTTAAAAATACGGCATTTGAAAGTGTTGTAAGGAAATACATAATAAAACTATAAACAAATACTGTTAAGAATTCACTAGCATATAAATTAATAATTTGTGAGCTATGAGCATAGTTAATAACATCTTGTTTTGTAAATTCTGTTATTCCTATTTGACTAAATATTTCACTATATTCATAATTTATATTTCCTGCTACTCCTTGACTTTTTAATATAACTTTATTTTTTAAAATAATACATCCTTGTCCATTTTCATTAATATCATTTATATATTCATTAATTTTTTGTTCATCATCTGTATTAGTATCTACAATAATTTTTCCTATAATAGAATTTTTTTGAGCTATAGTTATTACATCTTCTGAATTCACACTTAGTTTGCTTTCTTTATAAGAAAATTCAGGGAATTGATTTTGAAGATAATTTGCACCATCTTGTACTAAATTGTTTGTTTTATATATTATTCCTAAACCAAGTATAATTGCTAATATAACAACTAATTTAGCTATATATTTAATTGCATTTCCTAGTCCTTGTGCTGCCATTTCTGGATATTTTTCTATTTTTGTAATTGAATACCATACCTTTTTAAAGAAATTTGGCTTTAAAATATTTATTTCTTCATTATTTTGTTCTTTAACTTCTTTTTTGTTGTCTTCGCTCATTATCTATACTCCCTTCTTATATTAGAATCAACGAATTTTGGATTTATATTAAAAATAACTTTATCTCCTATTTTAATATTTTTATTTGTTATATCACAAGTTATATGAAAAGTTCCTACTCTTCCTAATATTTTGCAATTATAATCTCCTATTTTTACATACAAGGCTTGTTTTTTTACAGAATCTTTTATATCTCTTACAATATATCTTATTTTATCAACAGTTCTAAACATGTCCCTGTTATTTGCTAGATTAACCCCATTCATATATCCACAAGGTATTATTGCTACTTTTGTATCTTTTTTTGTTTTATATGTATTAGAATATCCTATATTAAATCCTTTTGGTAGTTCTTTTATTTCAGATACTTGTGACTCTAAATATGCTATCTTTTTTAAACCTATGTTGTTTTTAAATGATAATCTTCCTAAAAAAGCAGATCCAATTCTTACTGCATTTAAATGCATATTAGGAAATTTTACAAATGCTGAAGAATTACATATATGAAGAATTCCTGTTTCAATATCGTTCATTTTTAAGACTTCTATTACTTTTATAAATCTTTCAAATTGTTTTTTAGTATATTTATCATCATAAAAACTTATAGAAAAATGTGAAAATGTACCTTCTATTTTTATATGTTTCATATTTTTTATTGTTTCTATTATTTCTTCTCTGTTATTATATACAAATCCATATCTTCCAAAACCTGTATCTATTTTTAAGTGAACCCTTATTTTTTTATTTTTGTTTTCACCTATTTTTTCGATTATTTTAGCATCTTCTTTTGAACCTAATGTTAATATAATATTATTGTCTACTAATGTTTCCACATCTTGTTCTATTGCTGTTGATGATAACATTAGTATTTCTTCTTTTATTCCAGCTTCTCTTAATTTTATTGCTTCATCAACTGTTGAAACAGCAAAAAATGATATTCCATTATCAATTAAAAATTTAGTATATTCTACTATTCCTAATCCATATCCATTTGCTTTTACAACAGCTATTATTTTTAATGAATTTCCTTTATCATCTTTTTCTGTTTTATTAGCATATTTCTTTATTTGTTTTATATTATGGCTTAAATCATTTTTATTAATTACTAAGGTATTCAATTTTTTCTCCTTAATGCCTTTTTAGGCTCATTGTTTCACTATTTTTTATTTTTAAATTTCATTTTTATTTGTCTTAGTGTTCTAAATGCTTTTTCTGAAAATCTGTATAATTTATATGTTAATGGTTTAAATGGATAATATACTTCTCCTATAAATTCTGTGAAAGTTGCTCCAAATCCTTGTTTGAATCTATATAATCCATATTGAGGATGATTTTCATCTACAACTCCTGATACTCCTCTAAAGTCATATACATCATCTTTTCTTTCTATTGCCATTTTTATCATTTCCCATTGTAATAAATAATTTGGCATTAGATTTCTATGTTTATTACTACTTGCTCCATATAAATACCATGTTTTATTTCCATAAAAGATTGGTATAACTCCTGATATAGGTTCTCCTTCATAATATGCCATTAACACTTTCATATGTTTTGGACCTAAACAGTCATACATTTTTTCAAAATATTCTAATGGACGAATTATAAATCCGTCTCTTGCACCTGTTTCTATCATAATTTTATGGAAGTCTTTTAAATCTTCTTTTGTTCCTTCTTTTACTGTTACTCCTTTTCTTCCTGCTAATCTTATGTTATATCTCCATTTTTGTTTAAACCCTGCCATAACTTCTTCTTCTGTTTTATCTTTTATATCTAATCTAAATACGTATCTTGGTTGTATTTCATCTTTAAAATCTTTGGCATCATCTTTTATTTTATATCCTAAATTTGTTACAATATCTCTAAATGTTTCATCTTTACTTAATATGTCTGGTTCCATTCTTAATACTATTGCATTGTATTTTTTTGCAAGTTCTTTTGCTCCATCTGTTAATTGTTTCATTATTCCAATATCATGTATGTCACATACTGGGCCTCTTGATGAATACATTATATTTCCAAATATAGGCATTTTTCTAATCCACACACATAATGAACCTGTTATATTCCCATCTTCGTCTTCTGCTAATATTACTTCTGGTTTCCAGTTTGGCTTTTTAACTTCTGCCCATTCTAATGATTGTTGGAAATTACATCTTTCGTTACTTTCTAAAAATTTCTTGTATTTTTGTTTCGACTCTTCATCTTCTACGAATCTCATGGTTTTATTTATTCCTCCTATTTTATTATTTACAATATATTGGTATTTTACACTAAAATATGAAATTTTACAAGTAATTTACATAGCTTGTATATAAAAAAATTAAAACATTATAAAATTAGTTTAATATAACCTTTTTATAAGTGAAATTTTATTTTTAATATCTCTAAATTTATTGATAAAACAACTTTCTAATGTTAAAATATAGCTATAAATTAGCTTAAACAAATATATATATGAGGTTATACTATGAAAAAAAGACAAGAAATATATAATTTATATTGGTATTTTGCTTGTGAAAGACAAAATATATTTATAAAAAAATTGAATAATGAATCGGCTCCCTGGACAAAAGACTCTATATTGCAAGAATATAAATTTTGTAATAGCTATAGAGTTAATGATAGAGTTAGCCAGTATTTATTAAAAAATGTTATATATAATGATAAAAAGTATTCTGATGAAGATATGCTTTTTAGAATATTATTATTTAAATTATTCAATAAAGAATCCACTTGGGAGTTATTATTAAATAATTTTGAAGATATTACTTTAAAAACATTCAATATAAAAAAATATTCTAAAGTACTAGAAAATGCTATATCTAATAACATAAAAATTTATAATGACGCTTATATAAGTTGCGCCAACAAAGCTTTTGGCTATGATAGAAAACATGATAATCATTTAGCATTACTTAATAAAATGTTTAATGAAGATAAAATGCAAGATAGAATTGTTACATGCAAAACTATGGAAGAAGCATTCAATATAATTAAAAGTTATCCCCTAATAGGAAACTTTATGGCTTATCAATTAGTAACTGATATTAATTATAGTGAAGTTGTAGATTGGAAAGAAAATGAATTTACAGTCGCTGGACCAGGATCACTTCGTGGAATTAAAAAGTGTTTTATTGATAAAGGCAAAATGAGTAATGAAGATATTATTAAATATATGTTTAAGCATCAAGAAGAAGAATTTAAAAGACTTAATTTAGATTTTAAAAGAATTGGTAACAGACCTTTGCAATTAATAGATTGTCAAAATATTTTTTGTGAATTAGATAAATACTGTAGAAAGGCTTTTCCTGATTTAAAATCTAATAGAACTAAAATAAAAAAACATTATATTCCTAAAAAAGATAAAATTGAATATATTTATCCACCAAAATGGAATGTTGATTTTTATTAAGTTTTAATATTTTAAATATTTAATACAAAAGCAAAAATTAGTTTAGAATAATAAAAATTAGATAATAATGGAGTAAAAAATGAATTATAATGAAATGAAACAAGCTGTAAAACTATTAAGCAACGAATGGAATTTAGGAAAAAAAGAAGCTGAAACTGATAGCGACATTTGTACTTGGATATATTTAGTTGATATTTTACAGGAAAGTGAAAAAATAATAAAATATAAAGATGGAAATAAACTTATAGGATTTTGTGGTTATTCTAAAAATTCTTCAACTAAATATAAATTGCGTAAGAAATTTTATAAATTTATTAAAAATAGGTTATATAAAAGCAAAAGTATAAAAAATTTAAAGGCATTTAAAGAATATGAAAGCAACTACAATTATACTCCAGAAGAATTAAAAAAACATTTTGATGGAGAGGTTTCTATATTAATAGTTGACAGAGATTATAGAGGACAGAAAATAGGTGAAAAATTATTATTAGATGTGTTTGAGCTTGCTAAAAAGGATAACATGAAAAATCTTCAAATATTAACAGATGAGTCATGTAATTATAAGTTTTATGAAAAATTAGGATGCAAAAAAGTATATGAAACAATAGTTGAAAATAAAGAAATAGGACAACTTGGAAATGAATATACTGAAAAAGCATTTATATATGAAAAGAAATTATAGAAAAATTATTATAAATTAAGTCTTATATAAGATAAAAACTCACGAACTTTAATTAGTCCGTGAGCTGTTTTTTATGGAGCAGGTAGTGGGAATCGAACCCACGTCATCAGCTTGGAAGGCTGAGGTTCTACCATTGAACTACACCTGCATATTTTTCCTCCTGACAATTATAGATTATAAATGTTTTTTATTATTTTGTCAATACATTTATTTAATTTTTTCCAATTTATTTATATTTATTTTTTTACTTATTTTTTTAAAAATATTTATTAATGCAAACAAGCCTTTATTAATCCCACAAACAATGGTGCTGGATTATTTGGTCTTGATTTTAATTCTGGATGAAATTGTCCTGCTATAAAGTATGGATGTTCTGGAATTTCTACTATTTCTACTAATAGTCCATCAGGTGATGTTCCAGAAATCTTTAAACCTGCTTTTTCTAATTTTTCTCTGTAATCATTATTGTATTCAAAACGATGGCGATGTCTTTCTGAAATTTCACTTTTTCCATATACTTTACTTGCTAAAGTTCCTTCTTTTAATACACATGGATATGCTCCTAATCTCATTGTTCCACCTTTTTTGTCTATTCCTTTTTGTTCTTCCATGATATGAATCAATGGATTTTTTGTATTTTCGTCAAATTCTGCTGAATTTGCATCTTTTAATTTTAATACATTTCTTGCAAACTCTACAACTGCCATTTGCATTCCTAAGCATATTCCTAAAAATGGGATTTTATTTTCTCTTACATATTTTATTGTCTCTATCTTTCCTTCTATTCCTCTATTTCCAAATCCTCCCGGAACTACTACTCCATCAAATCTTGATAATTTTTCTGCTACATTTTCTTTTGTAATTGTCTCTGAATCTACTAATTGTACTTTAACTTTTACATTATTTGCAAATCCTGCATGATATAAACTTTCTATAACAGATATATATGAATCCTCTAATTTTATGTATTTTCCTACTATCGCTATATTTACCTTTTTTTCTGGGTCTATTTTTCTAATGTTTTCAATCATTTCTTCCCATTTTTTATTATCTGGAATATATTTATCTAATTTTAAATGGTTACATACTTCTCTGGCTAGTCCCTCTTCTTCAAGCATTAATGGAACTGCATATAAGCAATCTGCTGTTTTATTTTGTATTACACTTGTTTTCCTTACATTGCAAAATAATGATAATTTTTCTCTTATATTTTCTGGTATTTCTTGCTCTGTTCTACATACTAATACATCTGGTTTAATTCCCAAACTTTGAAGTTCTTTTACAGAATGTTGAGTTGGTTTTGATTTTATTTCATTTGAACCAAATATATATGGAAGTAATGTTACATGTATATACATAACATCTTCAGGATTTTTTTCTAGACCAACTTGTCTTATTGCTTCAATTATTGACAGTCCCTCTATATCTCCTATTGTTCCACCTATTTCTGTTATAACTATATCTGTGTCTGTACCTTCAAATCCATATATTTTTTCTTTTATTTCATTAGTAATATGAGGAATTACTTGAACTGTTTTTCCTAAATAGTCTCCTCTTCTTTCTTTCTCTATAACATTTGAATATACTCTTCCCATTGTAACACTAGAATTTTTTGTTAAGTTTTCATCTATAAATCTTTCATAATGTCCTAAGTCTAAATCTGTCTCTGCTCCATCATCTGTTACAAATACTTCTCCATGTTCGTATGGATTCATTGTACCTGGATCTACATTTATATATGGATCAAATTTTTGAATTGTAACTTTATATCCTCTATTTTTTAACAATCTTCCCAAAGATGCTGCTGTTATTCCTTTTCCTAATCCTGATACAACTCCACCTGTTACAAAAATATATTTTGTGTTCATTTTTCCTCCTATCAAAACATCTATTACAGGTTTATCAAATTATCTTTTCAAAATAAAAAAAGATTAAAAAAATTCCTGCAAAATCGGTTTTTTTTTAATCTATTATTATTTTAACACTTGCCTTTTTATTTGGCAAGTGTTTTTCTAATTTTTTTACTTGACATTAATTTTTACTGAACTGTAGCTAATTTTCTGTCAAAAATGTCAAAAAGGGGCGTCCCTATTGACAGAAATTTTATTGACCTATTCCATATTGTTTATATAACCAAGATGTATAATCAAATGGTGT
>ENA-ORML01001224-ORML01001224.1-human-gut-metagenome-genome-assembly--contig:-NODE-1224-length-23552-cov-3.688599_pt1 | contig 23552 bp, 26 predicted proteins | sample MGYA00242103_ERZ508995 | MGnify/ENA primary metagenome ERZ508995 (study PRJEB26280, sample SAMEA2338702) | human gut metagenome | biome: human gut; feature: human-associated habitat; material: faeces... | reverse complement strand
GTTCACACTTTGCGAACGACAACCAAACAACAAAAATTCATATTACATACAACCCACCATGTTCACACTTTGCGAACTAACCCCTACAAACAACAAATTGGATTTGTTCACAAAACGTAAATGATTTTAGCCATGCAGTTGTTAGGGATGCAATCAGTTGTTGGGGATGCCATCCAAACCATCAAAAAAAGCCCACACGCACTGTGTGAGCTTCGGCTAGTAAGTGTCTAAATGCCCTTATGTTGTTTATATTCATTGTATCGTTTTTCAAGTTCCTTAATATTAGCATCACTGTAAAAAGGACTAGCTTTTACTTCAAATGGGATTTTCCGTTCATTAACCAATGCTTTAGTAGCAAGAGTGATCCAAACTGAAAAATTCAGTCCCATATCGTCCAGAATATCTTCGGCTTCTTTCTTCAATTCCGGATCCATGCGAGCTGAAACTTTTGTCGTATTTGCCATGATTACCTCCTCCTGTATTCATACTGTAATTACATTGTATACCCAATGTGATTCAAAAACCGATGAAAAAGATAGATGATTTATGGGATGTAAAAGATGCAAAAAAAGCCCACACGAACTGCGTGAGCTTCTGCTAGTAAGTGTCTATTAACTGTTATACCTAACCATTCAGATAATCAGCAACTTCAGTCAAATTGCGGTACACGAACATGGTAGCCTTAGCGTCAGCCAAGCTGTCATGTGCATGTCCATTTCCCCAGTCGTAACCAAAGAAGTCCGCTGCTTGACCTAATTTCTTCCACTTGTACGGCGTTTTGTTAAAGCCTTCGGGATGAGTATTCTCTTCTCCGTAAAATTCAGAAAACTTAAACATAACATCAACGCTTTTCGAGGAATCGATACTAATTCCGTTAGCCGAAAGAAATTCGTCGTCAAACGAACGCTGGTTGTAGCCGATTAATAAACTCGCTTCGTCAAAAATACGTTGAATCTCTGCTTGGTAAGCGGAAAACGCTGGCAGGTTGCGTACTTTTTCGGGCATAATGCCATTCACAGCAGCTGCTTCAGGCCATTCAGTCTTCTTAGTAGGGTTAAACATCTGATTGAAGAGTTCATTACCCTGTTCATCAACGATAGACAGTTGCAAAATATCGTCATTTTCACGGCTCAAACCCGTTGTTTCCATGTCGTAGCTAATAATCATCACAAATCATTCTTTTTCAACCCAATCAGGTACTTTCCAATGTTTCTTATTAGTGTCATTTCTCGGAACGCCACCACGTTCGTGCCAATTACTTGTCCACCAGTTCAGCATTGACTCCTGCATGGCCTTAAAACGTCTCTCAGCACGTTCCAACGACTTTAAGTCAGTTGCCTTTTCAACGTCTTCAACGCTCTCTACAAAGCGGTCAATCAGCTTAGCGCCACTATTGGAGTTTCGCTGACCGCCAAATGCGTTGTGCGAATCCTTAGCTGCCTTAATCGCATCGTCAAGTCTGCTGTTAAGACGTGCGCTTTTCCAACTCACGTGTGCTTTTTCTGGAATAGGGGCGCCAACAATAGCAGCTAGACTAACAACCGTATCAATATGATCGATTGTGTTGGCATAAGGGCCAGTAGCATACGTATTCAGTTGATCTAGTTTGTCTTTAACATCAGACGATACAATCACGACTTTTGAGCGTTTAGGATTGGACAGTTCGTAAAATTTGACAGTAGGGAAGGCGGGTAACTCACGATTCGCTTTTACAGCTCTCAGACACTTGCGTTGCCACTTATCCAAGTTTGCCATAAATCGTTTTAACTGCTTACCTAACCGTTTCTCCTCAATGCCGTAGTCATTTAACTGCTTATGTGCCGAAGCAATCTTAGATGCCAATTTTTCAGCTTCTTTGTAGATAGCTTGATAATCATCCCCAGAACCAGAAAGCCCAGAAAGTGAAGACTGCATAACCGCAAGACCTCGAATGCCTTCATTGGCTTGGGAAATAGCCGTTGAAACGGCAATCTGCTTATCAAAGAAATCCTTACGCTCAGCGTTATCCATAATGACTAGCTTGCGGTGCCAGTTGCGGTAACGCATTCGCCATGAACGAATCTCACGACTAGGCGCATTCAGCTCACGTTTAAGATCAGCAATAGCCTTAATTACCTGTTCCATAGCTTTCTCTTGGTTGTCAAGCTTGGAAGAATCTTTTGAAAATGCCATTAACTGTACAACCCTTCAATATTTTCCATGCGCTTAAAAATAACTTCAATATGAGCTTTTTCATCAGTGCCGTATTGTGTATACCGCTTCTGAGCATGCAATTCCTGAATGAATCGGTCATTGAGCTTGAAGTATTTAGCAGGCTCACTACCAAAAATGCCATCAGTTACCGCCTTAACATAGTTATCAATATCAGCAGTTCTAGTAGCAACTGGAAATTGACGATAGTCCTTAGAAGTCCGACTAATTACGCAAATAACCGTAACGGAATAGCCGAAGAAATCATCTTCAAGGAGTTCTCTGCCACCGTACCGATAACGAATCGAACGCCCATCATGTAAATGGGTCAGATACTTAAACAACTCCGAATCGGTCTGTTCAAGATAATCTAAGAACCAATCATTAAATTCGTTTCTAAATTTACGATAGCCATCTGGCATATACGTCATCGTGGCATGCCCATTAACACCCCAATTAGGACGACTAGCAGTATGCGGCTCCAAGGGAATCATTAATTTAAATGCCATAGTTGTTATTCGCCTTTCTTATCCTGTTCTGCCTTGTTGACAATAATCCAGTTCCGCTTGCCATTAGGCTCATCACTCAGTCTAACGAGTGAAAGCGAAAGATTCTTACTTTCTGCTGCAAGCTCTCGGTTGGATTTTTCCTTTTCGTAATCGTCCCATCGACGCCGTGCCACCAACAAAGTATCAACATAGTCATCACCGCTATGCTCCTTCTTGGTAATCCAACAGCGGCTAAACAGCTTCTCCTGCTCAGCTGACAAGATACTTTCCATAACGTAATGAGTAGTCCAATCATGAGGATTATTAGCCTCGGCTCCGTATTCCAACAAAGAGATAATCAGCTGCTGTTGCGCGTTAACGTGCTCCAGATTGATCAGCAGTTTTTTTGGATTGGAAATGTCAGGCTCGCTCATGAATAGAGCCATCGCTACCTTATCAAAATCCTTTTTATCAAAAAAGCCTTTGTCTACCAGCCTTCTTACACCCAGAATTCCTGGTGTTACTTCATGCTTGCCGATGTAATAGGCAAATTGCAGATTGCCTTGGTCATCTTCTTTAACATACTCAACACGCAGCTTTTGATCTTCACTTTGATCTTCGGCTGTTGGCGTGGGCGCGTTCCGCTTAGGAACAACGGCGGCATTCTCATCAGAGAGAGTGTCAAAATCATTGTTAAAGTCAGACGCCATTGCTACCGCACGCTGTCTGATACCATTAGTTTCATTTTTTTCTTGCTGTGCTTTCTTAGCAGCTTGTTTTTTAGGCAGATATTTACGCTTTTCTCTCGGCCCATTAACTTGGAGTTCAAAATGTTCTTTTTTCGCCCAAGTGTACAAGTTAAGCAAATGCTCAGCAGATAGGTTTCCGATAAGCCATTGGCCCACAACCTCTGAAGACAGGGGCGCAACTCCATTCTTGATGGAAGGCTGATCTAGACGCAGATTTGTCAACCATCTGGAAACTTGGCTTTTGCTTATCGTTTTCCCCTGTACAAGTTCGCCATTCTCACCAACTGTAGGATGACTAGGGCCTGCTGCCTTAGCAATTTCTGAATTAGTTACGTTAGGAAGCGATAAAACATCCCTGTTGAACAGGCATGTCGTCAACACTTGCTGAATTTCCTTGAGTAATTCCATAAAAATTTCACCTCACGTAAATTTGTCCGCGTACTTCTATAATCTATTATACCAATAAACCCCAAGGGGCCGAACCAAAATTCTTATTTTAGTTCGACCCCTAATGTTTAATCAAAAAAGGATTCCACGTGCATTTCCACGTTAGAATCCTAATTACTTACCTGCTACCTATTATTTGCAACAAGAGCAAAATTATCATGCTCCGCATAGGAATAGTAATCATCACCAACTACGATGTGGTCTAATAGGCTGATTCCTAGTATCTTGCCACATGCAGCAACTCGCTCTGTAGTCTTGTCGTCTGCAGGACTAGGTTCGCAATTACCTGATGGATGATTGTGCAACAAGATAATACTTGATCCACCTGCTTCAAGAGCTGCCTTGAAGATAATCCGTGGTGAAGAAGTGCACTCGGAAAAATCGCCTTTTGCGACAACCGTTTCTCGAACGATACCTAATTTTGTGTCAAGAACCAACACAATTAAGTGTTCCTGCTTTAATGAACGGAGTTTTCACGAGTAATAACGCCCGATAGTCTCGGATCCATAAGCAAAGCTTGTAGGTGCTGACTGTTGAGCTGTGTATCGCTTAGAAACCTCTTTGACCACATCCAAGAAGCGTTGTTGCTTAGGTGTTAGGTCAAATTCTTTTGTACGCCACTCATCATCCACAAAATTGACCATGGAAGCATCCCCAAGCTTTGCGGTGTTCTTCTGAGCACGTGGTTCAGACTGCACCGTCAACAAAAGTTCTTCCAACAGTTCTGCATTCGTCAACTTAGCCAATGGTGTCGTTTCCTTAATCAAATCGTTCATAAACATATCCCTCTCATTTTCATATTTTTAGCTTCTGACAACAAAAAGGACTGTTGTAAGGAGAATTTACCCTAATCTCCCATTAACAGTCCTTAGACATTCAAAATTAACGATTTATGGACGCTTTAACTTCGAGCATCACTCCCTTCAATGAATTTGAAACAAAAAAGGACTACCGTCACATGCTAAAAAGCAATATTTGGGTAGTCCTTTTTTAGTATATTCTTACTTAGATTTTGGTTTGCGATAACGGCCATTAAACAGTTTAAGGTGTGAGCCAATATCAACAGCAGCCAAAATTAAATCCTGATCTTTAATTTTATAAATGATAACAACGTCATTGATTTCGGTCGGTTGGCTACCTTTAGGTGTATCCCGTAGATGGAATTCACGATAACCCTCATAATATCCTGTTAAGTCATGGTCATGATACTCTTCAGATAAGGTATCGCCAGATAACAAGATACGAATAGCGTCCCTAGTTTCATCAACGATAGTATCATCCAACTTTGCTAAATAGCCTAAGCTACGTTCAAACGATTTTCGGGGTCGAAATTGATATTTCATTGCTGCTTATCCTTTGACTTGAAACTATTCCAATAATCATCGGTTGGATCGACAATTGGATCATCTGGCAGAATATGCATGTCTATTAGTTTGTCACGAGCGATAGCATATTCTAGAGAATCCTCTTTAGCATTAACAGCGTCCAACAGAGCATTTAATTGTTCTTGCGAAATAACAGCCGCAGAACGCTGGTTAGAACGAGCGATCAGAACTGTTTGCCCGTCGTCATTAACTTGATCTAAATAATTTTTCAAGTGATTGCGGAAATCACTTTGAGTAGTAGCAATTGGCATATTTAAGACTCCTTTCTATTTTCCTTCATATCACACTATATATTGTACCATATTACGTACAATAGAAATTAACTATTTATAGACGCTTTAACTTCAGGCATCACTCCCTTCAATAAATTAAAAACAAAAAAGGACTACCGTCGCCTGCTAAATAGCAAAGTGTACAGTAGTCCTTTTTCGAGTATGTATCTAACTAAGTATGCAATAAAAAACCAATCATGCGCTAAAGCCACCCGGCCTCAAAATAATCTAACATCAGACCAACTACATTGTCGATCAAGCTCAAAAGATAAAAGTCAAAAAATAACTTTACGCTTCAAGCATAACACACAACTATTGTTTTGACCGCATTCACTATCTAATAGTTTCATTCGTAGATCTCACCCGTGCCATCACAGCGATCACATTGACCGCCATCAAGAAAATCAATCCCCGTGCCATCACAATCTGGACAATCCTTAATCATAATACAGTCCTTCTTTCTTCGTTAGTTATTTAGAAATTGCTTAATGATACCACAACATAGCAAATAATTGTTGTTTTCTAACTACATTGTCGATCAAGCACAAACATAAAAGTTTAAAGATAACTCTATGTCCTAATCATACCATAACGCAAAGCTTAGATGGGATGTTTGCGATTAGGATCGATGCTGCTTAACCGTTGGCTTGAAACTCTCCCAATAATCATCAGTTGGATCGACAATTGGATCATCTGGCAGAATGTGCATGTCGATTAGCTTGTCACGATTAGCTAGTATACTATCTATTTTCATTCCTGCTTCTTCAGCGCACAATAAATATCGGACGAGTTCAGTGAATTGGAATACTTTCTAAGATTTATTTTCACCAAATTGCAAAAATTGCCTTTTTGTAACTCAACTCTTAAAACAAGAAGTATTCCCTAAACATGCTAAGGGGTTACATTAATACTCATCTTCTTCATTTATCTTAATTATTGATTCGACTTCACTTAATTTCTCCCTATCTACAAACGGATTTTCTTCCATAGACTTATAATCTACTTTTTGAATTTTCCTTAACCAACTCGTATTCCAAAAATCAGTAACTGCATTCCCATTACATACTTGATTTACGCTTTCTAATAATTTACTACTATCTGAACTATTGTCCAAACCTTCATTTGAATTACCTATAAAAAACCTTTGCATCCATAATTGCATATATTCTGAATTAGGCATCTCTTTTAATTTTTGGTTAAACTGTTGCATATCCTCATCAATAAACTTTTGCTTTTCATCGTCATTAAGAGTGTCACAAAGAACGCTTAAGCAGCTAACCACTGCATCTATTTGCTTTGGCGATCTAATTCCAATCATTGTCAAAATTGCAGCAAGTTGATGACAATCTGAATATCTATCATTGAGTAATGCATTAAACTTTTCCTTTATAGATTCTTCAACGTCATTTTCTGCACAATAATTATCAAATGATTCTTTTACATCGGAAATACTATGGAAATTACTTTTGAAAAGGTTTCGGACATAGCTAATATTTCCCTTGGATAATTCACTGAGAACCTTTATTGCAAACTGATTATTAGAATCATCATGTTCACTAATAATATATTTAAATTTTTCGCTTAATTTACTACTCTCAATACTTATTGTTAAACCTAACTTCTTATTAAGAAGGTCATATAGTTTATCTAAACTGTTATTTTTATACTCTTTAGTTCGTACATCACATACTTGTTGATTAAACACATTTTGAACAGCATTCCAAGTATCTTTTGAATTAAAAATATTAAATGTATAAACATAGCTATAGAAATTAACAACCTTATTAAATTTTCTACTTAACAACTTGCGAAAATCTAGTAACGCTTTTTTTACACTTCCGGTGTTTGGAAACTTTAACGCCAACTTATATATCATCAGTAGTTTCTTTTGATTCGAAATATGAGGAAGCTCCATCATAGGCTCATAATCTAACCAATATAATTTATCCGTTTTAATAGAACTGCTAATAATATCGTTACTGACTAATGTTTTGGCATTATTAAAATGCATATTTAATTCTGCTGAAACAAGCGATAATTCTTTAACTATTAGATCCAATGTTTCTTTATTATTTGCAAATATTCTATAGTCATCTCGGTATCGCAATATTTTATAATTATCGATTTCATTTTTTCTTAATCTTTCAATTAAGTTTAAATCCGAATACCCTAATATTAGCTCAGCAATTAAATCAAAAATCCTACTTCCTTGAGGAATCCCATTCGTTTGTCCATTTTGCATATTTTGGATAGCACTATCTATTAAATTGCCTAGAAGTTTACGATTACTCTTTTGCTCCTTAGCAGTCTTTTTCCCATGTAAAGCCCAGACAATTGTATGAGTATAGACAGAACCGTAACAGTTAACTAAGTCTGTTCGTACACAGTACTTGTATGATAACGCCATTTTTAAGCTTTCTTGCTCAAACTCTTTCCACCAATTAATACCTTCATCTTTACCTTCCACAGAAGCACCATCTAGTTTTATAAATGGCATACTTGAACATGTAATACTAGGATAACATTCATCTTCTATTGTTTGAAACCGTTCCCGAAGTATATTCCAATTTTCCTTTTTCGTTATTAAATGAACTAAGCTAACATACAAATACGGGTTTATTATTTGCAATTTTCGCCAATCATATTCCCCATCTTTATTTAAATATAGATTTATATTAATATCATCACATTTTCGTAATTCACTAATAAAAGCAGTTTTTTTAACCGTGATAATATCTGTTAATGTTGCTTGTTGCCCATTTTTAAGTCTTAATTGACGATCAATATTTTTTAATACAGGAGTAAAGTCAAAATATTCTGGTAAATTACAGTTAAAATAATTTTTTGATTGCAAAAATGCTTTTTTAGCTTTGTTTGCATCTAAATCGATTATTTTTACCATATTATCCATATAGATGTCCTCCTATATTTAGCCAACTAGTTTCTGTGTTCATTATTTAAAAGCTTTTCTGTTACTTTATCAAAATCTGAAGTTATCTTTTGTGTTTTATTGAATATCTCATACTCTTTAGATGCTTTCTTTTTTGCGGTATTCATTGAAACATGACCATACCCTTGAAGAACCTTATAATCACGAAATTCCAAAAAACGATCAATACTTTTAGCAAACTGATCCATCGTAAAAGTCTCATGACGCTCTATTAAATCTTCAACGTAGTCAAAATAGCCTGAAACATTTCTTTCAAGTCGTCTAATTTGTTTATCATTAAGGTAGTTTTTTGCAACTTGCGTATCGGATTTAAGAATCCTACCATTTGGTGAATGTTTCCATGTAGTTAAACCCATATGTGGCTTACTATGGTTAGCGTGGTCATATATAATTTCCGCAGCGGTTTGTCCAGTAATTGCATAATGAAATTTATTTTGAACATTTGCATAAAATCGATGAGCAACCAAACTATTTTTATCATAATCAGAACTTATTTCAGCAAAAATATCGGTCACCTTTTGCCAAATACGTCGTTCACTAGCTCTAATTGAGCGAACGCGCTCAAGTAATTCCTTGAAATAGTCCTTTCCTAATAGGGTTTCACCTTGTTTTAAACGCTCGTCATCCAATGCAAAGCCCTTTATCATATATGATTTCAGAACTTTTGTTGCCCATTGACGAAATCGTGTTGCTTGAATAGAGTTAACCCTATAACCTACAGAAATAATTGCATCTAGATTGTAAAAATTAACATTATGAGATTGGGTTTTCCCACTTATAGCACCATGTTGAGTGGTTATTACATTTTTTGCAACAACCACTTTTTCATCTAATTCTCCAGATTCAAAGATGTCCCTAAAATGCCTACTAATAGTGGGAACACTCACATCAAATAATTGTGCAATTGACTTTTGTGTGGCCCACAAAGTTTCATTTGCAATAATTACATCAATACTAATATCAGTATCGCCGCTTTTGTACAAAAGAAATTTAGCAGTATTTATTTCTTTATTATCCAAATCAATTTCTTCCCTTCAATTACTTTACGTATATTAAATTACCAACCTAGCTTTTTTCCGTACTTCATCAAACACATCCATTGGCAGCATTTCAACAAACTGCCATTTGCGATGGTTAAAGTCAAATGACTTAATCTGTTCAACATACACTGTTCCATCAATTTGGGTTCGTCCATCTAGTTGAACATGCAGTGGGTAATCTTCTCCATTAAAAGTTCCATGTGAAATCGGCACTACCCAAGCAAACGGAGAAGTCTGGGCTAACATATTATTGCTAACCACCACCGCTGGACGACGCTTTTGAATTTCCGCACCAACCGAAGGATCAAAATCAATATAGATAATACTGCCACTCTGTGGATAATCTACCATAATTCTTCTCCTTCAGGTTTTGCATTTTGCCAATCTTTTAAGTCATCTGGCATTTGGTATTTACCATGCCAATCCTTAAATAACTCTTCAATGGTTGATGGTACCTTTTTAGCTGGCGTTAAAATTAGAGTACCGCCTTTCCCCTTAGCAAAACGATATTCTGTTCCTGGTTTAACATTAAATGATTTGGGAATGGTTACAACCGTTGCGTTCCCTTGGATTCTTGCTTTAACAGTATCCATCTTGCCACCGCCTTTATTAGTTAATTTGTAACCCATATTATACCATATGTAATCACTAAAGTAATTACATATGGTGATGCACTCGTAGCAGATGTACGGATCAAACTGCGCCAAATTGACATGTTCGAACGTGGTGAACAAGTTGAGCCGTGTACCGCTTAGAAACTTCCTTGACCATATCTTAGGAAGCGTTGCTGCTTAGGTGTTAGGTCAAATTCATTCGTACGCCAATCATCATCAACGAAATTAACCATGGAAGCATCCCCGAGCTTTGCTTTGCGGCGTTCTTCTGAGCACGTGGTTCAGATTGCACCGTCAACAAAAGTTCTTCCAACAGTTCTGCATTCGTCAACATAGCTAATGGTGTCTTTTCCTTAATCAAATCGTTCATAAATACATCCCTCTCATTCTCATATTTTTAGCTTCTGACAACAAAAAAGGACTGTTGCAGGAAACACCTTAATCTCCCATTAACGGCCCTTAGACATTCAAAATATAGCAATTATGGACGTTTTAACTTCAAACATCACTCCTTTCAATGAATCGAAAATAAAAAAGGCTACTTAACCCGCTGAAAGCAAAGTAAAAGTAGCCTTTTTATAATTAATCAATAACTGTTATGCAAAGTAAAACCAATCGATCGCAGAAGTCACCTGACCTCAAATAATTAACATCAGACCAACTACATTGTCGATCAAGCACAAAACATAAAAGTTTAAAGATAACTCTATGTTCTAATCATACCATAACGCAAAGCTTAGATGGGATGTTTGCGATCAGGACCGATGCTGCTTAACCGTTGGCTTGAAACTGTCCCAATAATCATCGGTTGGATCGACAATTGGATCATCTGGCAGTTCTTCACTGATCTGAGCACGACCAGACTTAACAGGCTTAGGTTGGCTTAGTTGGCGCTCATAGTCAGTCAAGACTTTGAGCATGTACTGTACCAGGTTGTCGGGAGTCTGGCTCGTGTGCGCGCCCACGTACTTGACGTGCCGTTCCAAAGCCGCTTGGCCGAAACGATCGACAAAACGGTCATAGACCGGGTACAGCCGCTTTAGCAGATCACGCTGATACTCGGCATCCCCAGTCAAAGCGACCGGGTCAGTCAGCCCGGCGACCATCAAAAGACCCGTGTATGGATTGGCGAGCAGAGCCGTACTTTGTGCTTGCAGAGCAGATAGCGGTGCGGGTTCTGGCACGGCAGATTGCGGTTGCAGCTGTGTATTAAAGTATTTTGGGGCATAGAGATACCTCTGATCTGATTTCGGATTTAGAGAAAGCTTTGCACGGCACTTCTCTATGTCTTTTTTATACTCTGTATCGTGTAGAAGCAAAGATGATTTTATACTATAAGATAAATAAAACGAAAACATTTTAAACTTAAACACTGATAAGAGTTATCTTCTAAGAATAAATGACACGATAACTTATTGAAAACCTACACGATTAATTGCTCGGATCCTTGATATAAAGGCGTTTCAAATTTCTCAAAAGAATCAAATATTAAAGATATTGAAAACGTACACGATAGTCCCTATAAACCTATACGATAAATTCCCGAAACCCTTGATGCAAAGACGTTTCAAATTTCTCAAAAGAATCAAATATTAAAGATATTGAAAACCTATACGATAAGTCCCTATAAACGTACACGATACTAATTGAAAACCTACACGATTAATTGCTCGGAACCTTGATTTAAAAGCGTTTCAAATTTCCCCAAAAAATCAAATATATTAAAGATATATATATATAGCGCACTCGCTAACACTCAGACGCTTTCCCTCCATCCCAGAAAGATCTTTGAGCATACCGCTGAGTCAGCATAACTCCACACGGCCGCTTAACGTACACGGCAACAGAGCGCTTTGGCAGACCAGGGATGTGCGACTGGTAGCATGGCTGGCTGAACGGCAGTGCTGGTCAAGGCAGAAGGCATCCCCTAACGCAAAGCGTAGATGGGAGGTTGCTGCTGTCAATCTTTTGCAAGTGATTGTTCAATCAGTTCAAGGATTTTTAACGGCTCGATTGTTCCGCTGATACTAGAATATCGCTCAATCTGAAATTTAAGCTGATCTAACCCAAACTCATCAAGCAAGGCTTTTAACTTTCCCGTTACTCGAGTATCGGTACGGTCGAAGAACTGGACCCATGTTTTTAAGGCAGTGTTGTATTCCGCAAGCTCTTCTTTTTGGACAATCTTTCGTTTAATCGTAGCAGGCGTATCAGCTGTAGCAGAAGATTGACTCTTGTTCCACATATCTGGATCAGTAGTGCCTAGTCTAAGGCCGAGAATTCGATCGTAAGCCCGTGCTTTTTCTTGCGGTGTCAGCCCACTGTTAAAGTCTACATTATCCAGTTTTTTTCGCTGTTCCGCATATGCGCCTTTGTAGAAATCGTCAGCATCTTTGCTTTCTGGCTTCCAAGTAAAACGATAGGCTACCACTGGACATCCCTTACCCGAACCGTGAATTGTCGTAATGTGAAAGCCACGTATTAATGGCGTGAGTTCTTCCTTGATTGGTTTCAACACTCGAGACGTAAGATTACTGGTTTTCTTCAGATAGCTTTTTGGCAGATCAAGGTGTTCAGCTAATTGTTCCTTTGTCAGTTGCAGGTGACCAACCGTCCGATACTGCTTAATTAGTCGGAACATATTCTTAGCATAGATGGATTTAATATCCGTAAACTGCCGAAGCTGAAATCTCGTCCAATGATCTAGATCATTAAATAGTTTTCGAAACTGCGGGTTAAGCCGAACCTTTAAAATCTGCTTCCGTCGCTGAATCTGAAACATTTCCCAACAGGCAAACTGCGTAATAGTATCGCCATCATCCGTCCAAGCATTAATCGATAACAGCTTCTTATTGGTATTAAGCAGATCGTTAACGAACATACTGGTATGTCGATCGTATTGACTGAGCTGCTGTAGTTCCTTAAACGTAAACGTCAGCTCATTGGTATCTTGATTGTAAGACTGCTGAACAAGCGTTATGAATAAGTTCATTTCATTCGCATTTAATCGCCCCAGTGGAATCGTATTGAGTTGGTTCCCATACTTAACAATTTCATTTGCCAAACATATCACCTTAACCTAAGTTCAAGTTCTAGTTATCAGTTATTCTATTAGTTCATCTTACGTTTTATTGACTACAAAATCATTTTTAACTAAATTCATGTATGCTATAAACAGCTTAAAAACAGTTTGAAAATGAACGATTTGTAGTCAATAAAGATCGAAGCTCCTACTCTCTCAAGGATTTTGAAACGTCTAAAGAGTATTTAAATATATATGTAAAGAGATTTAAAGAGGCCGCTAATCTGAATCCAAAGAAAACCCACGCATCTAAATCAGATCACTTTTAACTGGGTGAACAATTTGTAGTCAAAGAGAACAAGATCACACTCAGGCTGCTATCAGCAAAGCCGACAGGCATCCCCTGTGGGTTCTGTTGACGTGCTTAATGCAGCTCTGTTCTGCAATTGGGGATACAGACGCTGGCTTGTCAACGCTTTTCCTTGCCGTTTTCCAGTTCAGCCAGCTTTTCGGGAGACAACTGTTTATTTTTGATGTTTTCGGGATGCGCGGCCCACTCCGGCAGCTATTCGCTGATCTGGGAGCGGCCGCTCTTTTGTGCCGTACCAGTCTTTGCCAGTCGGTTCTCATAGTCGGCCAGCGCCTTGAGCATGTACGATGCTAGACTGTTTGGCACTTTGGCCGTGTGCGTACCGACATATTTGACGTACCATTCCAAGGTGGACTGGTCAAATCGCTCAACAAAACGGTCATATGCCGGATACAGCCGTTCCAGTAGTCCCCGCTGATACTCGGCGTCCCCAGTCAAAGCGACGGGGTCAGTCAGTCCAGCGGCCATCTCAAACAGCTTAAGCGGAATCTTCTCCATACGAGCAACGGCAGTGATCAGATCGTTGTGCTGAGCAACGATGCTGTCCTTGTCGATTGGTTCCATAAGTGAGTGTGTCCTTTCTGTTAAAAACGAGTTTGTCATTATCGATTTTGTTTTTATATTTTACGGATATAGATAAATATATATCTATAATTGGGAAATTTTAAATCCATTCGTATCAAGGGTTTGCGGAAAAATACGACAACTAAAAAGTTGAAATACGACAAAAGCAGTTGTTGATTTTTTGTCGTATCACGCATACGACAACTGAAAAGTTGCGATACGACAAATTTTAGCATTTTCGTGTTGTCGTTTTAAATCCACATACCGAAATGACGGCGTTTATAAGCCAATACGACAAGACCACAACAGTTATTTTTGTCGAATGACAACTTTTAATTTGTTGTTTCTCGTCAATCAAAAAAAGCATCCCCGCAAGCTTGCAGGTCATGGGGATGATGAACAAAATGTAGTCGAAAAGAATACTTCCTACTCTATCTCACACTGACCATTGAACAAAATGTAGTCGAAAAGAACACCTCCCACTCTATCTCACACTGACCATTGAACAAAATGTAGTCGAAAAGAATCAAAAATCAAAAAAGCATCCCCGCAAATAGGAATGCTTAACGTACCATATTTCGTGTAGCAGAACGTTGTTGGGCTTATCTTTTCAACACACTTTGGGCCCGCGTCCAGAACGGTTCGTCCGTTCGAATCAACAAGCGGCCACCAAAATTACTCGCTTCTGTTCTGCAAAACGACTCGGTCTTCGTGATCGGGTCTTTTTTTGTACTCTATTGTTCCAGCGTTTCCTGCACGGTTGCCAAAATCTCGCGCACATTTAAACAGCCCCAGCGACATCCGTTTCGTTGGCCGTGATTGTAACTAGCGAACACTCAAGTCGCTGTCAGCAAGCCTCTAAACATAACGATTTGGTAAGCAACACCTCTGAAAACAGTTAATGCTGAACCAGTCCAGTCAGTGCAACCAGTTGTTGTGAACACCACTAATGCCGAACCCGCACAACTGCCACAGACTGGTAACGAACAGAACCATACTACGGGTCTGTTCGGCGCTGTTTCCGCAATGGCCGGTTCAATGCTTGCTTTTACCGGCAGCAAGAAGAAGCACCATAACTAAGCTGATTAGCCTCCGATTAATATCAATAGCAAAAAAGGATAGCACCTGTAAGGCTGTCCTTTTCTTTCGCTTATTGCTTCAGGCCGCGTAGCTTGATGAGGTTGCTTCTTTGCTCTAAGAACATCTATTCAGTTGGCAATCCAATTGCGGTCGTTTACGAAAGAAACTTCCAGTGATTGGCGTTACTCATCATCATACCAACCGTCATAGACGTTCCAGTATTTGCTAAGCGGTTGATCGAGCGTCAGCTGTGACTTGAGCACTTGCGAATCCCGCTTTAACAATCTGGCTTTTGAGTTAATCCAGTAATAGGAAAACAAGTAGATTGCCATTAGGAAAACTAGCCGAGATGAAAGAAGGTTCCGTTGCGAATAAGGAATCAGAAAACCACCAAACAGCCAAAAGAGAACAATGGCCATCAACAAAAGTGATAGTCGGGCAATCGATTTTCGATAGGAATGATAGCTACTGTAGTGTGTAAAATCAAAGATTCCAGTAACTAGACCATTAAAGCCAGACATGGTATTTTTTAAAATTGGATTTGGCTTCTTAGATTGTGGATTATTGTCCATAAATGCTCCTTTTTTATCGAAAATAACTCAAAAAAATAAGTCTAAATTTTTATACCCCGAAAACAGGGTATGTTAGTCACTTTTAGACCTGCTGTTAACGCCGTCATATCAATCACGGCGGAGTGTATGCAAACTCAAAATTTTCTATCTTGAATATTTAGGGTTACAACTAGTCCGAAAACAGGGGGGTATAACAATGCCGAGAAAAAATGATGAACAGCTATCAAATGAGCTGTCGAAATTACTAAATCTGATCAACAGGTTAGGTTTTGTCACGATAGACCAATTAGACATGTTATGGTCGGTAATCAATCAAAAGCCAAAGTTATTTAGCAGATATGTGCTAAAGAGAATTACCAAACGTGGTAGTTGGATTAAGTCGATCCCGAAAAAGAAATCGCCAGTGCATAAGACAATCTACGTCCTAAGCCAAAATGGGGAGAAATAGCTAACAAATACGGGCGACTTAGTTAAGCAAACCAGTATCAATTACCATAACGAACAGGTTATTGATGTGATCGTCCAAGGTTCCTAACAAGGCCTTCTGTCTACCGATCATCTTTGATCTGCCCTATCTAAAGGGTTTAGGAAACGAGGCGGATCAATATCGAATCGCCGCTAACCTGCCTTTATCAAAACGTCTTTTCAACCTCGACAACATTAAACCTGAACGCCGAAGCATCCCCAAAATGCTGTAATTCGCACCAAGAGATGCTGAAATCATCATTAAAGCCGGGCTTCTGCAAGGATAGTCCGGCCTTTTTCGTATCAAAATCAAGCATCCCCACTGTTTTGTTATAGTAATTTTGTCATAACAGAAATTAAAAGCGCCCTAACCACTGGCATCTAGGCTACTTAGGGCATATAGGATCTCTTTTTACCACGGTAGAATTACCAGGGTAGATTTATCACGGTAATTTTGTTATGCTACTTTGCACCAAGAGATGCTGAAATCATCATCAAAGCCGGACTTCCGCAAGGATAGTCTGGCCTTTTTGTATCCAAATCAAGCTCAAGCATCCCCGCTGAAGCAATAATTGTTATGCTAATTTTGTTATGCTAATTCTGTTATGCTACTTTGCACCAAGAGATGCTGAAATCATCATCAAAGCCGGATTTCTGCAAGGATAGTCCGGCCTTTTTGTATCCAAATCAAGCTCAAGCATCCCTGCTGAAGTAATAGTTGTTATCACAGTTTTGTTATCACAATTCTGTTATCACAGTTTTGTTATCACAATTCTGTTATCACAGTTTTGTTATCACAGTTTTGTTATCACAGTTTTGTTATCACAGTTTTGTTATCACAGAAATCAAAAGCGTCCTAGCTACTAGCAGCTAGGACGCTTAGGCGCATGGCACCACCGCTGTTACTTCTCAACTAAACCTTACACTAATCGGATTCGTCAAAATTAAGTAAATCCAACTTATGGTCAAAAGCATGATACTATCAATATTGCATTGTTAAGTGGTCTGACAATGTAGCATGATTACGCATCATTTCGCTTCTTTATCTCAATTATCAAATAATTATCAACACAATACTAACTCCGTAATACGCTTATCACAGAAACACGTTGCACTTAGCAACGTGTTTTTTATTTTCAAGCGAATTCCCCGCAAACTTAAAAGCCAATAACTACGCTAATGATGTTAGTAAAACTGCTGAATCCACTAGCAACGACAGTAACGATACTGAAACAACGCTAACCTTTGACACGGTTACTGATAGTAACTCACCAAGCAAAAAGACTAACGGTACTAATGAAGATACTAATGCTGACGTAACAGTTTCAGCATCCCCAGACAGTACCGACAGTACAGGCGGTACAGATAGTAACGATCATACTGTAATCGAAGCCCCAGATAACGGCGCAACTGACCAAACATCAAATACTGATACAGGCGCTCAGGAAAGTATTACTACTGGCTACAGCAAAAGCGGGTTCCTACTTCGCAATCGACTGGAAAACGGAAGGCAATATCAACGTTGTAACTGACGATACAGAGAAGAATACAGCAGCCGTCATGGCCTTTATGAAGAAAGCCCATGACGCTGGTTATCTGCCGTTAGTCTACACAGGCGCCTATAACTTCCAAAGTCATCTGAACGTTAGCGAGATCAACAAGCCGTTTCCAAACTCGCTTTGGGTCGCTTCTTATAAGACGACTGGCGAGATTGATGAACCCGATTTCAATTACTTCCCATCCCTGGAAGGCGTGGCTATCTGGCAATTTACTAGCAACTGGAAAGGCTTAAAAGTAGACGCTAACGTTAATGTTCTTCCGCTAATCAATATTTGTGGAAGTTAATAAAAAACAATCTTTGTGTTTTCAACTGTAATTGAATCTCCAGGTCCATTAAGAAGGTAATCTTTTCCAGCTTGTATCATGCGTGCTAATTTGGGAACGTTTGTCCGTAAGATAACTAATTCATTGTCTACTAACTGATAGGAGAAAAAGTGTTTCGAAGGCAATTCAATAATTTGTTCGTCTGTGTCATTTATAGATTTGTAGATAGTCATTTTTAGTGACTTCCTTTCTTAGAAATTTTGGTTTTTATCCTTCAATTTCTAATATAGTAATCCTGTATCTTAACCGAATAGTTCTAATGCCTGGTCTAGTTTTTTAGCTTTAGTCGGACTTTTTCTGTAGTCAGCAACATACTGGTCCAATAACTGATTAACGATGTTGTTAACGCTGGTACCTTCAAACTTAGCAATCAGCTTAAGACTGTTAGCCGTTGACGGCTTTAAGAGGAAACTGGCGTGCTGTGAGCGACTCTCAGACGAAACTTCAGTGTGCTTAGCTTTATGAGTGGTGGTTCGTTTGGCCTGGGCTTTTGTTGCTGTGTCCATTTCGTCCAGGAATGTATTAGCTGGGTTGCTCAAGTTAGAAAATTCTTTCTTAGTCATATTACTGAATGAATTTCTGTTTAGTTGCATCCGACTTCATCTACATCCCCCTCATCGTATCAATGTTCTAACTTCTGCTAATGTATAATGCTTCGACTTCCTTATCTTCCTCACCTACCACGCCTAGCACGGTTACTACAACCTACCAAGTTATTGATGATGACGACAACGGCTCCGTAGTGACGAAAGGAAACTTTAACGGCATGCTTAACAGTGCTATCACTAACCAAGCAATCATTGATAACAATGCTGCTGAGCTACTCAACAAGTACGTTCTAACATCCCCAGATGACAGCAACCTACTGACTAATAATTCTGGCACCATCACTATTCACGTTAATCATAAGACTGAGACAGTTACTGATACTCATAACGCAACATTTATTGTTTACGAGGACAGCTCAACTCCTGGAAATGTAGGTCCCGCATCAGGAGTAAGCAAGAAGTACATTTTCACCCGCACTGGAACCAAAGATTTGGTAACAGGTCAGACCACTTGGAGCGACTGGTCATCCCCAGGGACGCTGCGAGTTGATCGATACACGTTCACGGTAACGGCCGATTCGCCAAATACCAACGTAACGATCACCTATAAAGGAATGCTGATTGACACTGACGCCGCACCGCATAAGGTAACGAACACGGTCAACTTTATTGACGCTGCCGGCAAGACAATTAAGACAGTCTCGGTATCGGCTGATGATCAGAACAAGCCAATGGACATTAGCAATCTAATTCCAGACGGCTATCAACTGGTTGATTCAGCAAATGCAAGTCTTACCAGTAGCGACAATGGCTCATTTTTTAATGTAGAAGTCCAGAAAGCCTCTGCCGACCCGACGCCAATCAGTCCAGATCATCCCGGCGACCCTCATGATTCCGACAGAGGTCAAAGCGATCAAAACAATCCCACTCCTATTATCGTCAACACCATTGAATTTATTGATGATCAAGGCAAGACGGTCGGCTCAATAAACGTTAAGGTGAATGCAGTCGGCCAAAAGATCATCTTAAACAGCGACAGCATCCCCGCTGGCTACAAGCTGGTAGACAGTACCTCACTAGTGCTGACTGCCAAAGACAACGGTGCAACTATTCAGGTCAAAGTGGCGGCTGATGCTAATACAGACGACAACAGCGGTCAAAACAATCCCGCTCCGATTGCGCCTGGTGATTCTGGTACAGCCGACAAAGGCACTTCTGACACTTCAACCAACTCCAATACGCAATCACAATCCAATCAATCAGATACTGATACTGAGATTCAAGGCAAGCCATCCAATCCCGACAACGCAAAGGACACGAGCAATGGTGCCACTGGTACAAGTTCAACCATCCCCAGCTGGGACAGCGTCAACAGCAATGGTCCGGCAGTTATTGATTCTGGTATGGCAAACATTCTCAGCTCTGGAATTGCAGGTTCTGACAATGACGATAACAATAACGGCTTATCCAGTCTGAATCACAGCGATTCGGCTTCTTCAACATCCTTTGCGCCTGGTACAGCCGTGAGCGCGGAATCTGGGGATGCAGCACCAGCAAGCAGCAATTCGGTTCTTCCACAAACAGGAAATTCGGCTAATGCTCATAAAGCGAAGACAGCCGGAATAATGATGTTGTTGACTGAATTGTTCGCCTCCTTGGGTTTAATGCAAAAGCGGAATAAAAACCGCTAGAAATTTACGCTTTCGCAATGCAATTTCTAGCGGTTTTTATTTTGAATTTTAGACTTCCTTCAATTCACGCAGCGCGTCAGCCGCTACTTTAGAAACGTTAATTTTATTTTCCTTTGCCCAGTCGTTTAGCCCTTTTGGAATGGTAATGTTGCGACGTACCGTTTTTTCATAACGACTATGCCACTTAGTCATGTTGACCGTAACCCAAGAAACTAACTGATTATCTTTCAATTCCCACAACTTAGGATCTTGTACTGTGGGATAATCCGTACCATCTAACATGATTGCCATTGCATCTTCGGCATGAATTAATGCTTCTGCAATAGTATCACCATCGGTTACCATGCCTGGAATATTTGGTGAGGTTACTACATAATAATGACCATCATCATTATATTCCGTCAATATTACTGGATATGCCAAAATCTCTTGCTTCATAATTATTTTTAGGGATGCTTTTTTGCTTTAGTCAAAATATTTTTCATCAATTTGTTCGACAAGTTCTTCGACTTTCAACAGCTGATAAAAACAGCTCCCTTAAGATTACTTGTCAGTGTCTCAGTGTCTTGGTTTTCTGACTTTTCAGCGGGCTTTGCCGATTCAGTCAAGACAATGCCTTTTGCCAACAACAGATTCTTAGATGCCTCATCAACTGGACGCCAACCCGCATTGACAAGATCAGTCAGATAGAACTTGTTGTAAAGAACTGCCAGAATAACATTAGCGATAAACGAAACAATTCCAAACGTGAACAGTCCCAACAAGGCTACGACCAAAGTAATCAGCAGCCACTTCCAGTCCTGCCGAAACAGCATAGGAAAGAAACCGAAGAAGAAAACTGTCCATGACCAGCCCACCTTGCACTGTTTAACTTGGTTGGTAACTGGATTTTCGATGTTTACCATTAAAAAATCACTCATTTCTTTAGGATTATGTTTGAGTTTACAACCAAAAGAAGTTCAGTAGTGATTTACTAATTTTTCTTTAAAATGGCAAGCAAACAAAAACCCCTTAAGGAAACACTTTTATTATTTCAAGTGTCACCCTTAAGGGGATTATAGCCATTGATCTCATTTATTGGTAATCATCATCCTCGCCTTCAAGCCATCCGATAAACTTTAATGTTTCACCAAGCAAAATCATAACATCGTCAAACATACGTAGTCACCTCCAATTAACCATTATTGGATAAACTCAAGATGAATAGTAGATCTTTAACACTATTATATCATATATAAGAAATTTAAATATCTGACTAAATTTTGGTTTGATGTCCTCCTTAGTCAAAATATTTTTCGTCAATTTGTTCGACAAGTTTTTCGGCTTTCAACGGCTGATCAAACAATTCACGATAAAAACAGCTCCCTAGTAATTCAGATACAACGTCTGCGAATCCTGATAGTCCTAATATCGATAACGGTAATGTTAGTGGTTCTGAGAACACTAATACTACTGACGGCCAAGCTAAACCTAGCGATGAGAACGATCAAAGTCTGGCTGACGTTAACCAAAACAATAACGCAAATGCCGTTACGGTTTCAGTTGATTCCTCCATCCCCCGCTCTGGAGCATTTGGAACTTACGGCGTGGCTAATGCTGATAATGCTGAAAGCAACGGTAACGGATCGGCTAGTGTAAGTTTAGGTGCTTCTAACGGTATTAATAACGCTACTAATCCTGTTTCTTCTGACGCTTATGCCACCAACTTAAATACTGATTCTGGGTCTGGGGATGTCGTATCGGCAAGCAGCCTTCCTCAAACTGATAATTCCACGGATTCTCAATCAATTAAGACCGTTAGAACAATCCTGTTAGCTGAATCGTTCGCCTCCTTGGGCTTAACTCTAAAAAGAAGAAAGAACAATTACTAAGGACAATTCCTAAATTCTTGAAAGATGTTTGATTAGCTTGATTAGTTTCGTTCCATCCCTAGGGTTTAATATCAAAAGCGAATAAACAGCTAAATTAAATTAGGCAATTTACGAGTTGAACCAAAACATAATCCCATGACTGATTTCTTAACCACACTTTTAGACTGATGCCACTGTGAACTGGTACAGTCGTACAGTCATTCCTTAACCTAACTTAAGCTAATCCGTTCGTTTTGGATTGAATCAGCTTGAGAATAAAGAAAAGCGGCCTGCATTTTGCATGGTCGCTTTTATGTTATCTATTAACGATTAGAGGCACTGAAGACTATCAGCTACTCATTAAATTGTAGTTCAGAACGTCTGAGAGGCGATTAGCCAAATACCAACGTAGCAATCATCAGTAAAGGAATGCTGATTAACACTGACGCCGCCCCCCATAAGGTAACGAACATGATACTGAGATTGATAATGATGGCAACATCCCCACTACGCCAGATACCGATAATGGTGGCCACACCAGTCAAGATACTACGAATCCTGATAGTCCTAACATTGATAACGGCAATGAGAATGGTAGCAACAGTAACGATACCAGCACTGACATTTGTAGTTAGAGAAGAAGAGATGCTTTGATGTTGTTTCTCTTGTCTTTGTAGTCATTAATAAGGCGCTGAATTTCCTTGATTTCGGATTCCAGACTGTCAACGTTTAGCTGTTTGGTCAATGACGAGTAAGGCACCGTTTCAACCTCAGACAGCAAGTTTTGGAGCCTGTAATCAAGCTTCGTTCTTGCAACGCCAGATAACCTTTTAGTGGTTCTTGCAGATACTCGATTAGGTCAGCGTAAGACTTATCGTTTCTCCAAGACGCAAGATTGTCCACAATTGAGCGGTTCTCGTTAGTTAACAATCCAGGTGTCGGATAAGCTGTAATCAAGGAATGGTCAATGACATTAACGATCAAGGTAACAGTATTGTTTCTAATTTTGATATGAAGCTGATTGGCGATTACGTCTACCGCAGTAACATATTCACTGTGTATTTGGATCAAGGCCCATTTGATCATGTCTGTTGGTTGAGTGATTCCAAATCGGTTCTTCAAACGTTTTTGTTTTTTCATTTAAAAAACTGCAAAATAACAGTTTCGTGCTACAATCATGGTAGTGTAAAGATGTCGTCTAGGTGTAATGACACCAAGCCGATCAACGTAAAAAGCCCCATTCGTACTGCCATACGATTGGGGCTTTTATTTACGGACTAGAAGCGTTCGATTAGTCTACTTATTTATCCAAATGGTCTAGCCACCAACTGAACATCGCAATAAGTAGACCACTCAGTAGTGTAAAGATGT
>ENA-ORML01001219-ORML01001219.1-human-gut-metagenome-genome-assembly--contig:-NODE-1219-length-23633-cov-3.391467_pt1 | contig 23633 bp, 28 predicted proteins | sample MGYA00242103_ERZ508995 | MGnify/ENA primary metagenome ERZ508995 (study PRJEB26280, sample SAMEA2338702) | human gut metagenome | biome: human gut; feature: human-associated habitat; material: faeces... | reverse complement strand
GGAGCCTATGGCTTAACGGTGAGTATGGACTATGCAGATTCTAAAGCGGCTTCCCAGTCCGCCAGCGGTAAAATTAGAATGATGGTTGCCCAGGCGGTAAAGATGGAATTTGACGCCCCGGTGCTGGATGGGGAAGTCCAGGTGGGCGACGTGGTGAATGTTCAGATGCAGGCGATGAATCTCGGCCGGGGAACGGTTTATAATGTCCGGGCGGTTATTGAGGCGGACGGCCTTGTGCCGGAAGGGACGCTTTTTATCGGCAATGTCGAGGCGGGAAAAACGGCTTCCGGAAGTACAAAAGTTAATATTTCAGGACTGTCCGGCGCAAACCTCTATGGCAGAACGGAAGGCGCTGTTACCTGTTATTATGAAGATGAAAACGGAAAAGAATATGAGAAAAAAATGAATATCTCAACGACAATAAAAACGCCCTTTTCAAATAAGGAAGAAACGGAAACCGATGATACCGGCCAATGGTGGACAGTGATGGCGGTGATTGCCGGTATTTTGGCAGTTTTTGTTGTAACCGTTATTCTCAAAAGCATAAAGCGAAACCGGAAGGAAGAAGCGGAGGAAGAGATTAAATGAGATGGTGGCGCAGATTCTGGAAGCTAAGAAAACAAGATGACCGGGTAAAAGTAATGTGCCTGTTTTTTCTGGCGGGGATTTTCTTTTTAGCGGATGCCATTCATGGCGGAACAGAGGTGTACAGCATGGTGAAAAGTCCGGCGGAATATGTTGTAAAAAACGGCGCTGCGGATGAACTGACATCCTATCAGATGAACGGCATCGAATCCATTCAGGATACGGGCGCCATAAGCCGGCAGAGAACATCCCAACTGGCATTGAAGGCCCAGGAGGGCGAGATGACGGTGGAATGTCTGGAACTTTCGGAAGACTATCTGATTTTCGCCTATGGAATTCCGGAGGAGAGCGCAATGAAGACCATTTATCTGAATGAAACCGCCGGTGAACAGCTTTTGCAGGCCGTACAAAAATCAGAGATTGAAGAAGATTATCAGGCGGAGTATATACTTGGAGAGGAGGAGGAAGCCGGAACAGCGAAAATCCGAGTTCTCTCAGAAAAACTTCCCAATGATACGCCGATGGCTTTTTGCACCTCCGACAGTGTTCGGCTGTCCGAAGGAAAAGGGCCTGTGCGGATATTGATGAAACGAAAAGATTTGGATGGAATGAACGGCAAGCGGCTGGCCGCCCTTGGACTTCAGGTGGTCAATGCCGCCGATATGGAAAAGACCGCCATGCAGCAGGAAATGAAATTTATGCAGATAAAATACGATATGATTGCATTGGCTTTATGCCTGGGCGCGCTGCTGAGCCTGAAAAAATTCACCCATGCGGGATGAACGCATGGGTGAAAGTTTTATAAAATAGTTACTTCCTTTTCAAATAATATTTTTTTAACATTTGAAATATCTTGTTCGCTGCAAGAAATTAAATAGGTATCTTTACCATATTTACCGGTTTTTACTCGTATAGCTATTTGGCTATTTGAAAAATTGACAGATATAATCTGGTGATATGGATAAAATTTGTAATTAAAAAATATACCGGATTCAAATATCATTGTTGGAATAAAATTTGTTATAGCAAAATAGATAAGCAATATGTCAACAAAGATAAGAGATTCATAGTTTTGTATGTTTAGTATATTTATTATAATTAAAAGGACACTAAGTAATAGTTTAGTGTATATTTCCTTTTTGGCAGGACTTATAGTATAAAGTCTTTTTTTGCCTTTGATTTTCAGTTCATATATAGGCTGTATGATAATGTATAAAACTATAAATCCCAAGAGCCATTTTAAAGAAGTAATAAGCATATTATCTGTTTTCCTATTGAGAAAATCTTTTACTGGTAAATGGTTTGATAGTAGCTAGTGCAGAAATCAGAATATGAAGAATCCCAATACATATCCCAATATTTATTATAGAAGTAGTAACTATCATCTAAACGCTTGTAGGAATGGCAATATGTTGCACTGCAATATAAATAGCTGCTTTGACCAGCTGTTTGTAAAATTGCTCTTGCAAGGTTTGCAGCAACTGTACCATCTGTTCCCAATACTTTTACAATTACAGCAGCAAGGCCAGCACTAGTAAAATTAACGATTGCTTTTCCATAGTTTATTTGTGTGTAGGAATGGTCAAATGCATTGCCTAATGCGGTTGGACTTAAATTATCTGTAAGGGGAGCCATTACCTCTATTACGGTAATTAAATTTCCATCTACATATAATTTATCATTGACAATATCGTAAGACAAAGTATTTACTTTGCTACCTTCAATGACTTGTACTTCTTGATATTTGTCATTGTTTTCAAGAATAGCAATATTAGAGGCTGTGTAGAGACTATTTGGGCTTGAACCAAGTGAAGAGGATATTTCAGTAATAGTTTCTACCAAGTCAAATTTTTCATTAATAGCCGAGGAAGAATTTGTAGTGTCTAATGCGAAGGCAGATAAACTACAAGACAAAATAAATGTAGCAATTAACAACAAACTAACAATTTTTTTCATGATAAACCTCCTTATTTATAATAGGTTATTGGTTGTTTCTCATAGCACCTATTGCAAGTAAAATGCTTGCGTTTGCACAGACAATGCTTATGGACCAACATATCGGATGATATTTCAAAAAGAAAAATATAAAATACAGGAATATTGATATGACTATAATTATACGTGTCTTTTTTCTATATATTTCCTTTTCAAGTTGTTCCAAAGGTTTATTATTACTGTCTATCGGTGCCATGAAAAAAATGATGATTGATGCTGGTATAAGAATCAATGTTAAAGTAATGAACCCTAAAGATAATTTGTGTATGATTCCAAAATTAAAAAAGGCTATCAATACTGAGAAAAAATAACATTTACCTGGTGTGGCAGCGTGATATCCTCCGGCATAAATCCGTAGAAAATAAAATATAATGGTAAACAGGATACTTTCTACAATACAATTACAGCACGCTCCGATAACTAAAATAGTTGCAATATTGAAAGCTGTGGATATCAGGCCGTATATCCCGTATTGAATAATTGCTGCATCATCTTCTCTTATAAGTTTAGCGTCAATCAAATATTCGGTAAGAAATCTTGAAATCATCTGTCGTTAAAATTTCTTTAATTTTTTCAAGCCTTTGGGTTCTTCTGGCTGGTATAGAAAGAAGAAACAAGCTGAGTTCGCAGCGACAGTGGAAAAGATAAGTGCTAATGACGATAATGTCGTCAAAGCTTTAAATTTGGTGAAATTCATTTTCATAATAACTACCTCCCTTCAATTTGTATAATCATTATACCATCTTTAAGGAGATTATTATGACAATGTAAAAAACGGTAAACTTCATGTCATTTTTAACAAAAAAGCTGTTCCGGCATGCAGGATGGCCTTTCTGTTGGAGTAATTCAATTAGGTAAGGCATAAGTAAACGGAAACAGAAAATATTTGATTTTCATTTCGTATATTCATCGTTCCATGATATTTTTCAACAATATGTGTTACATTTTTCAATCCATAGCCGTGAAGTTTTTTGTCGTCTTTGGTTGTCTGATAGTTTTTACCTCGCTTTCGAATTTCGCCGGAAAAGCTGTTGGAAATTTCGATATTCAGAATGTCTTTAGCGTACTTTATCCGAAAAATCAGAGTTTTATTGCTGGAAGCAGATGAAGCTTCGATGGCATTATCAAACAGGTTGCTCAGCAGGATATTCATGTCATACATGTTGCAACTAAGTGTTGCGGGAATATCCACATCGATGTCCGGATGGATGTGTTCGGTTTTGGCTTTATTAATGAGATAATTAAGTAATAGATTGAATTCTCTATTACGTGTGTATATAAAGTCATCTTCAGGATAGTCAATGTGAAATTGTTCCATAAAGGCTAAAAGTTCGCTGCTTTTATTGGCCCTGGCCATAGATTGGATGGCAGCCAGATGATTATTAAGGTCATGACGGAATGAGTTCATTTTTTCTTCAGAGTTTTTCATGCGGCGAATCTGTTCTTCATAGAGTTTGAGCTGGGTTTGAGCCTGCTGTGTTGTGAGCAGAGAGTGGTAATATTCACATAAATTGTCATAAAATTGAAAAATAATTATATTTGCCATCAATCCTATGCCGGAGCATATGGCATAGAGTTCCATAGAAGTATTATCGTTTATGTACAGGGCATAGAGCATGAAGATAGTACCGATAGGAACTGTACAAAGCATATACCACTCTCTTTTTTCAATAGCACTGTTTTCTAGATGAGTAAAAATGGTTTCGAAGATAAGTTCCACAACAAACAGTGATAAGTTGGCAATTATACGAACTACATTCAACTCATCCTGCTTATTCATAAAGGCAAACACCAAAACATCCCATAAAAACCCGATACTTGTCACAAGAATAATAAAGAATATTTTTTTCAATATTTGATCCGTACTGGGAAGTGTTATTAAAACTAATCCAATCAGGGATGAAAGCAGATTGAGGGTAGGATTATTCAAAACAATCGTACACAGGCTGTTCAGCAGATAATAACAAATTGTCATATACAGCACCGGTTTGGCGGAAGGATAATGTAAAAATATTTTGTAGGCGAAACGCCATATAATGTACGCAAGAAAGGCGTTGGCTATGAGAAAAATCAGGGTATTCATTTTGTCTCCTTATCTACTGGTGAGTAATTTTAAAATATATCTCATTTTTGTAATTTCTGCTGATTGGAAGAGTCTCATTATTGCTCATCAGCAATTGGTTATGCCGGCATGAAATCAGATAACGTGAGTTTATGATATATGATTTATGTATTCTCCAAAAAACTTCATTTGGAAGTTCCATTTCAATTTCTGAAAGCTTTTTATAAAGGGTGATGGTTTCACCATTTTTTAGGTGAATAAGAACCTTTCGGCTTTCACTCGAAAAATAAAGAATATCCTGATAGGAAACTTTTCTTGTCGTTGTTTTGAATTTGTATAAAAAGCCCTGAGATGCGGGCATCACTTTTTGTGTATATTCATTTAATATATCAATAATATCTTTATCAGATAAAGGTTTGACTAAAAAATCCATTGGACGTATTTTGAATAATTCAAGGGCATATCCGGGATTTCCGGAGATAAATACAATCTGAAGGTTGTAGTTCATTGCACATTTTCGCAAAAAATGTCCGATTTTGATTCCGGAGGCATCAGGCAATTGAATGTCCAGAAAAAGTAAATCCGTGGAATTTTCGAAATTTTGATAAAGACTTTTGGCCGTCTGAAAAATATCGGTTTCTATAGGGATGCCATTATTCCGGGCGTATTGTATCACCGTTTCTTCTATAAAACTGCAGGTTGAGTAATCATCATCACAGATAGCTATTTTCATAAGTATCACCTAAGTATTAATATAGTCTTATTTTATTTATATCACAAGGAAATGTCAAATGAATACAAATAATACATATGTCGAAAAAAGGCGCCGGTCCATTTTGAACCAACGCCTTTTGAGTGATTTATGAATTAATTTCTTTGAAAACACCAACGGTGTACAGCACAGGAAGTATCAGGCCGATAAGGGATGAAATAATGCTTTCTCCGTCGGCCAGATTGCTGATGGTGGAAATAGCGGCTAAAACAATCAGGATAATACCTAATATTTTGCAAAGTCCAAGATTTTCAGCTTTCAGCCCGGCAAATCCGGCGACGAGTCCGAGAACGACGCTTATCAGACTGAAAATCATAAAGAAAGAAGCCAGAGCCACCCCGGCGCCAACGCTGCCCGCAGCCCCGCCGATCAGAGCGCCAAGTCCCAGAGAACCGGCAATGACCAAAATTCCGCCGATGATGTTAAAAACAATGTAAAGAATACTTACGACTTTTAAAAGTGTATTTGGTTTTTTCATAATTTTTTCTCCTTAGTTTGATGAAGTGTTGTGCATGGCAGCTTCTCTGTCACGGTGAATTAAAGATAATGTGACAAGGACAGCCAGTACCTTTTCGGTTTGGGTCTCATCATAGATGTCAACTGTGAACAAATCACCGATGGAAAACCATGCTTCTCTTGATTCGGCAATTATCTGATCGCCGGCGTCAACAATCTGAAACTCATGGCCAAAAATATCACCGGTAATCTGCCAGCCAAAGCCTTCGACTTCATAATTATCATGCAGTTGGAACAGTTTCTTTTCACTGATTTCTCCCTGGGTTCCATCTGCCATTTCGAGATAGTGCACTGAGTGCATGGACATCACTTTTCTGTGGATGAAAGCGATTTCTTTGTTATTCATGTTATAAAGGTGCGTTTTGTTTGTAAGCGAAACCGCATTCTGTTTTACATGAAAGCATTCATTATCGTTTTCATCGAAAATCTGATAGGCCCCGTGAAGACTCAGCGCTTTTTCTTTAATACGATATTTCAAATATATCCCCTCCCTCTAATATTAAGTATAGCGGCTGGCCGATATTTGTCAAATGACTCTTATTGAATTTTACACACATCCACCCAGGATTTATAGCCGGAATACTGCTCCAGTTCCGGGATGGTCAGCTTGATGGCGCTGTTGCTGCTTCCGGCCGCCGGATACATGTAGTCAAAACGTTTCATGGATTCATCCAGATAGACTTCGACGCCCTCGTTAATGCCGAAAGGGCAGACGCCGCCGACGGCATGTCCGATGCGCTCCACGACTTCATCCGGCGACAGCATCTTTGCCTTTGCGCCAAAGGCCGCTTTATATTTTTTGTTGTCAACTTTGGCGTCTCCGGCTGCCAGAATCAACAGTGTTCGTTCATCAATTTTAAATGACAGGGATTTGGCGATGCGGGCCGGTTCGCAGGAAAGGGCCTGGGCGGCCAGCTCCACCGTGGCGCTGGAAACATCAAATTCCAGAATCCGATTTTCCATGCCCAAATTTTTAAAGTAAGCTTTTGCGCGTTCGATAGACATTTTATTCACACTCCTGATTAAAAGTTTATTTATTATATGGAAGAAATTCTTTCACAAAAAGAGTATAGCATATATAGGAATAATTTTAAAAATAATTTTTGAAACTATTGACAAATGATAATGATAGTGCTATCTTAGTGAATAGATATTAGCACTCTAGCTAATTGAGTGCTAATAAAACGGAAAGGAGTGGTCTGGTGGAACTGGATGAAAGAAAGATAAAAATCTTAAACAGTATTATTCAAACATATTTGATTACCGGCGAACCGGTAGGCTCCCGGACCATTTCGAAGTATACGGATTTGAATCTGAGTTCAGCAACGATTCGAAATGAAATGTCCGATTTGGAAGATTTGGGATACATCGTACAGCCCCATACCTCCGCCGGGCGTATTCCTTCAGATAAGGGTTACCGCTTTTATGTGGATAATCTGATGAAGGAAAAGATTGCCGAAGTCGATGAGATGAAAGATGTTCTTATCGAGAAGGCGGATAAGCTGGACCACCTGCTGAAAAATGTGGCAAAGCTTCTGGCGGTGAATACGAATTATGCGACGATGATTTCAGCGCCCCAGTATAAACGGAATAAACTGAAATTTATTCAGCTTTCCCGGGTGGAAGAAAATCAACTGCTTGTTGTCGTTATGCTGGAAGGCAATCTGATCAAGAACCGGCTGATTGAAGTGGATGAGCGGGTCAGCGAGGATGAAGTCGCCAAGCTGAATATTTTAATCAATACATTTCTTCAGGGGTTAAATCTTCAGGAAATCAACATGGAGCTGATTCAGCGCATGAAAGTCCAGGCCGAAGGATACGGCCAGATTATCGGGCACATCATCGATGCGATTGCCGTGGTGATTCAGGAAGAGGACGATTTGGAAATCTATACAAGCGGTGCGACAAATCTTCTGAAATATCCGGAATTGGGCGACAGGGAAAAGGCCAGCGAGCTGCTCTATACGATGGAAGAGAAGAAAGCGCTGAGCGAATTGATTGTTGACCAGGAGGATTCCGGTGAGGAAAATAAAAATCCGATTCAGATATATATCGGTTCCGAATCTCCGGTAAGCACGATGAAGGATTGCAGTATTGTCACGGCCACCTATGAGCTGGAAGAAGGGGTTCAGGGGACAATCGGTATTATCGGATGGATTATAAAAAAGTTGTTGGTAATCTTCAAACGATGATGAACCAGCTGGATGATATATTTAAGAAAAAGTAAGAGGTGATGTGAAGTGTCAGAACAGGAAAAGATGAATGAAGAAATTCAGGAAGAAAATATAGAAACAGCCGCAGAAGAAGCCGCGGAGGAAGAAACTGCAGAAGATAATAAAACGGAGGGTGAAACATCCGAAGAAAAAGCAGAGGCAGACGGCGAGGAAGAAACGCCTGAAAAAGAAAACGAACAGAAGGAAGAAAAGAAAAAAGGCTTTTTCCATAAAGAAAAAAAAGATAAAAAAGATGAGAAAATTGCCGAATTAAATGACCGCCTGATACGCCAGATGGCTGAATTCGATAATTTCCGCAAACGCACGGAAAAGGAAAAACAGCAGATGTACGGTATCGGCGCTGCCGATGTGATTGAAAAACTGCTCCCTGTCGTTGATAATTTCGAGCGGGGACTTGCAGCGATGACTGAAGAAGAAAAGAATACATCCTTTGCTCAGGGCATTGAACTTGTTTATAAGCAATTGATGACAACCCTTGAAGGTTTGGGCGTTACAGTTATTGAAGCAGTTGGCGTGGAATTCAATCCGGATTTCCACAATGCCGTGATGCAGGCGCCAAGCGAGGAATATGAATCAGGTATTATAACCCAGGAATTACAGCGGGGTTATTTATATAAAGATAAAGTAGTCCGTCACAGCATGGTGATGGTTGCTGAATAAAAAAGTTTATTAACAACAATTTAGATATTAGCAGATATTTAGGAGGAAATAATTATGAGTAAGATTATTGGTATTGACTTAGGAACAACAAATTCATGTGTAGCAGTTATGGAAGGTGGTAAACCGGTAGTTATCGCCAACACAGAAGGCGCAAGAACAACACCATCTGTTGTAGCATTTACAAAGACAGGAGAGCGTCTCATCGGTGAGCCGGCAAAGCGTCAGGCTGTAACGAATGCAGACAAAACAATCGCTTCCATTAAGAGACATATGGGTTCTGATTACAGAGTAGCTATTGATGATAAGAAATATTCCCCACAGGAAATTTCCGCAATGATTCTTCAGAAGATGAAGGCTGATGCAGAAAGCTATCTTGGTGAAAAAGTAACAGAGGCAGTTATCACTGTTCCGGCTTACTTTAATGATGCTCAGAGACAGGCAACAAAGGATGCCGGCAAGATTGCGGGCCTTGATGTAAAACGTATCATTAACGAGCCTACAGCAGCAGCTTTGGCTTACGGCCTTGATAATGAAAATGAACAGAAAATCATGGTTTACGATTTGGGCGGCGGTACATTTGATGTTTCCGTTATTGAAATCGGCGACGGCGTTATCGAAGTACTGGCAACATCCGGCGATAACCACCTGGGCGGCGATGACTTTGACAGCAAGCTGACTCAGTACATGATTGATGAATTTAAGCGCAATGAGGGCGTTGACCTTTCCGGCGATAAGATGGCTATGCAGCGTCTGAAAGAAGCTGCTGAAAAAGCAAAGAAAGAACTTTCCAGCGCAGCCAACACAAACATCAACCTGCCTTTCATCACAGCAACAGCAGAAGGTGCAAAACATTTTGAAATGAATCTGACTCGTGCTAAATTTGACGAGCTGACAGCAGATTTGGTTGAAAGAACAATTATTCCGGTTCAGAATGCCCTGAGAGATGCCGGCATCACAGCTTCCGAGCTGAGCAAAGTCCTCCTCGTTGGCGGTTCCACACGTATCCCGGCTGTTCAGGATAAAGTTAAACAGTTGACAGGCAAAGAGCCGAGCAAGAACCTGAATCCGGATGAATGTGTTGCCATCGGCGCTTCCATTCAGGGCGGTAAACTGGCCGGCGATGCCGGAGCAGGAGATATCCTTCTTCTTGATGTTACACCATTGACATTGTCCATCGAAACAATGGGCGGAATCGCAACCCACTTGATTGACAGAAATACAACTATTCCAACAAAGAAGAGCCAGATTTTCTCCACAGCAGCAGATAATCAGACAGCCGTAGATATCAACGTTGTGCAGGGCGAGCGTCAGTTTGCTAAAGATAATAAGAGCCTTGGCCGCTTCCAGTTAGACGGAATCGCACCGGCTCCGCGTGGAATCCCTCAGATTGAAGTTACTTTCGATATCGATGCCAACGGTATTGTTAATGTATCCGCTAAGGATTTAGGAACAGGAAAAGAACAGCATATCACAATCACAGCCGGTTCCAACATGTCCGATGCAGAGATTGATAAGGCTGTCAAAGAAGCGGCTGAATTCGAAGCTCAGGATAAGAAACGTAAAGAGGGTATCGAAGCAAGAAACGATGCGGACGCTATGGTATTCCAGACAGAAAAAGCTTTGAAAGAGGTTGGAGACAAAGTCAGCGCAGATGACAAAGCAAAAGTTCAGGCTGAAATCGATAACATGAAAGCTCTTCTTGAGAGAACAAATATTGACAACATGTCCGATGCGGATGTAGATGAAATCAAAGCTGCCAAAGAAAAATTGATGGAATCGGCACAGGGCGTATTTACTAAGATGTATGAAGCAGCCGGCGCAGCCGCAGGACAGAATGCAGGACCAAATCCTTCTCAGGGTGCAAACGGCAGCTATCAGGCTGACGATGTGGTTGACGCAGACTATAAAGAAGTGTAATATAGACAGAGTTGGGTATAACCAAAGATAGATAAAGAGGCTGTTTCGACACCGGCAAAAATGCCGGTGCCGGGGCGTCCTCTTTCGCTACGTTATAAAAGAAGGTGATTGGATATGGCAGAGACGAAGAGAGATTACTATGAGGTTTTGGGTGTATCAAAGTCGGCCACAGAGGATGAGTTAAAGAAGGCTTATCGTAAGCTGGCTAAGAAGTACCATCCGGATACAAACCCTGGAGATAAAGAAGCAGAAGCAAAATTTAAAGAGGCATCGGAAGCCTATGCGGTATTGAGTGATGCGGAGAAGAGACGCCAGTATGACCAGTTTGGTCATGCAGCCTTTGAGCAGGGCGGCGGCGCCGGCGGATTCGGCGGATTTGATTTTAACGCCGCGGATATGGGCGACATTTTCGGCGATATTTTCGGTGATTTCTTCGGCGGCGGCCGGAGCAGCCGGGGCGGCGCTTATAATGGCCCGATGCAGGGCGCCAATGTGAGAATCAATGTGCGGATATCCTTTATGGAAGCCGTATTTGGCGTTAATAAGAAGTTTGAGATGAATTTAAAAGACGAGTGTCCGCATTGTCATGGAACCGGCGCAAAACCGGGAACTCAGCCGCAGACCTGCAGCAAGTGCGGCGGCAAAGGACAGGTTGTCTATACGCAGCAGTCTCTGTTCGGTATGGTTCGAAATGTTCAGACCTGTCCGGACTGTCATGGAAGCGGTAAGATTATTAAGGATAAATGCCCGGACTGCGGCGGAACCGGTTATATTCGGAATAAAAAGACGATTGAAGTGTCGATTCCGGCGGGTATTGACAGCGGTCAGAGCGTGCGTATCCGGGGCAAGGGAGAGCCTGGAACCAATGGTGGCGCCCGCGGCGATTTACTTGTCAATGTCACTGTGGACCGTCATCCGATTTTCCGCCGCCAGGAATATGATATTTATTCCACCATGCCGATTTCCTTTGTTCAGGCGGCATTGGGCGGAGAAATCACGATTAAGACGGTGGATGGCGATGTCACCCAGACAATTAAAGCGGGAACCCAGACGGATACACGGATTCGCCTGAAAGGCAAAGGGGTTCCAACGATTCGGAATAAGAATATCCGCGGCGACCACTATGTGACACTGGTGGTACAGGTTCCTGAGAAACTGAATAACGAGCAGAAAGAATTGCTTCGGAAGTTTGATGATTCTTTAAAAGGAATCCGCCCACAGGAAAATAAATCGGAAAAATCCGAGGAGCCAAAGGGCAAAGAAGGTAAAAAGAAGAAGAGCTTTATGGACAAAGTCAAAGAAGCCTTTGACGATTTGGATGAATAAAACGAGGATATAATTACTATGAAATGGAATAAATATCGCCTGGCAACCACCACAGAGGCGGTGGATTTAATCAGCTATACATTGGCCGAGATGGGCATTGAAGGAATTGAAATTGAAGATAAAGTACCCCTTTCCGAGGAAGATAAAAAACGGATGTTTATCGATTTACTCCCGGATTTAGAGGAGGACGACGGCAAAGCCTATGTTTCCTTCTATATTGAGCCGGAAAAAGACCATGATTCCACTTTGGAAGAGGTGCTGGCCGCAGTCAGGGAACTGGCTGACTTTGTGGATATCGGGGAGGCGACTATCGAGAAATCCCAGACAGAAGATATTGACTGGATGAATAACTGGAAAAAATACTGGAAACCTTTTAAGGTGGATGAACATATTATTATCAAGCCGACCTGGGAGACAGTGGAGGATGTGCCGGAGGACACGCTGGTTGTGGAATTGGACCCGGGAACCGCCTTTGGAACGGGGACACATCATACAACCCGCCTGTGCATTACCCAGTTAAAGAAGTACATGCAGCCGGGCCAGAGCGTTTTGGATGTGGGCTGCGGCAGCGGTATTTTATCCATTATTGCCCTTCTTCTTGGGGCAAAAGAGGCGTCCGCCACAGATGTGGATGTGCATGCGGTGGAGGCCGCTCTGGAAAATGCCGGAGTAAACGGTATTCAGAGTGACGTCTATACGGTACTTACAGGAGATGTTATTTCCGATGAAGATTTCCGTCATACAGTGGGCGAACATAAATTTGACATGGTGCTGGCGAATATTTTTGCCGAGATTATCATTCCGCTGAGCGGCGTGGTGAAAGAAATGATGAAACCGGGCGCGCTTTTTATAACTTCCGGTATTATTGATGAACGGGAAGAAGATGTAAGAAAAGCCCTGACAGAAAACGGATTTGAGATTATGGAAGTGACCCATTCCGGCGGATGGGTATCCTTTACGGCGAAGGCCTAGACAGGAGAAATCATATGCCGAGATTTTTTGTAAATCCGTCCCAGGTGGGGGAAGACAGTATTATCATTCAGGGAAATGATGTGAATCATATCAGAAATGTCCTCCGGATGCGTCCGGGGGACGAATTGTCATTAAGCGATGGTCAGGGAACCGACTATTTTTGCCGGATTCAGTCGATGGAGCGGGATGAAATCTGTCTCTCCATTGAGAATTCATGGAAATCCTATGTGGAGCTTCCGGTAAGGCTTTATCTTTTTCAGGGACTTCCAAAGGGTGAAAAAATGGAACTTATTATCCAGAAGGCCGTAGAACTCGGGGCATATGAGATAATTCCTGTGCGGACGAACCGGGCTATCGTGAAATTGGATGCGAAAAAAGAAGCGAAGAAAATTGCCCGGTGGCAGCAGATTGCCGAAAGCGGAGCGAAGCAGTCCGGCCGGGGGATGATTCCGGCGGTAAAACCGGTGATGGGCCTGGCGGAAGCCCTGGCTTATGCCAAAAGCCTGGACGGAATTTTGATTCCCTATGAAAAGGCGGAGGGCATTAAAAAAACAAGAGAGATTATTGCCGGGTTGAAAGGCAAAAAATCTGTCGGAATTTTTATCGGCCCGGAAGGCGGTTTTGACGAGGCTGAGGTGGAAGCAGCCATGGCGGCCGGAGCCGTGCCGGTGACCCTTGGCAGGCGCATTTTAAGAACGGAGACGGCAGGGCTGACCATGTTGTCGATATTGATGTTTGAATTTGAAGAGGAATAGTATGGAAATCAATTTGGGCCACAGTGCCGTTACAAAAGAAATATATCTGGATAATGCTGCGACGACAAAGGTTTATCCTTCCGTGTGTGAGAAGATGGTTGAGGTGATGTCAAAGGATTATGGCAATCCGTCCTCATTGCATATGAAGGGCTTTACTGCGGAGCAGTATGTGAAGGAAGCAAGAAAAAACATTGCTTCGGTGATGAAGGCGGATGAAAAGGAGATTGTATTTACCTCCGGCGGTACCGAGTCCAATAATATGGCGATTATCGGTGCGGCCATGGCAAATAAACGGCGGGGAAAGCATTTGATCACCACGTCCATTGAACATGCTTCGGTATATAATCCCTTCATCTGGCTGGAGGAACAGGGCTTTGAAGTGACTTATCTTCCGGTGGACCATCATGGCGTCGTTTCGCTGGAAGCTTTGGAGGCGGCCCTCAGAGAGGATACGATTCTGGTGTCCGTTATGGCGGTCAATAATGAAATCGGTACGATTCAGCCATTGGATGAAATCGGCGCCGTGATCAAGAAAAAAAGCCCGGAAATTCTCTTCCATGTGGATGCCATTCAGGGATTTGGAAAAATCGAACTGTATCCGTCAAAGCTTCGGATTGATTTAATGTCGGTCAGCGGACATAAATTGCATGGTCCGAAGGGCATTGGATTTTTATATATTAAAAACAAAGTGAAGGTTCAGCCTTTGATTTTGGGCGGCGGGCAGCAGAAGGATATGCGTTCCGGCACAGAAAATGTTCCCGGAATCACAGGCCTTGGCGAGGCTGTGTGCCGGGTATTTGAAAATTATAAAGATAAGCAGAGAAATTTATATGCTTTGAGAGAACAGTTTGTGAGCCGTCTGGAGCAGATGGACGGGGTTAAGATCAATGGATTTGCCCATCCGGTGTCGGATGTGAATCTGCATCAGGGACCGGCGCCCCATGTGGTGAGTGTGAGTTTTGAAAATATTCGCGCGGAGGTGCTTCTTCATGCACTGGAGGAGCGGGGGATTTATGTGTCTTCCGGTTCGGCCTGTTCGTCGAACCATCCGGCCATCAGCGGTACTTTAAAAGCTGTTGGCACAGAAAAAAAATATTTGGACGCGACAATACGGTTCAGTCTGTGTTATGATACTACAGAGGAAGAATTAAATACCTGCTGCGAAGTTTTGGAGGCTCTGCTTCCGATGCTGCGCAGATTCACACGGGGAGGAAGAAAGTAATGTTTAAAGCCTTTTTAATAAAATATGGTGAGATTGGCATTAAAGGGAAAAACCGTTATCTTTTTGAGGATGCGCTGATTAAGCAGATTAAATATGCTTTAAAGGATGCGGCGGCCTTTGATGTGACGAAGCAGCAGGGGCGGATTTACGTTCACATGCTCGGCGATTATGATTATGATGAAGTGGCGGCGGCTCTGACGCGGGTTTTCGGTATCGTGGCAATATGCCCGGTGGTGATTTGCGACGATCCATCCTGGGATAATTTAACAAAAGTGGTGGGGGACTACATAGATGAGGCCTATGAAGACAAGCATTTTACCTTTAAAGTGGATTCCAGGCGGGCTGACAAGCGTTATCCGAAAAAATCCATGGAGATTAATGCGGATATCGGCGAATATCTTTTGGAGCGTTTCCCGGAGATGTCGGTGGATGTCCATAAGCCGGATGTGATGCTCAATATTGAGGTGCGCGAAAAGACCTATATTTATTCGAAAAGTATCAAGGGGCCGGGCGGTATGCCGGTGGGAACCAATGGCAGGGCCATGCTTCTTCTGTCCGGCGGTATCGATAGCCCTGTGGCCGGATATATGATTGCAAAACGGGGCGTGGTTATTGATGCGACCTATTTCCATGCGCCGCCTTATACGAGCGAGAGGGCGAAGCAGAAGGTTGTGGATTTGGCCCGTATTGTGGCCAGATATGCAGGTCCGATTCGGCTGAATATTATTAATTTTACAGATATCCAGCTTGCTATTTATGAGAAATGCCCTCATGATGAGCTGACGATAATCATGCGCCGGTATATGATGCGGATTGCGGAGCGGATTGCAAAGGAGGACGGCGCCCTTGGCCTGATTACCGGTGAGAGTATCGGACAGGTAGCCAGTCAGACAATCCAGAGTCTGGCTGCAACGAATGCTGTGTGTACCATGCCGGTATTTCGGCCGGTGATTGGATTTGATAAAAATGATATTGTTGAGATATCTGAGAAAATCGGCGCTTTTGAGACATCGATTCAGCCGTATGAAGATTGCTGTACCATTTTTGTTGCGAAACATCCGGTCACAAAGCCGAGTATTCGGGTGATTGAACGCTCCGAACATCATTTGGCGGATGTGATTGATGGGATGATGGAAGAAGCGGTTCGCAGCCGTGAAGTGATTGTCTGCGAATCCGATATATAAGAATTTTCAAATAAAAAAAGGGGCCTCGCATCACCGGCATATACCAGTATGCGACAGCCCCTCATACATTATCTATTGAACAAGGAATGGCTTTAAGCTTTCCATAATTTCGGCGTCATCATCATTATAAATGGTCAGGCTAATCGGCCTGGATAAGTCCAGACTAAATATCCCCATAATGGATTTGGCGTCAATCACAGACCGGCCCGACACAAGGTCAAACTCAGTATTAAATGTGTTAACGGAATGTACAAATGCCTTTACTTTATCAACGGAATTAAGATTAATTTGAACTGTGTGCATTGGAAAACCCTCCCTGAAATACAATGCTAGCTTATAATTTTTATAATTATATATTACAATTTTTCGGCCAAAAAGTCAACACAATTTGGCAATTTAATCAAAAATTAACCGATACAAAACAATTATTTTAATAAATGACGAAAAAGAGTGAATTATATTCGCAATTGTCAGAAAATAACAAAACTGGAGGAAACAGGATGAAAAGTGTCGCTTTTTGTACGCTTGGATGTAAAGTAAATCAATATGAAACCGATGCCATGGAAGAAATTTTCCAGAAGGGCGGGTATAAAATCCGTGATTTTCACGAGAAGGCAGATATATATGTCATTAACACATGCACGGTGACAAATATGGCCGACAGAAAATCCAGGCAGATGCTTCATCGGGCCAGAAAGAAAAATCCGGAGGCTGTTATTGTGGCTGCCGGATGCTATGTTCAGGCGGCAAAGGAAGCGGCAGAAGCGGACGAAGCCATTGACTTAATTGTCGGAAATAACTGTAAAGGGCAGATTCTGTCCCTGGTGGAGAATTTTGCCGCAGAGCGGGAGGCCAGGAGGGGCAGGGCACAGCAGGCGGGTGGAGCCGGAGCGGCCGCGGAGCCGCAGGCAGTTTCTTCCAACTGGCTGGATATTAATCAGCCCTGTGAGTATGAGACTTTATCCATCACAAGGGTTTCGGAGCATACCCGGGCTTACATTAAGATTCAGGATGGCTGTAATCAGTTTTGTTCCTATTGTATTATTCCCTATGCGAGAGGTAGGGTGCGGAGCCGCAGGCCGGAAGATATTATCTCTGAAGTTTCGGCGCTGGCATTGGCCGGATATAAAGAGATTGTTTTGACCGGAATTCATATTTCATCTTATGGCAGAGATTTCGATAATGAGGTCGATTTGATTTCTTTGGTCGAAAAACTTGCAGTTATTGGAGGTATTGAGCGGATTCGTTTCGGCTCATTGGAACCGGGGATTATTACGGAGGATTTTGTTCGGAGGCTGGCAAAGCTGCCTCAGATTTGTCCTCATTTTCATTTATCTCTGCAGAGCGGATGCGAGGAAACGCTGCGGCGGATGAACCGTCATTATACGCCGGAGGAATATGCTGCCCGGTGCGAGCTGCTTAAAAAGTATTTTGACAGGCCGGCTTTTACGACGGATGTTATTGTCGGATTTCCGGGAGAGACGGAGGAGGAATTCGCCCGGACAGAGGCTTTCCTTGAGCAGATTCATTTTGCCGAGATGCACATATTCAAATATTCTCCGAGAAAGGGCACCCGGGCGGCGGTCATGCCGAATCCGGTGGATGAGCGGATTAAAACCGAGAGGAGCGGGCGGCTTCTCCGGCTGGCAGAGAAAATGACGCAGGATTACCGGGAAAGCTGCCGGGATAAGGTGCTGGAAGTTCTTATCGAGGAAGCGGTGGACGTGGATGGCGAAACGGTGTGGACGGGCCAAAGCCGGGAATATATAAAATGTGGGATAAAATCTGACAAAATCCAGTCAAAAGATGTCGTGCGCTGTCGAATGACTGGCGTAAAGAATGAAGATTTTGTGTTTTGTGAAATAATTGATTGAATTATTTTATGATTTATATTAATATAGTGAGTAAGTGTAAGGAAGTGATTTTATGGAAAACATGGCAAATACACAATATTTTAAAGTGAGTAATAATGCTGAGATAACTGTAAAAGATATTTTGGAGGCGGTTTATATTGCTTTGACAGAGAAGGGATATAATCCGGTCAGTCAGATTGTTGGGTATATTATGTCTGGAGACCCAACATATGTGACAAGCTATAAGAATGCTCGCTATCTGATTATGAAGGTGGAGCGGGACGAGCTGCTGGAAGAACTGCTGAAGAGTTATATTGATGTAAATCTCAAATAAAGCCATGCGTATATTAGGATTGGATTATGGTTCAAAGACTGTGGGCGTAGCAGTCAGCGATGAATTAGGATGGACGGCTCAGGCGTTGGAAACAATTTCCAGAAAAGATGAAAATAAGTTGCGGAAAACACTGGCCAGGATTGAAGAACTTGTAAAGATTTACAATGTGGAAAGGATTGTTCTTGGATATCCAAAGCATATGAATAATGATGTGGGAGAACGCTGTGCGAAAACAGAATCTTTTAAGGAGATGCTGGAGCGCCGGACGGGTCTGCCGGTGATTTTGCAGGATGAGCGGCTGAGTACCATCTCTGCAGAACGGATTCTTATGGAGGGCGGAGTCCGCAGGGAGAACCGCAAGGATTATGTGGACAAGATGGCGGCTGCCTTTATTTTGCAGGCATATATGGATCGGATGGCCAATGAACAGAAAAATCGGGTGATTTAAGTGGCGGAGAAACCGGAAAAAATTATATTTTATACAGATACGGATGAAGTAGAATTTTACGTCATTGGGCAGACGCGTATTAATGACGTTAATTATATATTAGTGGCGGATTCAATGGACGACGAGGCAGAAGCTCTAATTTTAAAAGAAACTGTGAATAATGAAGATGCTGAGGATGTGATTTACAGCGAGATAGAGGACGATGGTGAGCTGGAAGCCATATCCCGGGTATTTTCAGAGATTTTGGATGATATTGATATTGAAATGTGAACGGATAAATTCTAAAAAAACGGTCAGAGGACGATAGGCTTTATTAAGCGTATCGTATTTGTCGTGAGTATCTATCATCCTTTGTGTATGATATCGGAGGTTTTATATTGAAAACAAAAGTAGTAAAGAAAGAAAACGAAGGCGTAAAAATCATTCCGTTGGGCGGATTGGAAAGTATTGGAATGAATATTACCGCTTTTGAGTATGGCGACAGTATTATTGTAGTGGATTGCGGACTTTCATTCCCGGCAGATGATATGCTGGGAATTGATTTGGTTATCCCGGATGTCACCTATCTCGAAAATAATATTGAAAAGGTGAAGGGCTTTGTCATTACCCATGGCCATGAGGACCATATCGGGGCGCTGCCTTATGTATTGAAAAAGGTGAATGTTCCGGTTTATGCGACGAAGCTTACCATGGGAATTATCGAGCATAAATTAAAAGAACACAATTTGCTGAAAACAACGCGGCGCAAAGTGATTAAACATGGCCAGTCCATCAATCTGGGATGTTTTCGGATTGAATTTATAAAGACAAACCACAGTATTGCCGATGCGACGGCGCTGGCGATTTACACGCCGGAGGGCGTTATCGTCCATACCGGTGATTTTAAGATTGATTATACGCCGGTGTTTGGCGAGAGTATTGATTTGCAGCGGTTTGCCGAACTGGGCAAAAAGGGCGTGCTGGCCGTTATGATGGACAGTACAAATGCGGAACGGCCGGGATTTACCAATTCGGAGCGGACGGTTGGCCAGTCTATTGACCATATTTTTGACGAGCATCGAAGCGGACGGATTATTGTGGCGACCTTTGCCTCAAATGTGGACAGGGTGCAGCAGATTATCAATTCGGCCTATAAGTTCGGGCGGAAAGTTATTGTGGAAGGCCGGAGCATGGTTAATATTATTTCCATTGCATCGGAATTGGGGTATATTCAGATTCCGAGTGAAACGTTGATTGATATCGACCATATGCGGAATTATCCGGATGAACAGCTTGTACTGATCACAACCGGAAGTCAGGGCGAGACGATGGCGGCCCTTTCACGCATGGCTAATAATACCCACCGCCGGGTGTCGATTAAGCCGGGAGATACGATTGTCTTCAGCTCCAACCCGATTCCGGGAAATGAAAAGGCCGTATCCAATATTATTAATGAATTGTTCCGCAAGGGGGCGGAGGTTATCTTCCAGGATACCCATGTTTCCGGTCATGCTTGTGCGGAGGAGATTAAGCTTATTTATGCGCTGACCCATCCGAAATTTGCCATTCCGGTGCATGGCGAATACCGCCATTTGAAAGCCCACGCCAAACTGGCGGAAAAGATGGGAATTCCGAAGGACCATGTACTGATTCTTTCCTCCGGCAATGTGCTGGAATTAAAGGATGAAAAGGCGAAGGTTATCGGCCAGGTGCCTCACGGCGGAATTATGGTCGATGGACTTGGCGTCGGCGATGTGGGAAATATTGTGCTGCGCGACCGCCAGATGTTGTCTCAGAACGGTCTGCTCATTGTTGTCCTTACACTTTCAAGATATGACAATCGGCTGCTGGCCGGACCGGATATTGTATCCAGAGGTTTTGTTTATGTCCGGGAGTCAGAGATGCTTATGGAAGATGCGCGCAAGGTGGTTGATGCGGCCGTGCAGAAATGTCTGGATGGACGGGTCAGCGACTGGAGTAAGATTAAGAGCGTCATCCGGGATACTCTCAGTGATTATGTATGGAAGCAGACAAAGAGAAATCCGATGATTCTTCCAATTATTATGGAAGTCGATGTTTAGACTTGATAAATTGAAGAGAATTCTTTATAATGGTAATGTTAATGCTAATGGTTAACATTACCATTATAAATATGCAGGAGAAAGGCCTGGTAGATAATGAAAAATGTAGAATATCAGACCCGGCAGCTTATTCGGGAAATTAAGCGCAGCAATGTGTATAATCAATACCGTCGTCTTCAGATGAAAATTGTCAGAGATGAGGCGCTGAACCGAAGAGTGGGTGAGTTTCGAAAAGCATGTTTTATGATACAAAATGGGCCGTCAGAGCCGGAGGATATGCGGCGGCTGGAGGCGCTGAATGAAGAATACAAAGATATTCTGCAGAATTCAGATGTGATAGAGTTTCTGACAGCGGAACAAAGTCTGGCTATGATGATGAACCGGGTGACGGAGCAGATTTATAACAGCCTGGATTTTGATATTTCGTTTTTGGATAGCTAGAGGAGGACACAGATATGAAGAAAGTCATTTCTGCCATTTTAGGACTTGGTGTAAATATTATTATCTATGTGGTAGCCATTTTCATTCTCTTTCGTGCCGGAGCATTTGCTTATGAATTTTCATATGAAGTTTTCGGAGAACCGGTGGTATCTGAATATAATGACGAAGAAGTTCGGATTGAGATTCAGAGCGGCGACGGAAGCAAGGTGGTAGCTAAAAAGCTGAAAGATGCGGGTGTGATCAACAGCGAGTGGGCATTTATCTTAAAGTCCAGATTGAGTAAAGCAAATCTCATGCCGGGCGTTTATGTGGTGAAGGCCAATATGTCTGCCGATGATATGATTACCTTGATGGGAGATGCAAAGAATTCGGTTGTACAGCAGCCGACTGCGGAGGAGCTGGAATCTCAGACCGGCGGGGAAACCGGGGAGAATACAGAGGGCAGCGGTGAAAATGCGGAAGATACGGGTGAAGGGGAGAACAGTCAGTGATAGTAGATGAGAGAATGCTGGACTATATCCTTTCTCTGGATAAGGATGAGAGTCCCCTGGTCCGAACAATTGAACAGGAGGCTGTCAGAGATTATGTGCCGATTATCCGCAAGGAGAGTCGGAATCTTCTGAGAGTATTGTTGAAAATAAAGAAGCCTGGGGCGGTTCTGGAAGTTGGGACAGCCATAGGCTTTTCCGCTGTTTTGATGGGAGAGTGCCTCCCGGAGAGCAGTCATATAACGACTATTGAAAAATATGAAAAGCGGATTCCCATAGCCCGGGAAAACTTCCGCCGGGCCGGAATGGAGAAGAAGATTAGCCTGCTGGAAGGGGATGCCGCAGATGTGCTGAAAGGGCTTGAGGGGTCCTATGATTTTATCTTTATGGATGCGGCGAAGGGACAGTATATCCATTTTTTGCCGGAGGTTTTAAGACTTCTGGCGCTGGGAGGTATTCTCGTGTCGGACAATGTCCTGCAGGATGGAGATGTGGTGGAATCCCGGTATGCGGTAGTGCGCCGGAATCGAACGATTCACAGCCGGATGCGGGAATATCTGTGGACATTGAAACATATGGACGGATTGGAAACTATCGTTTTGCCGATTGGCGATGGGATGACTGTCAGCGTAAAGGTTTGAAGGCGCATCGGCGCAGAGCTGCAGCAGATAGAGGAGTAGAAACATGAAAAAACCAGAATTATTGATTCCGGCCAGCAGTCTGGAGGTTTTAAAGACGGCGGTCGTATTTGGCGCGGATGCCGTATATATCGGAGGAGAAGTATTCAGCCTCCGGGCAAAATCAAAAAATTTCTCCATGGAGGACATGAGAGAGGGAATTGGCTTTGCCCATGCCCATGGGGCGAAGGTTTATGTGACGGCGAATATTTTGGCGCATAACGGAGATTTGGACGGCGTGGAGGCTTATTTTCATGAATTAAAGGAAATAGGGCCGGATGCCCTCATCATATCAGACCCGGGAGTTTTCCAGATTGCAAAGGAAATCTGTCCGGAGATTGAAATTCATATTAGTACCCAGGCGAATAATACCAACTATCGGACTTACCGGTTCTGGCACAGCCTTGGCGCAAAGCGGGTTGTCTCTGCCAGAGAATTGTCGATGGATGAACTCCGGGAGCTTCGGGCGAATATTCCGGAGGATTTGGAGATTGAGACTTTCATCCATGGCGCCATGTGCATTTCTTATTCGGGGCGCTGCCTTTTGAGCAGCTATTTTACCGGCAGGGATGCGAATCAGGGCGCCTGCACTCACCCGTGCCGATGGAAATATGCCATCATGGAGGAGACCCGTCCCGGCGAATATCTGCCGGTTTATGAAAATGAGCGGGGAACCTATATTTTTAATTCCAAAGATTTGTGTATGATTGAGCATATCCCGGAGCTGGTGGAAGCGGGAATTGACAGTTTCAAGATTGAAGGACGGATGAAAACGGCCCTTTATGTGGCTGTGGTGACCCGGACTTACCGGCAGGCCATCGATGATTATCTGAAGGATGAGGCCCTTTATCGGAGCCGGATGGATTTCTATAAAGAAGAGATTGCCAAATGCACCTACCGTCAGTTCACAACAGGATTTTTCTTTGGAAAGCCGGACCATGATACTCAGATTTATGACAATAATACCTATATTAAAGCCTATACCTATCTGGGGCTGATTGGTGACCGCCGGGAGGATGGCTTTTATGGGCTGGAGCAGAGAAATAAGTTTTCGGTTGGAGAAAAGATTGAGGTTATGAAGCCGGATGGCCGGGATGTGGAAGTGACGGTGCGGTCCATGATGGATGAAGAG
>ENA-ORML01001210-ORML01001210.1-human-gut-metagenome-genome-assembly--contig:-NODE-1210-length-23736-cov-11.515054_pt1 | contig 23736 bp, 20 predicted proteins | sample MGYA00242103_ERZ508995 | MGnify/ENA primary metagenome ERZ508995 (study PRJEB26280, sample SAMEA2338702) | human gut metagenome | biome: human gut; feature: human-associated habitat; material: faeces... | reverse complement strand
GCGAAATGCACAAATCGGAAAGGCAAAATTCTGCGCAAATAGAGATTGTGCTGCATGGCTATTTTCAAAAAAGTCGCTATAATACAAATAAGAACGCCGATCTCCATTCACCTGCCGAAAACGGAGGGGTATAATCAAACTGCGAATGAAACTTCGCAGAGATTACGAAGCAGGAGGAAAAACAATGAAAAAGAGTGTTGCAAAATGGATCGCATTGCTGCTTTCCGTCGTTATGATCGTAATGTGCGCGGCAGGCTGCGGCAAGGCCCAGACGCAGGAGCCTGCGTCGGATAATACCGCCGACGCACCCGCGCAGACAGCCGATACGCCGGCGCAGGCTGACGAACCGGAGCAGACAGACGCGCCCGAGCAGGCAGAGCCTGTCACCATCACGTTCTGGCATACCTACGGTGACAGCGAAGAAGCGCAGTTTCTGAACGTCGTCATGCCGCTTTGGGAAACGCTTCATCCCGAGATCAAGGTCGAGGCCGTCCGTCAGGACAGCAGCCAGTACCACCAGATGATCGTGACCTCCTTCGGCACCGGCATGAGCCCGGACGTGGCCCGTGTGGACATCGCCAACATCGCAGCCTATGCCAAGCAGGGTGGTCTGGCTGCGCTGAGTGATTACCCGGACTTCGCAGAGCTTTCCGCATCGTATCTGGACGCACCGCTTTCGACCAACCTCTATCAGGGCAAATATTACGGCCTGCCGCTGGATACCAACTGCAAGGCGGCCGTTGTCAACACCAACGTGCTCAAGGAGCTGGGGCTGGACGAGATCCCGGCTACCATGGAGGAGTTCATTGAGGCCGCCAAGACCCGCGGCACCTACTCCCTGAATGTTTCCGGCGTCGGCGACTGGGATATGTACCCGTACTTCTGGCTGTTCGGCGGCGTGCTGACCGACGACGGCTTTACCAAGGCCAGCGGCTATCTGGACAGCGACGCCAGCATCGCAGCCATGCAGAAGATCGTGGAGCTGCATGACGAGAAGGTCTTTACCATCCGCGACGTGGACGGCTCCGTGGACGCATGGGACGGCATCAACAGCGAATACGCCATGTTCTTTGAAGGCCCGTGGTACTTCGGCTCCTATGAGGACAGCCTCTCCAAGGGCATCACCGCAGCGACCATTCCCACCTACGAGGGCCGCAGCGCTTCCGTGGTCGGCGGTGAGGATATCGCCGTGTTCGCCACCAGCGCGCACCCGGAGGCAGCCTATGAATTTGCCAAGTTCATGACCTCCGAGGATGTGCAGCTTGCCATGCTCGAGGCCGGTCAGTTGCCGATCCTCAAGTCGCTGGTAAGCAGCGAGGCCGTGCAGAGCAACCCCGTCTGGTCTGTTTACATGCAGCAGATGGAATCGGCCAAGGCGCGCATTCCGTCTCCCAACAACTCCGCGATCCAGGAGATCTGGAGCGAAACGGTGACCAGCATCTTCGTCGATGGTGCGGATGTGGCGCAGGCGCTTCACGATGCGGCGGCCCGGATCGACGAGCAGCTCAGCTAAACCGCGTCTTACAGCAGGCCGCAGGACCCAACGGTTCTGCGGCCTTTTTGAGAAAGGAGGAAGGGTATCCCCATGGTTTCTGCCGAAAAAGCCGGTCTGCGGGCCGGGCGGCCCGGCGCAGTCCGCAAGGGCGTGCGCGGCTGGCTCACGGCGCTGCCGTTTATCCTGCCGGGGCTGATCCTGGTGGCGGTGTTCGTGCTCTATCCGCTGCTGTTTACGATCCGCATTGCGCTGTCCGATTATCAGATCGTGCAGGGAAACATCACGTTCATCGGTCTTGAGAATTTCAAAAAGGTCCTGTCCGGCGGCTCCCGGTTCTGGTATGCCTATCGGAACAACTTCCTTTACGCGCTCGTGACCGTCCCGTTTATCCTGCTGGGCGGCATGCTGTTTGCGTATCTGATCAACAATCTCAAACGCGGACAGGGCGTCTTCCGCGTGGGCTTTTATCTGCCGGTCATCACCTCGTGGGTCATTGTCAGTCTGGTGTTCCAGTATATGTTCAACAACTCCAACCGAGGGCTGATCAACTACATTCTCGTGAATGTGCTGCATGTGCTGGACGACTATGTGCCGTGGCTGCTGCGGGAGTGGTCCGGCAATGCGGCCATCTGGCTCATGGGCATCTGGAAAAACGTCGGCTGGGCCATGCTGATCTATCTGGCGGCGCTTCAGAGCATCCCAAAGGAGCGCTATGAGGCAGCGGAGCTGGACGGCGCGGGACTCTGGGCAAGATTCCGCTATATCACCATGCCGAGTCTGCGGCCCACGACCTTCTATGTCATGGTAAACATGATTATCGGTTCGTTCAACGTCTTTATTCAGGTCATGATGCTGACCGGCGGCAATCCGAACGGCAAAACATCCACGCTGCAGTATCTGCTGTATGACAAGGCGTTCAATCAGTTCGCCTTCGGCGAGGCCTCGGCCATCGGCATGATCTCCGCCGTGACCATCGTGATCCTGACGGTGATCCTGAACCGGACGCTGAAGCTGAACAGCACAGAACAGGAGGGATAGGCTTGAAACACGTCAAAAGCAAAAAGGGATCGGAGCTTCTGGGCCAGATCCTGCTGTGGGCGCTGCTGATCAGCGCGCTGCTGGTCTTTTCTGTTCCGTTTTTCTTCATGATCAGCAATTCCTTTGAGGAATTCAGCTATGTGCTGCCGTACCCGCCCAGACTGCTTCCGACCAGACTGGATTTTTCCGCGTACAAGCATATTCTGGAGCTGGAGATTTTCCCGACGGCGGTCTGGAACAGCGTCGTCAATACTTGTGTAACGGTCGCTCTTTCCGTGTTCATCTCCACGCTCTCGGCCTACGGCTTCGCCCGCATCCGGTTTCCGGGCCGGGACAAGCTCTTTGGAATCTATCTGTTTACGCTGATGATGCCGGGCTTTCTGAACATCATACCGCAGTTCCTGATCTTGAAGGGCATTCCGCTTCCGGGCCTGACAAACGGCCTGATCGGGACGCGTGCCGGTCTGATTCTGGTGTATGTGGCGACCAACGTCTGCGGGCATACGTTTTTCCTTCGGAATTTCTTCCGGGGTCTGCCGGATTCTCTGTCTGAATCGGTCATTATCGACGGCGGCGGACACGGCACGATTTTTTTCAAGATCATGCTGCCCCTCTCCAAGCCGGCGATCGGCACAATGACCATCTTCGCGTTTCAGGGCTTCTGGGAGGAGTATTTTACCGCCAAGGTGCTCGTCGGCGCGGATGAGAAAATGATGACGCTCCCGCTGCTGCTGCAGCGGCTCAACGGGCAGTACGCCACGCGCTGGGAGTGGGTCTTTGCCGCGTCGATCCTCGCGCTGATACCGGTCGTCGCGCTGTTTATCCTGTTCCAGCGGAAAATGGTCGTCGGCGGCCTGACACAGGGGGCGGTGAAGGGATGAAGCTGATCTGTGAATTTGACCGCGCGCAGTATCTGACCGGGCAGGAGGTACGGCTCAGCCTGCCGGAGGGCGTGAACGCGCTGCGCGTATGTGTATACCGGCTGGAAACGCCCGTTGACTGCTCCGTGCGCCAAAGCGGACGGACGCTGATCCTGCCGCCGCTGCCGATTGGCAGCTACGGAGTCGCCGTCGAGGCCGGCTCTGCGCAGTGGGAGGGCGCGTTCGACGTTGTGGAGGATTCCCGTCAGGTGACACGGTACGCTTTTTTATCGGATTTTACCTCTGCGGACACTGAAACGCAGGACGTGGACTGGCTCCGGCGGCTGCACTTCAACGCCGTGCAGTTTTATGACTGGATGTACCGCCACGATATGCTGCTGCCGCCGCAGGAGCGGTATCTCGATCCCATGGGCAGGGAAACCGATCTTGCCGCGATCCGCGCAAAGATCGCCGCCTGCAAGGCAGCCGGGATCCGGCCCATTGCCTACGGCGCCGTCTATGCCGCTGCAAAGGAGCTGTTTGCAGAGCACCCGGAATGGGCCATGTATACCATGGACGGGCAGGCGATGACCTTTGCCGGGTGGCTCTATTACATGAACATCGCGCCAAGCTGCGGCTGGTCGGAGCATATTCTGGCAGAATTCCGAAAGGCCGTCGCCTTTGGCTTTTCCGGGATCCATATGGACACCTACGGCTTTCCAAAGCAGGTCTGGGACGCGGAGCGGCGTCCAGTCGAGCTGACCGACGCGCTTCCGAAGCTGATCGACCGGGCGGCGGAGGCAGTCCGAAAGGAAGACTCTGCCGCAGGCGTGATTTTCAACGCCGTCAACAACTGGCCGATGGAGGCGGTAGCCGGAACAAAGCAGGACGCAGTCTACATTGAGGTCTGGCCGCCGAACGACCGCTATTACGATCTGTATACGCTGATCCGGGAAGCGCGGCTGTGCTCCGGAAAGCAGGTGGTGCTTGCGGCCTATCTGCATCCGTTCCAGCAGGCGGACACGGACGGTGCGGAACGGGCGTTCCGCCTGTCCTGGGCCGCGATCTGCGCAGCAGGCGGCACACAGCTGGTGCTGGGCGAAAATAAAGCCGCCCTGCAGGACAGCTACTATGCCAACTATGCTGCCCTCCGTCCGTCCTTCTTGCCCGTGGTGCAGCGGTACTGCGATTTTCTGGTGCGCTATGCCGCGCTTTTGTATCTGGACGCCGGTATGGACATCGGACGCACTGCGGCCGGCGGGATCAATGAGGATATTCAGTTCGAAGCGGAAGACTGCGTTTTTTCCACGGACGCGGAGGCGGATACCGTCTGGAGCATGATCCGGGAAAGCGGGAGCCGCCTGAACATTCAGCTTGTCAACCTGCGCGGGAACAACGCGCGGTGGAACGAGGCAAAGGCCGCGCCGAAGGCTGCGGAGAACATCCGGATCCATGTGCGGCTTGACCGGCCGATCGCCGGTGCATTTGCCGCTTCGCCGGACGGCGAAAGCCTGTGCGCGGAGCGTCTGCCGCTGACCTGCCGGCAGACGCCGCAGGGGCGGATCTATACGGCAGAGCTTGCGCGGCTGGACTATTGGGCCGCAATCTGGTTTACAATGGAGGACGAAGTATGCTGATATCCTACAATGCAGATCTGCTCCCGAAGGTGCGGATGCTGGGACAGATCCGGTATAACGAGCCGTGGATCCATTTTTCCCGCTGCATCAACGAATGGGTCCTGTATGTGATCCGGGACGGGAATCTGTATTTGCAGGAGGACGGCGTCCGTTATCATCTGAGCGCGGGAGATTTCTTCCTGCTGGAGCCGGGCCTTCCGCATGAGGGCTATCAGAAGGCCGCCTGCGACTATTATTACGCACATTTTACGCACCCGGATATGCACCGGGCCGCAGACGACCGGCAGGCGATGGCGCTGCTGGCGGAAAAACGGCGTCAAAGTCTGGTCGGCTATAATCTGGACGCCTGCGATCCCACGGCTCCGGAAACCTGCCTGCCGAAGCAGTTCCATCTGACCGGCGGGGAATTCAAATCCCAGCTGCACGCGGCAGTAGAATGCTATGACAGCCGGGAGGACGACTATAAGCGCCGGGCGTCCGCCCTGCTGCACAGCTTTCTGCTCCAGACGGCGCACGAGCATCTGCTTGCAAAAAACAGCGTACAGGGACGAAAAATCCGAAAGTCCGACGTGATCGCGGAGCAGCTTCTGCGCTATCTGAATCAGAACTATACCAAGCGTCTGACCAGCCGGGAGATCGAGGAGCTGTTCGAGGGAAACTTCGATTATCTGAACCGGGTGTTTTCCTCTCTGACCGGCTCGCCGGTGTTTGCCTATCTCAACATTTTGCGGATCAACAACGCAAAGCAGCTGATCTCCACGACCGATCTGCCGTTTTCGGAGATCGCGTATCTGGTTGGGATCGAGGATCGATACTATTTTTCCAAGCTGTTTCGGAAAATGACCGGCATGAGCCCGACGGAATACTACAAGGAGGTCAGAAGCTGATACGATGCAGGAACGGAAAGGAGAAAACGCAATGCGTGCGGCATGGTGGAAGGAACGGGTATTTTACCAGATCTACCCGCGCAGCTTTCAGGATTCCAACGGCGACGGGATCGGAGATATCCCCGGCATCATCTCCCGGCTGGATCATCTGAAATGGCTGGGCGTCGGCGCGGTCTGGCTGTGCCCGGTGTATGATTCTCCGAATGCGGACATGGGATATGATATCCGTGACTATGAAAAGATCATGTCTGAATTTGGAACGATGGAGGATTTTGATACGCTTCTGCGGGAAATGCACAAGCGGGACATCAAGCTGGTGATGGATCTCGTCGTGAATCACTCCTCCGATGAACACGCCTGGTTTGTGGAATCGAGAAAAAGCCGGGACAATCCCTACCGGGATTACTATATCTGGCGCGACGGCAAGAACGGAAGGGAGCCGAACAACTGGTCGTCCTTCTTTACGCCGTCGGCGTGGAGTTACGATGAAAAAACCGGCCAATGGTACCTGCATCTGTTCAGCGAGAAGCAGCCGGATCTGAACTGGGAAAATCCAAAGCTCCGGGAAGCGGTCTATGCCATGATGAATCGCTGGTTTGACCGCGGCGTAGACGGCTTCCGGATGGACGTGATCAGTTTGATTGCAAAGGCGCTCGGTCTGCCGGACGGTCAGGGCGACGGGTATGTGTTTGCGCCGGAGCAGTTCGCATTTCAGCCGAAGCTGCACGAGTATCTGCGGGAAATGCGCCGCCGCTGCTTTGATGGGAGAGACTGTATGTGCGTGGGTGAAACGACCTTCGTAACGCCGGAGAATGCAGACTCCGTTGTCGGCGACGGCCGGGAGCTGGATCTGCTGTTCCAGTTCGATTTTATGGATCTCGACGGCCGGGACGGCAAATGGAATGTCATTCCGTTTGACCTGAAGAAATTCAAGCAGCTTCTTGTGCGCTGGCAGGAGGCGGTCGATTGGAACACGCTGTTCTGGGGCAACCACGATCAGCCGCGGGTCGTGTCGCGGTTCGGATCCGACGCTTCGGAGGCGCTGCGCGTCCGAAGCGCAAAGATGCTGGCGGCAGCCATGTATCTGCTGCGCGGAACGCCGTTTTTGTATCAGGGCGAGGAAATCGGCATGACAAATTTCCCGTTCCGGGACGAGACGCAGCTCCGCGATGTGGAGAGCCTCAATCTGCTTGCGCAGGCCCGAAAGGATGGGCGGGAGGCCTGGGCATGGAACGGCATCCGCAAAAAGGGCCGCGACAATGCGCGCACGCCCATGCAGTGGGATGCCTCCGCCAACGCGGGCTTTACCGCCGGAACGCCGTGGATCGATGTAAATCCGAACTACCGGCAGATCAACGTGTATCGTGCGCAGGCAGACCCGGATTCGATCCTGCACTTCTACCGGAGGCTGCTGGCGCTGCGGCAAAGCTCGGATGCGCTGCGCAGCGGGACGTTCCGCCTGCTCCTGCCGGAGCACCCGCAGCTTCTTGCCTATGAACGCGCCTGCGACAAAGAGCGTATCCGTGTATGCTGTAATTTCAGCAACGCGCCTGCCGCGCTCCCGCCGGAAATGCAGGGCGACTGTCTCCTCAGCGACGGCGTTGAGAACGGCCGGATGGAGCCATACGGTCTATTTTGTGTGCAGCTTCTGCACCGCTGATCATCTCTGAGCAAAATAGAACCCGTATGCGAAAAACACAAAGGGCGGCGGAGAGGATACCAAGCATACCAGAAAATGCGCGGCATGAGCTATCAGGAGGTGCTGCGAACGAACGGTCAGATCTCATTCCCGGAGGTTCTGCGTCAACATAATCGATTCTGAGTTTATAGAGAAGGAAAGCTTGCAGGCCCGAAAACTTGCAAGCTGCCTTCTAAAAAGTCTGCACTTTACTGCACCCGAGATCCAGCCAAAATCAGCCGGACGATCATCTACCGAAATAATATAGATACATATCCTCCATATTGGGTGCTGTTGGTACTGCGTCGGGTCGAGGGGCGCTTTCGCTGAGCAGACGGATCACACTTTTTCCGTCTGTGTGCATGACATTGCTGCAGGTATATTGCTTTGTGAGTGCCGCTTCGTCCGCAGCAGGAACTGTAACGAGCCAGACTTGCCCGTTCAGCTGCTCCAGCAGCGAAGCAGGCTGTTGCATTTCGAGAACAACACCTTTCCGGAGCAGAATGATTTCGTTTGCGACTGCTTCGAGATCCGATACAATATGCGTCGACAGCAAAACGAGCTTTTGCTGGGAAAGATCACTGATGATCCCGCGGAACCGGATCCGTTCTTCCGGGTCAAGTCCCGCCGTCGGCTCGTCCAGCACCAGAATTTCGGGATCTCCAAGCAGTGCCTGTGCGATTCCCACGCGCTGCCGCTGTCCGCCGGAGAAACCTTTCAGCTTTTTCTGCTTTTTGTCCTCCAGACCGACCATGCGCAGAAGCTCATCCGTTTGCCGCTTGGCCTCAAATTTTGACAAGCCCTTTAATCTGGCGATATAGAGCAGAAACTGCTCCGCTGTGAAATTCGGATAAACGCCGAAATCCTGCGGCAGATAGCCGAGCTTTTTCCGGAACGCAGCGCCCATGACCGCAATGTCCTGCCCATCCAGCAAGACACGTCCGGTCGATGGGGCGAGCAGATCCGTCATGATCCGCATCAGCGTCGTTTTCCCGGCTCCGTTTGGACCGAGCAAGCCATAGACGCCTGATCCGAGGGTCAGGTCGATCTGCTGCAGTGCGGCTGTATCGCCGTAGAGCTTGCTGATATGTTCGAAGGAAAGCTTCATAATTCCTTGCGCTCCTTTCTTTGATGGATGGCGGCCAATAGTAACCCACCCAATAACAGCGCGTACCAGACCCCCCAGACTCCGGGGGTCACACCGATTCTCCGTCCGCGCATCCATTCTGCAAAAAATCCATACCGGACAAACCAGAAGAATTCAAACTTTTTCAGCACAGCGGCATTGATAAAATAGCTGAACGCAAACGGAGCTCCGCAGATGCACATGGCCGCCGGCTGATTCTTCAGACTGTCACATACAAATGCTGCAAAGAGGAAAAATCCAATTGTTCCGATGAGAACGATCGCCGTGCTGCGGAACCATGCGTGATTCCAACCATCCGGTTGGGGAAGCCTGCCGGAAATGAGAATTGACAGCGCATGATTTCCGGCTGCTAACAGCACAGCACCAGCCGAAGCGGCAATGCTCCCGGCAATCAACCGGTTCCGGAACAGCGTGATTCGACCATAGGCGGTGCTGTTGATGACGGGAAAGACTCCTGTTTCACGATCCGCGGAAAACAGACGGATCAGAACGAGCAGAACCAGAAAACCGAGTGTTACGGAGCCTATCTTATTCCAGAATTCTGCGGATAAGGACCAGAACGCTTCGCTGCGGGTCTGGAAATCAAAATAGGCGAGGACGACCCGAACGGATAGCCCAGCACCCAAAACGAGCCAGTAAAGGGAATTTCGAAAATAGCGGGTCAGTTCAGTTTTCATGTCGTCGCCTTCCTCCGCCAGATCCTCCAAAAGAGGAAAAACTCCAGAAGGGTCATGCCAATCCCCAGCAGAACCGGTTTCCATACGTCCGACCACAAATATGGAAAGACCCACGAATAGCTCTCCTGCAGCAGATAGCCACCGAAGCCGAACCGATAGAGCGCGTAGATCGGCACGCGAAGGAACTCTGGCAGCCGAAACCCGACAGCGGAATACGCGAAAAACAGCAGATAGCTTCCGCCGCAGAGGAACAGACTGAGCGCCGTCCGCCGCGTCAGCGCAGCGACGATCAGAATAAACCCGGCGAAATATAACGCGCCCAGAAGCAGAAATCCATACTGGAGCGCACAGTACGCAAGATTGGACATCGGCGGCAGCGCCGTATCCGCAAAATACACGCATCTGGCAACAGGGGAGAGGGCACCTTCGAACCCAAACGCGCCGCCGTTTACCAGCAGACTGGATGCGCCGATGATGAAAACAACGGCCGCGCAATAGAGGACTGTAAACGCCGTTTTCGCTCTCCATGTGCACCGGCGGCCAAGCGCTGCCGTCCCGACCAGATCGTCCGTCCGGTATTCCCTTTCACAGCAGACTAGCCGCGGCAATCCGACCGCAAGCAGAAACGCCGTCAGCGTCGCGCCATAGGAATAGATATTCTGCTGAACAAACCACCACTTTTGCTGTGCATCATAGAGCGCGCTGTAATTCTGTTCCGAGATTTCTGTGTATAGCCCCAGCAGCAGATACAACCCGCCAAGGAGATACGCGACCCAGACCTCGCGGAACGCCCGGTGCTTTCTGGCTTCATCCGATATGAGCCATGTCATAATGCTCCCTCCTTCGTTGAACGTTGTGCACAAGTATGCCGTATAAAATCAGTCCGATGATCGCCAGAGCTGCGTAGGCGGCGGTGGAGCAGAGCTGCAAAAGCCGGTCAAACGGAAGCACCGTCACGAGGAAGCAGAGCGCTGCCCAGAAGACGAGCGCAAGCAGGGACAGCCCTTCCGGATTACGGAGTCTGGCAGACAGAAACAGCAGCAGCGTGCATAAATAGATGCCCGGTACCGCGCCGCAGAGCGCCAGCCGCAGAAGATCCTCCCCCGCAGAAACGTGCAGCGTCACGGAAAGGAGCACCAGAGCGCCGAACATGCAGCATGAGATTACAACGGACCGCGCAGCTAACATTTCCGGATAGGAATACGGAAACGTAGCTTCCAATTCGCGCATACGCTCGCTGCAGGCGAGCACGTACCGATGAAACAGCAGGAGCATCGGCATGGGTGCGGTACAGAAAATCGTCAGCATCGGCATGGACAAAGCCCTGACGCTGAGCAGACCGAAAATCAATGCACCCGCGAAAAGCCCAAGCAGCAGGCCCGCGTTTATTTCACCTGCGGCGATCCGCAGCAGCGTGAAGACCGGCGTCTGCCGGTCCCTTGGCTCCGGCATGGACGCTTGCAGCCGCAAAATGGTGCGGCGGATTTCCTGTTCCATTCGATCGTTCATTCGAAGTCCTCCCGCAGTTCGTTTGAGAGTGTATTTCTGGCGGCACGAAGCCGTGATTTGACCGTCGGCAGCGGTGTGTTCGTCATTCGCGCGATCTCGCTTGCGGTAAATTGATGGAAATAATGTAAGATTACTGCCTCCCGCTGTGCGGCAGGCAGCTTCTCCAGCGCGGCTTTTACGGACAGGGAGACCGCTGCCATATCTTCGAGCGAGGCAGCCGGATCGGGTCGGTCGAACATGGTGTCTTCCACCTGAACGATTTTCTGTCGAAAGCGAAAGTAGTCCATGCACTTGTTATGCGCGATCGTAAACAGCCAGCTGTCAAATTTCCTCCACGGCGTATAGCTGCCGATGCTCTGCATCATTGCGATAAAAACATCCTGCGTCAAGTCATAAGCGTCCTGCTCATGCCCGGTCAGTTTGAAAACATACCCGTAAATCCGCGGATACCAGCGGCGAACCAAAAGCTCCAGTGCGCCCTTATCTCCGCCCTTGATCCCGCGCACCAGTTCATGATCGCTGTATTCCACCGCCTCACCGCCTTTTCTGTCAGTATAACGAACGAGAGTACCCAAAGGGATGAAAGATATTTTATAAAAATTATAACAGGTCTTTGCGTGTGTTTCCAACTGCAATATTTGAGCGCTTTTATATTTTAACACCGGAGCGCAAAAACTGCGCCGCAGTAAACAAAGAATAAGGATTTTCGATGTGTGCAGAACCGGATAAAAATATTCCGATCTTCCGAAAAAATCAGTAGACTTTGTGCCGGTTCTGTGGTAGTTGTTTGTGCTACCGAAGAAAAGGAGGCACAGACATGGCAAAGAAACGGGCAAACGGTGAAGGCAACATCCGAAAACGGAAAGATGGACGCTGGGAGGGCAGATATACTGCTGGTTATGACGAGAAAACCGGAAAACAACTGATTAAGAACGTCCTCGGCAAGACGCAGGCAGAAGTGAAAGAAAAGCTGGCAAAGGCGGTCGCGGAAGCGGAAACTGTCGATGTGCGGAGAGCAGACGAGTACACGCTTGGCACGTGGCTGCAAACGTGGTACGAGCTATACGCAAAGCCACACCTGCGATTTTCGACCGCAGAGTATTACCGGCGCGGCATCGAACTGCACATCACGCCGCGCATCGGGGATATTCCGCTGAAAAAGCTGACGGGACGAAACAACGCGGGCGAACCCGATGTCACGCGTCCGAAAACGGAAAACTCCATCCGCAAAATCTCGATTCCGCAAGATGCCGTCGATCTGCTAATCGCGGAGCATCAGAAGCACCCGAGCAACCCGTGGATGTTCCCATCACCGAAAACAGGCGAGATGTACCACCCTGATTCGGTGGTAAACATCCACAAGAAAATCCTGAAGGACGCAGGACTGGAACACCTGAGATTTCACGACCTGAGACACACATTCGCAACGTTGGCGCTCCAAAATGGCGTGGACGTGAAAACAGTGTCCAGTATGCTTGGTCACTTCGACGCAGGCTTCACACTGAGAACCTACACCCACGTCACACGCCAGATGCAGGAAAGCGCAGCCGAAAAGATGGGCAATTTCATGGCACAAGTGATGTAAAAGCACAGGAGCGCCGGAGGAATGCTCCAAGTCTTCCTCCGGCGCATTGTGCCTTTATTCCTTGATCGAAAGAGCCAGATGCTCGACGATCTGCTCGACCGCGTCGGTTGTCAGATACGCCCCGCTCAAACTGACATTCGCGTGTGCGGTGCAGCATTCAGCCCAAACATGGCCGCTGTCTGCCGTAATCAGGAATTCGCAGCCGCTTTGCGTGGTGTAATAATACGCCTTTTCATACGAGCCATCCACAATGTAGCGCTGGCTGCTGTTTTCCCATGACGTGTCATATCGAAGCTCAAAGCTGATATACCCCTTGCCGTCCGCCGCGCCGTAGAGTGCAGAGAAATAATTGCCTGTAAATGCGCCGCCCGGGTCGCGCACGACATACGCAATGCCGGTTTCCGGCACAAAGCGATAGTTCTCATTCATCCACGTCAGATCTAGAGCAAATTTGTCGCTTAAAAACGGAACCAGATCGTTGGGGTTCTCCGCCATATACTCCATCTTTTCCGCACCGTCTTCGCGCGTAATGCGCCGGATGGAGAGCGCCGTGTCGCTGCTGAGAACCTCTGCGGAATCCCAACCGGAGCCGCCGCCACCGATTTTTTCTCCGTTTTCCCACTCATCGGCAGTAATGCGGCGTGCCTCGGTTACGTCCTCCAGCGAATGCGGCACATCCCCGTTCGGAAACGAGACCGCGACCGCGACTGGCGTGTCGCCCTGCGGCTCTGGAATGTCGCTTTTGTCAGATACGAGGATCGAGTTGCGGAATACATAGACTGCGGCAGGCAGCCGCTGTCAGCGATAGTGCCAGCGCGACGATCAGCGCAATCGCCAAACGTGGCAAATGCTTTTTGGTTTTCATGATAGAAGCCTCCTGTTTTTCCCGGTGGGAGGCGATCTGCGCGCGGATGCGCGTTCGGCTACCGTCCGGCAGGCGAACAGAATCTGCAATACGCTTAAAATTTTGTTCCATGTCAATCCCTCCCGAGTTGTTCGTCCAACATTTTTCGCGCCCTGTGCAGGCGCATGGAAACGGCAGAAGTAGTGATATGCAGGAATCCGGCGATTTCGGAAAGGGCGTACCCCTCCATGCAGTGCAGGACGATCACTACGCGATATTTCTCCGGCAGCTCCATCACGGCGCGGTAGAGCGTACGATCCGCCGGCTCTGCCGGCAGGATCAGATCGTCTAATGCATCCGGAACAAAACGTTTTGCTGCTGCAAGCTGGTTTTTGCAGTGGTTTACCGTCAGCTTTGTCAAAAATGCACGCTCCCGACCGGGGTAGACGCTTAGTTTCTGCTCCATCAGCTTGCAGAAAACCGCCTGTACCGCGTCCTCCGCGTCATGCGGCGAACGCAGATACCCAAGCGCCACACGATAGATGCTGTCGGCATATGCGTCATAGAGTGCCAACACCTGTTCTCGTTTCATCTGTCTGTTTCTCCATTTCTTTGAGGCCTCATAGATATAACAATTCAGGAGCTCAAAACAGCACATTGTTTCAAAAAATTTTTGGATATGTCAAATATAACGTACATTTGGGCAAACAGCAACCGCTTGCAGCAGGAAAAAGTTTACCTGAAAACACAGAGCAGCGGAGAGGATAAGACAAACATCCTCTCCGCCACTCTCTGGACATTTCGCCGTGTGGGTCACAGTGTGGGTCAGACGGTTTCGACGCCTGAAAAACCGAACAAATAAAAGAGAAAACCGGCGAAAATCTTACAATTTTCACCGGTTTCTGGAGCTAGTGGCCGGACTTGAACCGGCGACCTGCTGATTACGAATCAGCTGCTCTACCGACTGAGCCACACTAGCATCACCGAAAACGAGCCGCACAAAACGCTGCTCATCTCAAGCGCCTTTATAGGATAGCACGTTTTTTCCGGAAAGTCAACCAGAAAATCTGCTGCTTTCCCAGAAAGGCGTCTTTCGTGTTGACAGGGCAATTTATATATAGTATAACTGTTGCGTCAGCTGACAAGGGCACACACGGTTTTTCACGGGGCAAAGCGACGTCTGGTGTCGTTATCCTCGTTGGCGGGCGACAGCCCGCCTGCCTCGTCTGCCTTGCCAGCCGCCGTTTATCCTCCGTGAAAAACTCCGAAGGACTTGCCGGTCGGTCTGGAGCGTTGTCTGCAAGGCAGAGGACGCAGGCATACCGTCGTATGTCCAGGACGATAACGCGGCAGACGGCGGCCCAGTCCGGCCCGCAAGCGTGCGTGCCCTTGTCAACTGACGCTATGAGCATTGCAGAAAGGTATCAAAAAACATGGAATCAGAGCTTTCTCAGAACAAAATGGGCACAATGCCAATTCGGAAGCTGCTTATCAGCATGTCGCTGCCAATGATGGCCTCCATGCTCGTACAGGCGCTTTACAACATCGTGGACAGCATCTTTGTCGCGCGCGTCAGCGAGGCCGCGCTCACAGCCGTCTCCATCTCCTTCCCGATCCAGAATCTTATGATCGCGTTCGGCGTTGGCATCGGCGTCGGCGTAAACGCCCTGCTCTCCAAGAGCCTCGGCGAGGGCGACCAGCCGCGCGCGCAGCGCATCGCGCTTCAGGGTATTTTCATTGAGGCCATCTGCTGCGTCATCTTTATTCTGGTCGGTATTTTCGCCATGGATCTCTTCTTCCGCGGCCAGACTGCCGACGCGGAGATCATCGCGCTCGGCAAGGACTATCTCTCCATCTGCTGTATTTTCTCCGTGGGCCTCTTTGCGCAGCTCATTTTCGAGCGGCTTTTGCAGGCAACCGGACGCACCGTGCTTTCCATGATCTCGCAGTGCGCGGGCGCGCTCATCAACATTATTTTTGACCCCATCCTGATCTTCGGCGTCTCGTGGCTCGGGATCCCGGCCATGGGCGTGACCGGCGCGGCCATCGCCACGGTGTTCGGCCAGATCGTCGGCGGCATTGTCGCCATCGTCCTCAACGTCCGCCGCAACCGGGAGCTGGCCTTCCGCTTCCGCGGCTTCCGCCCGGACGGGAAGCTCTGCGGCGGCATTCTTTTCATCGGCATTCCCTCGGCCATCATGGGCTCCATCGGCTCGTTCATGACCTACGGCGTCAACAAGATCCTCTTCGCCTTTGAAGAGGTCGGCAAAACGGCAGCGGCAGTTTTCGGCGTCTACTTCAAGCTGCAAAGCTTCGTGTTCATGCCGGTGTTCGGCCTGAACAACGGTATGGTGCCGATCGTCTCCTATAACTACGGCGCAAAGCGTCCCGACCGCATCACGCAGACCATCCGCCTCAGCGCCATCTACGCCGTGGCCATCATGGCCGCCGGCGTGGCCGTTGTGCAGCTGATCCCGGACAAACTGCTCCTGCTCTTCGACGCCTCGGAGCAAATGCTGACGATCGGCGTTCCGGCGCTCCGGATCATCAGCACCTGCTTCGTCTTTGCGGGCTTCTCCATCGTCTGCTCCTCCGTTTTTCAGGCGCTGGGCAACAGTATTTTCAGCATGATCATGTCGATCACGCGCCAGCTGGCCGTCCTGCTTCCTGCGGCGTATATCCTCGCGCACGCCTTCGGCCTGCACGCTGTCTGGTACGCCTTCCCCATCGCGGAGTTCGCGAGTCTTGCGTTGAGCATCATTATGCTCTCCCACACCTATAAAAAGGTCATTACGCCCCTCGCGGCGGATTGATCGTTCCGCCTGTATGGACGTACAAAAGGCTCGGGTCATTTGACCCGAGCCTTTTTCATGCTTATTTTGCCTGCTCCAGAAGCCAAAGCCGCATCTGCTCCTTGCCCTCCTCGCTCAAAGGAAAGACCTGCTCGCCCTCCATCTCGCTTTTTTCATAGCAGAACAGCCCGTGCCAGAATTCGCAGCGCATGGAGCTTTGCTCCATGTCCACCTCCTTCGGCGTTTTCATGGTGATCTGCGGCGTGACCTTGAAGCGGAGCATTCCGTAGCTTCCGGTAAAGACGTTGTTGTTCTCAAAGCTGTGCAGCACCGGCAGAAAAAGCGCCTCCATCACTGCATCAGCTCTTCCATCTCGTCAAGCAGCTTGCCGAACAGCTCCAGCGCCGTGTTGACCGGCTCCGGAGAGGTCATGTCCACGCCCGCGCCCTTGAGCAGATCGATCGGCGTCTTGCTGCATCCGCCGGACAGGAAGCCCAGATAGCGCTCGACGGCAGGCTTGCCTTCGGCAAGGATCTTTCTCGACAGGGCAATGGCCGCGGAATAGCCGGTCGCATACTGGAACACATAATAGTTGTAGTAGAAGTGCGGGATGCGCGCCCACTCAAGCGCGATCTGGTCGTCGCTGACCACATCCGGGCCGTAATACAGCTCATTGAGCTTCTTGTACTCGCTGCAAAGGACGTCCGCCGTCAGCGTCGTGCCCTGCTGGTTCAGCTCGGCAATGCGCAGCTCATATTCGGCGAACATCGTCTGCCGGTAGAGTGTGCCCTTGAACTGATCGAGGAAGTGGTTGATGAGATACGCGCGCTGCTTCTTGTCGGTGGTCTTGCCGAGCAGATACTCCATCAGGAGTGCTTCGTTGCAGGTGGAGGCGACCTCCGCCACGAAGATCACATAGTCGGAATAGACCGTCGGCTGATTCTTGTTGGAGAGGTAGGAATGCAGCGCGTGGCCCATCTCGTGTGCCAGCGTGAACTGGCTGTCGAGCGTGCCGGTGTAGTTCAGCAGCACATATGGATGCACCGGGGAGCCTGCGGAATATGCGCCGGAGCGCTTGCCGACGTTTTCATAAACGTCGATCCAGCGGTTGTCGAAGCCCTCCTTCAGCACCTTGCAGTAGTCCTCGCCCATGCAGGACAGCGCTTCCAGAACAGTCTTCTTCGCATCGGCAAACTCGATGTGCGCGTCAGCCTCCGCGACCAGCGGCGTATAGAGGTCATACATGTGCAGCTCGTCCACGCCCAGCAGCTTCTTGCGCAGGCGGACATAGCGGTGCATCTTATCGAGATTCTGGTGGACGGACTCGATCAGCTGATGGTAAACGCTCGTCGGGACCTCGGTGCAGTCGAGCGAAGCCTCCAGCGGAGAGGCGTATTTGCGTGCGTCGGCAAAGAATTGCAGCTGCTTGACGTTGGCGTCAAGCGTCGCGGCACAGGTGTTGCGGAAGCTCTCATACGCGGCATAGTAGTTCTCAAATGCGCTCTTGCGCAGAACGCGGTCGGGAGACTCGAGGCAGGCAATATAGGTGCCCTGACTGATGGGATGCTCTGCGCCATCCTTGTCCACAGCGGGCTTAAACTTCAGGTCGGCGTTGGAGAACATCGAGAAAATGTTCTGCGGAGACTGGGACATTTCGCCTGCGGCGGCCAGCAGCTTTTCTTCCGTGGCCGAAAGAATGTGCGCACGGCGGCTGCGGCTCTTATCGAAATAACGGCGGTACAGCTCCAGCTCTGGCTCCTCGCGGTAGAACTCCTCCATCTTTTCATCGGAAATGGACAGGAGCTCGGGTGTCTCAAAGCTGGTCTTGGCCTCGGCCTCGACATACGCCTTCATAAACTGGCCGACCATGCCCTGATAATAGGAATCGCGTTTGTCCTGATCTCCGCGGCGCATGGCGTAGTTGCCAAGGCACTCGGCACGGATGGTGAACATATCCACCAGCTTCCTGTACGCCAGCAGCTCCTGCGCAGACTGCGAGATCCGACCTGCAAAGCCTGCAAGCTCGTCGATCTCCGCCTGAAGCTTTTTCAGATCCTCCTGCCAAAGCTCGTCCGTGGCGTACAGATCCTCCAGCGCCCACTGGTCCTGAATGGCGATCTCGCTTCTTTCAGGGATTGTTTTCGACATATCTGAACGCCTCCTTTATGAAATCATGATCGTATTCTAGCACACTTTTTCGTTTTGCACAACTGAAATTCGCCGGGCGCGTCACCTGTCCGCGTGGACAAACATCATGGCAAAGCTGACGGAAAGCAACGCGCAGCAGGCTCAGATCGCCCGCACGCCGACGCGCACCGTCAGATAGCTTCCGATGCCCGCTCCGACGGCAAACACGGCAATGACACCAAAATAGGTCAGTGCGGCGTGGAGCGTCCGCTTGTCGTGATTGTGGAAATAGACGCAGAGCGCCTTGGCAACTACGCCATTCACCGCGGAACAGCGCCGCGCTCAGCAGCACAATGTTGCCGGTCTGCGCATTTGCAAAGACCGAACCGCGGCAGCAGTAGGTATAGGCGTCCTGAAAGCCGCCGGAAAGAATGATAAGGAAGCTCTGATTAAATCAGCGGCTGTGGACGGCGAGAGATTTTTCGTCAAGACAAGGTTTGAAAAACGATGGAATACTGTATGTATTTCTCGTTTTTCAAACCGCAGGATTGGCGGAAAAGATCCGTCGTCCGCGGTCGGGGATTTATTCAGAGGTTCCATAAAGACTGCCGCAAAAAAGTGTCGGACATCTGGCCGTGGAACTGTAATTTCCGCTTCATGACGGACCTTCCGTTTTCCGGGCGGGAGGCGGTTCCCTCCGCCCTGTATTTCCTCTGCCGCGCACGGCAAAACCCGCGCAGCCGACGATCATTATACTCCCTTCCGCGCAAAAAGTAAAACGGATCCCGCACTTTTTCGCATGAACGCCAAAGATTGACACCGCCCCCCCGATACACTATAATCATTTCAGAAAAACGGCGCACCGCCGAAAGCAAGGAGCTATCAGATGGAACAGACCATGAAGCAGATCGCCAGCTTTACCGTCAACCACGACAAGCTGGAAAAGGGCATGTATATCTCGCGGATCGACGGCGACGTCGTCACCTACGACATCCGCATGAAAAAGCCGAACGGCGGCGACTATCTTTCGAACGGCGCGCTGCACACCTTCGAGCACCTGTTTGCGACCTACGCGCGCAACAGCCGCTTTTCCGGCAGCGTCCTGTACGTCGGCCCGATGGGCTGCCGGACGGGCTTCTATCTTCTGCTGCGCAGCGACGTTTCCCACGCGGACGCGCTGGCGCTCGTGAAGGAGTCCTTCCGCTTCATCGCGGACTTCGAGGGCGAGATCCCCGGAAGCCGGCGCTGGGAATGCGGCAACTATCTTGAGCACGATCTTCCCGGCGCAAAGGCCGTCGCGGAAGATATGCTGCGCGTACTGGAAAGCTGGACGGAGGAGAAGATGTATTATGAAGCCTGAACACCGCCTGATCGGCATTATCGGCGCCATGGACTCTGAGCTGGAAACGCTGCTCGCGGCCATGACGGAAAAAAAGCAGGAGACGCTTTACGGCCTGACCTTCACGTCCGGCACGCTGGACGGCTGCGCCGTCGTTCTGGTCAAGGCCGGGATCGGCAAGGTCAACGCTGCGCGCTGCACACAGCTTCTGATCGACCGCTTCTCCCCCTCCGCCATCGTCAACACCGGCATTGCGGGCGGGCTTGCGCCGGGGCTTTCCGTCGGCGACGTGGTCGTTGCGACCGGCGTTTTGCAGCATGATTTTGACGTTACGGCCTTCGGCCACGCAAAGGGCTATCTCTGCACCGGCGGCGACGACACCGCAGCGACCGTTTTCCCGGCGGATGAGGCGCTTTCCGGCTGCTTTGCCGCAGCCGCGCAGGCCATTCTCGGCGAAGGGCACGTCCATCGCGGCCTGATCGCCACCGGCGACCAGTTCATCTCCGGTGCGGAGCACAAATCCGCGCTCTACAGCGAGTTCCGCGCGATGGCCGCCGAAATGGAGGGCGGCGCGATCGCGCAGGTCGCGGCCATGGACGGCGTTCCCTTCGCGGTGATCCGCTCCATCTCCGATCTTGCGGACGGGACAGCCGCCGATTCCTTCGATACCTTTGAGAAGCACGCGGCGGACGCCTCCGCCGCCGCACTCCGTCAGGCGCTCCGCACGCTCTGAGTTCCCCCGTACAAAATCGCTCCCGGCGCCCCATGTGTGCGCCGGGCGTTTTTTATCTGTGCTCAGAGATTTTACAAATCGTTCATGACATTTCGAAGGAAATCGATTATGATAATGCTTCAATATTGAAATATCCAATATGAAAGGAATGATGGCTATGGACGCCGCGCTGACCGCATCGGAGATCTTCGCCAACGTCGCGCGCTTCACGGATGCCTATTACGTCGCCATTCAGCCGCTCTGCGAGCGAAGCGGCCTGCCGCCGATGGCGGTGGACATTCTGATGTTTCTGGCAAACAATCCGGGCCACGGCACGGCGGGCGAGCTATGCCGCTGCCGGGGGCTGAAGCCCGCGATCGTCTCCTTCCACGTCGAGCGGCTGGTGCAGGAGGGCTATCTGCTGCGGCAGAGCGTCCCCGGCGACCGCCGGAAAACCGCGCTGGTCTGCACGCCGAAGGCGGATGCGCTCATTGAGGAGGGCCGCGTTTTGCAGCGCGCGTTCGCGCAGCGCCTGACCGAGGGGCTGAGCGCAGAGGATCTCGCCCACTTCCACCGCTGCGTCGCCGTTTTCAGCCGCAACATCGACTGCATCCGGCGCGGCGGTACAAACCGGAAAAACAACAGATCGGAGGAACCGAAATGATCAAGCTTCTGAAAAGAATGCGCAGGCAGGAGGCGCTGATGGCCCTGCTCTGCGCGGTGCTGGTCGGCGTTCAGGTCTATTTTGACCTGCGGCTGCCGGACTTCATGACCCAGCTCACCACCCTTATTAAAACGCCCGGCAGCGCTACGGCCGACATTCTGAGCGTCGGCGCGCAGATGCTGGGCTGCACGCTGGCCAGCGCCGTGCTGGCCGTCGGCTGCGGCTTTCTCGCGGCCAAAACCGCGTCCGGCTTCAGCTTCACCGTCCGCGAGCAGCTGTTCCACCATGTGATGGACGTGGGCAGCGAGGAAATGCAGGACTTCTCCGTCCCCAGCCTCATCACCCGCACCACCAACGACATCACGCAGATCCAGATGATCGTCGCCATGGGCCTGCAAATGCTCATCAAGGCCCCGATCATGGCTGTCTGGGCCGTGATCAAGATCCTCGGCAAGAGCTGGGAGCTTTCCGCCGTGACGGCGGGCTTCGTCGTCGCGCTGTGCGTGATGGTGCTTGCCATCATGTCTACCTGCCTGCCGCGCTTCCGGCTCGTCCAGAAGCTGACCGATAAGATCAACCGCGTCGCGCGGGAAAATCTGACGGGCATCAACGTCGTCCACGCCTTCAACGCCGAGGACTACCAGAATCGGAAATTCGACGTTCCGAGCCGGGACATGATGAATTTGCAGCTGAAAAACCAGCGCCTCTTCGCGCTGCTCCAGCCCATGATGGGCCTCGGCATGAACGGGCTTGCGCTGGCGGTCTACTGGGTCGGCGCGGCGCTGGTCGAGGCCATCCCGCTGGCAGACCCCGCCGCAAGGCTCAGCATGTTCACGAACGTGCTCGTTTTCAGCACCTACGCGACCTCTGTCGTCATGTCCTTCATGATGCTGGTCATGATCTTCATGCTCGTGCCGCAGGCGCAGGTCTCGGCGGAGCGTATCAACGAGGTGCTCGACCGCGGCGCCTCCATCCGCGAAGGCTCCGTCCGGGAGGGCCGCTCCTGCGGGACCGTTGAATTCCGGGATGTCTCCTTCCGCTATCCGCATGCGGCGGCAGACGAGCTGAGCCATATCAGCTTCCGCGTGGAGCACGGCCAGACGCTGGCCGTCATCGGCGCGACCGGCAGCGGCAAGACCACGCTGGTCAGTCTGATCCCGCGCTTCTACGACGCGACGCAGGGCGAGGTGCTTGTGGACGGCGTCAACGTCCGGGATTACGCCTTCGACGCGTTGTATGACCGGCTCGGCTATGTCACGCAGAAGGCCGTGCTCTTCTCCGGCACCGTCCGCGACAACGTGTTCTTCGGCGAAAGCCGCGCTGAGGAGAACGGCGCCGCGCTTCAGGACGCGCTCTCGCTTTCGCAGGCGGCGGAGTTCGTGGACAAATACCCGGAGGGAGCCGCGCATCCCATCGCCCAGCTCGGACGCAACGTTTCCGGCGGCCAGAAGCAGCGGCTTTCGATCGCCCGCGCGCTGGCCCGCAGGCCGGAAATCCTGATTTTTGACGATTCGTTCTCCGCGCTTGACTACCGCACGGACGCAAAGCTCCGCGCGGAGCTGACCCGGAAGCTGCCGGACGCGACCAAGATCATCGTCGCGCAGCGCATCAGCACCATCCGCCACGCCGATCAGATCCTGGTTCTGGACCGCGGAGCCGTTGTCGGCAAGGGTACGCACGACGAGCTGATGAAGAATTGCAGCGTCTACCGCGAGATCGCCATGTCCCAGCTCAGCGCCGCCGAGCTGGAGGAAGGAGGCACACAGAAATGAGACCCAACATGCAGCCCAATCAGAAAACCGATCTCAAGGGCGCGCTGAGCCGCCTGTCGCAGTATATGCGCAAGAGCCTCGGCGTCATCCTGCTGGCGCTGATCCTCGCCGCGTTCAGCGCCGTCCTGACCATCCTAGGCCCGGACTGGGTCGGAAAGATCGCCGGACTGATGTCCGACGGGCTTGTCACCGGCATTGACCTCAGGGCCGTCGCAAAAATCGGCATCGTCCTGGCGTGCATCTACGGCGCCAGCGCCCTCTTCGGCTTCATCCAGCACTATATCATGGCCAGCGTCACGCTGAAAATGTCCTACCGGATGCGCGCGGAGCTGTCCGAAAAGATCAACCGCGTGCCGCAGAAATATTTCAACCTCCATTCACAGGGCGATATCCTCAGCCGCATCACGAACGACGTTTCCACGCTCCAGCAGGGGCTGACCAACAGCCTGCCGACCATCATCAGCGCCGCGACGCAGTTCGTCGGCTGCCTCATCATGATGTTCGTGACCGAATGGCGCATGGCGCTGGCCGCGCTGTGCGTCACTGTCGTGGGCCTGCTGCTGACCGTGCTCATCATGTCGCGCTCGCAGCGCTATTTCGTCGCGCGGCAGGAAAGCCTCGGCAAGCTCAACGGCTATATCGAGGAAATGTACTCCGGCCACGAGGTCGTGCGCATCTCCCGCGCGGGCAGCGATGTGAACGCGCAGTTTGACCGGCTCAACCGTGCGGTCTACGACGCCAACTGGAAATCGCAGTTCCTCTCCGGCGTCATGCAGCCGCTGATGAACATCATCGGCAACATCTCCTATGTCGTCGTGTGCGTGCTCGGCTCGATCCTCGCCATCAACGGCGTGATCGGCATTGACGTGATCGTCTCCTTTATTCTCTATGTCCGCCTGTTCACCTCACCCCTGACGCAGATCGCGCAGGGCATGACGAATTTGCAGACGGCCTCCGCCTCCGCGCACCGCAT
>ENA-ORML01001205-ORML01001205.1-human-gut-metagenome-genome-assembly--contig:-NODE-1205-length-23881-cov-12.591539_pt1 | contig 23881 bp, 23 predicted proteins | sample MGYA00242103_ERZ508995 | MGnify/ENA primary metagenome ERZ508995 (study PRJEB26280, sample SAMEA2338702) | human gut metagenome | biome: human gut; feature: human-associated habitat; material: faeces... | reverse complement strand
GCGGCAGGCGAGACCGCGCCGGAGGCGGAGCCCAAGTCCACCACAAAGACGGCAAAGAAGCCCGCGGCGAAAAAGACTCCCGCAAAAAAGACGGCCGCCGGAACAAAGAAAACGGCTGCGAAAAAGCCTGCCGCGAAATCGGCGGCAAAAAAACCGACTGCCAGAAAGACGGCGGCCAAGACGGCAAAGAAGAGCGAACCGGAAGAAGAGCTTCCGTTCTGACACAGACAGAGAGACCGGCTCCCGCCCATAGACGCGGCGGGCGCGGAGGTCTCACAGAAAGGAGCACACATGCAGGAAGTCAAGGTGATCGGCGCGGGTCTGGCCGGATGCGAGGCGGCGTGGCAGCTTGCGGAGCGCGGCGTCCATGTGACGCTCATGGAGATGAAGCCGCAGAAAATGACACCCGCGCACCACAGCGCGGATTTTGCCGAGCTGGTGTGCTCGAATTCCCTGCGCGGCGACCGGCTGGAGAATGCGGTCGGCCTGCTGAAGGAGGAGCTGCGGCGGCTGGGAAGCCTGATCCTGCAATGCGCGGAGGCAAACCGCGTCGAGGCGGGCGGCGCGCTGGCGGTTGACCGCTACGGCTTTTCGGGCATGGTCACGGAGAAGATCCGAAGCCACCCGAATATCACTGTCGCAGAGGGCGAGGTCACAGAGATCCCGGAGCCGCCGGTCATCATTGCGACCGGCCCTTTGACCAGCGACGCCATGAGCGAGGCCATTCACCGCTACTTCGGCGGCGCGGACTATCTGAGCTTTTTCGACGCGGCGGCACCGCTGGTGAGCTTCGATTCCATTGACATGTCGCGGGCGTGGTTCGCATCGCGCTATGATCGCGGTGAGGCGGATTATGTCAACTGCGCGATGGAGCGCGACGAATACGCCGCCTTTGTCGAGGCGCTGACGACCGCCGAGGAGGCGGAGGTACACGGCTTCGAGGACTCGAAGGTCTTTGAGGGCTGTATGCCCGTGGAGGTCATGGCGCGGCGCGGCTTTGACACGCTCCGCTATGGGCCGCTCAAGCCCGTCGGTCTCAAGGACCCGAAAACGGGCCGGGAGCCGTATGCCGTGGTGCAGCTGCGCAAGGACAACGCCGAAGGCTCCGTCTACAATCTTGTGGGCTTCCAGACGCACCTGAAATTCCCGGAACAGAAGCGCGTCTTTTCGATGATCCCCGCGCTGCACGATGCGGAATTTGTCCGCTACGGCGTGATGCACCGCAATACCTTCCTGTGCAGCCCGAAGCTGCTTGACCGGTATTATGCCGACCGCAGAGCGCCGCTCGTTGCCTTTGCCGGTCAGATGACCGGCGTGGAGGGCTATGTGGAATCGACTGCGTCCGGCTATCTTGCCGGTGTGAGCATGGCGGCGAAGGTTTTGGGCGGGCCGCTCCCGGATTTCCCGCGCGAAACGGCCATCGGCGCGCTGGCGGCGTATATTTCCGACGAGAGCGTCGTGAATTTCCAGCCGATGAACGTCAATTTCGGCATCATGCCGGCCCTCGGCTACCGCGTCAAGGGCAAGGCCAATAAAAATCTCGCCATTGCGAACCGGTCGCTTGCCGTGATCGACGCGATGACCGGAAAAACGAAGGAGGAGAGCCATGAGAATTCTCGTTGACGCCATGGGCGGCGACCTTGCGCCGAAGGCTGCGGCGCTCGGAGCGATCCGCGCAGCGCAGGAGCTTGGCACGGAGGTCGTGCTGGTCGGACGCGGAGAGGCCATCCTCCAGTGCCTGAAGGAAAACGGCGTCGAGACGCTCCCGAAGGGCGTTGAGATCGCAAACGCTGAGGATGTGGTGGATATGCACGACGATCCGGCGGCGGTCGTCCGCAAGCGGAAGGACTCTTCAATGGTCGTCGGCCTGCGGATGCTCGCCGAGGGCGGCGGCGACGCCTTTATCTCGGCCGGCTCGACGGGCGCACTGCTGACGGCGGCGACGCTGGTCGTCAAGCGCATCAAGGGCATCCGCCGCGCGGCCATGGGTCCGGTCATTCCGACGAAAGCGGGCGGCGGAGCCGTTTTGATTGACTGCGGCGCGAACGCAGAGTGTACGCCGGAATTCCTGCTGCAATTTGCGTTCATGGGCTCATATTACGCGCAGAAAACGCTGAAGCTCGAGCGTCCGCGCGTGGGCCTTCTGAACATCGGAACGGAGGACAGCAAGGGCGGCGCACTCCAGAAGGAGGCGTATGCGCTGCTGAAAAAGGCGGGCGACGCGGGCTATCTGAATTTCATCGGCAATGTGGAGGCGCGCGACGTGCCGCTGGGCGGCGCGGACGTGGTCGTGGCCGACGGTTTTGCGGGAAACGTCCTGCTCAAGGGCATCGAGGGCACGGCGCTGTTCATGTCGTCGATGGTGAAGGATATGTTCAAAAAGAACCTTTTGACGAAGCTTGCCGCGCTGCTCTGCATGAGCGGCGTCAAGTCGATGAAGGCGAAGCTCGATTACCGGGAGACAGGCGGCACGCTGCTGCTCGGTATTTCAAAGCCGGTCGTCAAGGCGCACGGCTCGTCGGATGAACGCGCGATCTTCAGCGCCATCCGGCAGGCGGTGCAGGCCGTGGAGGCGGGCTTCACGGAGGACATCCGGCAGAATGTGGACAAAATGATCGTGCCGAAGGAGCTGGAACATGCTGAGTGAACTGGAAAAAGGGCTGGGATATATATTCCGGGACAAGGCGCTTCTGACGAACGCCCTGACCCACAGCTCTTATGCAAATGAAAACCGCGACCGCGGGATCCATGACAACGAGCGTCTGGAATTCCTGGGCGACTCGATCCTTGGCTTCGTCGTCGCGGACTATCTCTACCGCAATTTCCCGGGAAAACCGGAGGGCGAGCTGACGCGCATCCGCGCGGACCTCGTCTGCGAGACGAATCTTGCCAGACAGGCGGATACCATCCGGCTGGGCGAATTTCTCCTGCTCGGCCATGGCGAGGAAAACGGCGGCGGCAGAAAGCGCGCCAGCATCGTTTCCGACGCGATGGAGTCCGTCATTGCCGCCTCGTATATGGACGGCGGCTTTGAGGCTGCGAAGGGCATCATTGACCGGCTCATCCTCTGCGATGTGCCGACCGGACGGCCCCACAATTTCGATTACAAAACGGCATTGCAGGAGCTGGTGCAGCGGAAGAAGGATCAGCTGCTGCACTATGAACTGACCGGCGAGTCCGGCCCCGACCACGACAAGCATTTTGACGTGGAGGTGCTGCTCAACGGAAAGCCGGTCGGTAAGGGTACCGGCAGCAGCAAAAAGCGCGCCGAGCAGTCGGCCGCTGAGAACGCGATCGAACGTCTTTTCCCCGGAGAACTGGACTGAACAGGACAGAAATGCCGCCCGAAAGGGCGGCATTTTGCGTCTCGCGCGTGGTACGGGCATTTTGCGCCGGAAAAGCGACTTTCTCTTGCAATCTGTCCGCAAAATTGGTACAATATCAGGAAGATTCAACATGGAGAAGTATGCGTATGTACCTTAAGTCACTGGAAATACACGCATAATCCAAATTTCCTAGTGATATCAATGCTTTTCCTGCAATCAGATAAGCGAAAATACCCTAGTTTACACCAACTGGTATATACCAAGAAAATACGCTTTTCGGTGTTTTTCTTGGATACATATTCACCCATAGCCGTACGATGTCTGCAAGTTTCGTGCAGCTGTTGTAGAGCCATGTGCGCAAGAATTTAGGGGGCTCGGACATTGCGTCCGAGCCCCCTATTTTTTTTATCCGCAAACCGATACTTTCAACGCAGACGGCCCGGCGGTTTCGTCCATCTGCGAGATCGAATCAATGATCGCGCTCGTGTTATGGTCGAGCTCGTCAAGGCTTTTGGATTGCAACATCAATTCGCCAGTCCTTGACACCGTGCGCTGCGCAACCTGCTGGTCATTGACCGGCAGCATCATCGACAGCCCAAAATTGTTTCGTGGCGGCGAAGGAGAACGATCCGTTACAGACACGCGATCATTCTGGGGATCCAGTGCGATCTCAAACATTGAGAAAGAGCCGTCACGATTCTTCCCGCCAACCAGAAAGCTATGCGGCAAGATGCGCGAGCAGGATTTTTCCTTCTTGAGATAATTCACGACCGCCTGCTTCACAACGCGCACGGGCGCATTCTGAATATCCGGAATACTCTGTACCGGGTCACGCAGATGCGCGGGGAGGTTTGACGGTTACCTTCAGGCGTACCTGGACGAGTTCTGCTTCCGCTTCAATCGCAGAAAAACCGGCGATCAGATCTTCATGCGCCTGGGAAGAGCCGTCGCTGCATCTTGTGCTCTGCTGTGTTAAGCCGATAAGCACATTAAAAAATAGTATAAAAACAAAGAAACAGCGCACTTTTGAGAGGCAAATGACCTGCCTCTCAGGTTTGGTGCGCTGCTTTTTGCGTTTTTCAACCGTTTGGATTCCAATTTCTCCGAAAAAGAGGGACTGCCTCAATTGAGTTTGGAAAATCTTTTTGAGGCAGCCCCCTTTGTTTGAATGCTGTCGTTAGCCTCCGCGTCAAAGCTCGATCATGCCCATATGATTACTTATCCGGATCTCGGTACCAAACGGTCGAGACAATTCTGCGAGGTATTCAAGGACATCGTCATTCTCCGCAATGCTGGGAACGCCGATTCTGGCGCGAGGCTTCTCCATATGCAGATCGATAGGATACAGGCGAATCTGGCAGATCCTTCCGTTCTCCACCGTAAACCCGGCCATTATGGAGCGCCAGATGTTTTTCTGCACAATGTAGCCGGTCGTACCGTTGTGATTGCGCATACCGATGTATGCACCGACGGTCGTGGTGTTTGGCATATCCGCATTTTCGTAGGCATCCGCAGGCTGTACCCGGACCGTATCGGTCTCAAAGATAAAATTGCCGAGACTGTAGAAGATCGGTTTGTTCTGATATATCTCGATGCCGCGCAGCTCATGTGGGCCGTGTCCAATGATCGCATCTGCACCGGCGTCAATACACTGATGTGCAAAGGTCTTCAAGAATTCCGCCGGTTCTGTCGGCTCTGTGCCCGCAAACTCGTGGGAATGCACGCTGACGAGAACATGATCCGCCTGACGGCGCGCCTCCTGAATGGCACTGCAAATACGCACCATGTCCTTGCCGTTCGGCTCGGTGGTGATATAATTGCGCTCATCCAGTTGGAAATGCATACCATCGAAATACAGTTTTCCCTCTGGCATGGGACGGGCGTATCCGTTCTGAACGTTTCGCTCATAGATCGCATTCAGGTGCGTATCCGCGCTGAGCTTACTGAGCATATCGTAGTAGCTTTTCTCAACATGGACTGTTTTTTGGAAGCGCAGACCGTTGAGACCGGGACGCCCGCTCAATTCGATGCTCTGATTACCGGCCATATCTGAATCATGGAAGGTGGAACAGACGCCGATCATAGCGATCCGCGCATCGGCAGCTTCCACATAGGCAGCAGCACAGGCATCCGCCATATTCTTTCCGGTCCCGGCAAAAATCATATCCCGTTCCCGAAGATGACGGATGGTCGCAAGCAGGCCGCTGTGACTATAATCCAAGGAATGATTGTTCGCGGTATTGTACAGATTAAATCCGTATTTTTTCAGATCATCCAGTATTTCAGGCTCGGCCATCGCCCATGTGCCGCCAGAAAAGGCAGCGGGAACGCCTTCTTGGTCATGGGTCGTGATCTCCAAATTGCTGAAACGAACATCGTATTGAGAAAGGATCTCCCGAATCTGTTCAAATCCATCGTATCCGTTTTCCGGCAGTCTCCGTGTCATGAACGAATCGCCGGTCGCAATGATTGTCGTCTTTGACATAATACTCTCTTTCCTTCCTGCCAGTTTCACAGGAACAATTACTCCGACCTCAAGCGAAGTAGTTCATCAGGATATCCATGACCAGCTTTCTTCCTGGCAGCAGGCTGTCGATCAGAACATATTCTTCTCTAGAATGCGCGCCGCCGCCATTGTAGCAGGCAAGACACAGAGACGGGATCCCCCGCGAAAGCGGGATGTTGCAGTCAGTCGAACTAGCAACGAACCGCGCTTCGCGTCCAAAATAGTCCAGATATGCCTGATTTGCCATATCCATCATTTTTTGCTGTTCTGCCGTATCCACATCGCCGGTGCAGGGACGCTCGCCGAGCAGTTCTACCTCTAGCCTGACATCTTTCTGTCGGTAGAAAGAGACACATGCGTCGAAATGCGCCTGCATCTGCTCCATGGCCTCCATTCGGTCGGAACGGAATTCATAAAGCATCTGTACACTCTGCGCGATGGTGTTTACAGATGTACCGCCCTGGATTACACCCACATTATAGCTCGTGCCCACAGGCGGCTTGATCGTATATAGCGCATCGATCATGGACGCCATATAGGCTATGGCGTTTCGATTGCCGAAAGCATTGTACGAATGGCCGCCCTCAGTCTCCAGCGTGACCCGGAAGCGCCTCGATCCGACGGCAATGTTTGTCATATTGCCGTTCCAACCGTCAATGGCATAGAAATGGTGGATATGGTCACCGTAGTCCTCCATGATCTTACGGCTGCCCTTCAAATTGCCCAATCCCTCCTCGCCGGAATTGATGACGATCAGAATATCGCGCATTCGGGGGCGGAGCTGTTCGCGAATCGCATACCGGACAGCCATCAGCAGCGCAACGATGCTGGTCGTATTGTCGCCGATACCCGGACAGCAGATGCGCCCATCCTCAATGTGCAGGGGAAGCTCGTCCAGATCAGGAAACACGACGTCGCTGTGCGCCATGAATACATCCACCTCACCGCTGCATGGCCCCAGTCGGCAAACCACATTCCATGCGTCGTCTATGTAGACATCCTCCGCACCTGCTCTGAGCAGCCAGTCCCGGCAAAATTCTGCACGCTTTTCCTCGTGATTGGAGGGCGCCGGGATCTTCGCCAGTGTTGTCAAAAGCTCTATAGCTTCCTGATCGGTACTGCATACATAATCCGCCATTTTTTTGCTTAGTGCCATATTTATATCTCCCTTTTCGGCCATTGTCCACACATGCGAAGCAGCGCGGAAAGGCACTGCATTTATCTTTTGTTATGTGTTGTCGAGCTGCCGACACGAACGCCCACGATCTTTTGATTCATCCGAACAAAGATGACTGCACCGAGTTCACAGGCAAAGGTGTCGCCGAAAACATAGGTACAGGCATACGCACGCCCGTTTTTCTCTATGCCCAGTCCGCTTTCGGAGCACCTGACAGTATAGTGCTCCAACACCGTACCGTATGCGCCCTCGTATTCGCGCAGATCCAGATCCTTTGGAAACCGTTGTGCATCGACGCGCCTGCACAGCAGGGACTGCACCATCAGGTGTCCGGAAGAACCGCCGTTGACTGCGGGCAGACCTACACAAACTTTCTCCCCATCTGCTTCATAATAATAAACACCGCAGCGGCTATGCGGATAAAGCAGATGCTCGCCGTCCTTGTCCGCCAGAACAGGCTTGCCGTCCACCATTCTCAGGCTGAACAGGCCCTTGGCGTCACCAAGATAGGTCCCCTCGTGAAGCCGTTCCTTCTCGGGACAGTAGCTGCCGCTTTTCCAGAGCTCAACACGTTCTGGCAGAGCGCACAGATCGTCTAGGATCAGCCCTGGGATCAAATCAGTGCTCAGGATATCGCCGCCCTCGGTATTCAGCGTCAGTGTGACGGCAATGCCGCGTTCTGGAACAGTCCAGATCGAGGCGAAATAGGGTGGCGATTGTCCGTCATGTCCAGCCAGCGCGATGGTTTTGTACTGCTTCAGACGCATGGTGATGCCGTATTCATTCCGGTAATTCAGATACAGGCTCGTCTGCGGCGTCATCATTTCCTGCATAGAAGCACGGCTGATCAAAGGCGCACCGTCGTTGAGCAGGACTCTCGCCAGCTTGGCCATATCGTCCACAGTCGAAAACAAGCCGCCGACAGCATGCCTCGTCGCGTTGACCGGAATATAATGCAGCACTTCCGGACCGGCTCTGTGCGGCACAGCGAGAGAAAATGTCGCCGCCTCGCACAGTGTGAAGGTCGTATGATCCATCCCAAGCGGCTGAAGGATATACTCCCGTTCCAGCTGCGTGAAAGGCTTTTCCATGATGCTCTGCACTGCGTAGGCCACTAGCCGGATGCTCCAGTTGGAGTAATAATAAAGCCGATCCTCCGGCCGGGCAACCGGCTCAAGCGTACTTAGCCCCTCTTTCAGTACTTCCTCAAGCTTATCCTCATCGCGCGGGCCATCCGGCGTATATTCCGAAGGAAGTCCCGCCGAATGGCTCAGCAGCCTGCGGATTGTGATCCGGTCGCGCGTGGAATTATCCCGAAATTGAAGCCATGGAACATATTTGGTGATCGGCTCGTCCAAATCGAGTCTGCCTTCCTCCACCAGACGCATTACCAAAATGCCCAGTGTGATCTTTGTGCAGGACGCGATACGAAACAGCGTCTGCGTCGTGACTTTGTCCCAGGGCTTCTCCACGCTTGTCACGCCGTAAGCATTGTGCCATAGAATTTTTTCGCGGTCGGAGACCGCAACAGCCAGACCGGCGATCTTGTATGCGTCCATCAATTCACGGATCTTACGATCCCATCGTTCCTGATACTGCATAGACACCTCCTGTGCCTTTGTAATACTCGGCGCTCACCAGACGCGGCATTACATGCAGGCGCTGCGCCATATGCATTGCTGCCCTTAGTTTTACGCATGCTCCCTAAAAATTACGCGCTCATCCGGCGCTGATTTTGTTAGGGAAGCTCTGATTAAATCAGTGGCTGTGGACGGCGAGAGATTTTTCGTCAAGACAAGGTTTGAAAAACGTGGGAATACTGTATGTATTTCTCGTTTTTCAAACCACAGGATTGACGGAAAAGATCCGTCGTCCGCGGTCGGGGATTTATTCAGAGGTTCCTTAGTATTTCTGGAAAATGCTTCGGATTTCATCGAGGTCCGAGGTCACGGTCAGCGCAAGCTGGAGCAGCAGCCTCGCCTTGATCGGCGTAAAGTCGCCTGCGCAGATCGTATCGTATTCCAGATCCGGCGTAGCGCTGTGTGCTGCGACGTAACCGGAATAAACACGGCTGGCCCGTACCAGAAATGGCTTCTTCTCCAGCGCCTTGTAATACGCCCGCATCCGCGGCGGAATCGCTCCGGAGCCCATCCCTGCTGCGACAACACCGTCGCAGCCGCTTTCTACGGCGGCTTTCAGCAGCACCTCAGAGCAATTCTCATGCGTCATGATGATCTCTACACGAGGCAGCTCTGCGAGCGCCTGAATGTCAAATTGAGACTGGCTTCCATGCGGGCGGACCGGCGCATAATAGAAGCGGACGTCTCCTCCGACGACATGTCCAAGTGTACCATATTCCAGACATTTGAATGTATCCAGACGGTAGGTGGATGTCTTTGCGGCATCTCTTGCTGAGAGCAGACGATTGCACATACACACTATAACGCCTTTTCCCCAAGACTCCCTGCTGGCCGCAGTGCAGATCGCATTGATCAGATTTCCCGGGCCATCAGCGCTGTGTGCGGAAGCTGGAAGCATAGAACCCGTTATGACCACAGGTTTGGGGCTTTTAGCCGTAAGATAAAGGAAAAATGCCGTTTCCTCGAGCGTGTCCGTTCCATGTGTGATCACAAGGCCGTCGACCGCTGGATCGGCCAGCAATTCATTCACACGCCGGGCCAGTTGTAATAAATGCGCTTCATCCATCGCCGAAGACGGCAATGAGAAAATGTTCTCAGCTGTGATCTCTGCGTGGGCCTCAATCCCTTCGATAGAGCGTATCAGCTCGTTGGCCAGCAGTAAATTATCTCCACGATAACCGGTGGTCTGCATCGCGCTCGTTTCATGCGCAGCTATGGTCCCGCCCGTTGCAATAATATGGATGTGTGGTAATTTCATGGAATGCTCCTTTTCAAAACTGATCCGCATAGCAGGTGCTGCGGCATTTTCGTGACGCAGCACCTGTCGCGGCGGCGATCCCAAAAAGGATCAGCCCGCCTTACTTATAGGATTCCACAGAAGGATCGAATTCTTTTGTTCCGTCATAGATCTCCTTCGAGAACTCGCCGTCTACCTTCGCAACGACCATGGCGACCATCATGTCGTCAATGTTATTGTTAACGGTACGGATCGGCCCAAGGATGAAATCTGCGGCAGAGATGATGACCATGCCGGCAGCCGGAAGACCGCAGGCCTGCAAAATGATCGCCAGCATAACAAGTCCGCCGCCGGGAACGGTGATGACCGCAAAGGAGAACGCAGTGGAGAACAGCACCATGTGAATAAGATCACCGGTAGTCTGTGTGATGCCGAATGCCTGCGCTACGGTGATGCAGGAGAGCGTGAAGAACATCAGCGCACCGTCACAGTTCATGCTCATGCCCATGGGGCAGACAAATTTTGCGATTCTGGGAGATACGCCAAGCTTCGCCTGTGTATCCTCTACCTTCGTCGGTAGGGTCACCGCCGAAGAAGCGGATACCGCAGCGACCATTGCCGTCTGACCGAGCTTGCCAAAGATCTTCAGCGGGTTCACGCCGCAGAAGATCGCAGTCAGGACGCCGAAAATGATCGTCATGCCGATCATGCCCACAAAATCTGCGGTAACGAGCAGACCGAGCGCCTTGAAAAGCTGATTGCCCAGCACACCGACAGCCTGTGCCACGAACGAGAAGATCGCAAGCGGGAGGATCTGGATAACAATGCTGATGTACTGCATAACGATCTTGTTGATCGCGCGAATCCCATCCAGGACCGGGTTCTTCTCATGCTTACTTCCGTAGATGGAAAGTGCAACACCGAGGAAGATCGCGGCGATCACGCATTGCAGATTGTTGCCGGAGGACATGGAGCCAAAAATATTATTGGAGAAATAGCCCATGATCGTATCAATGACGCCGCCGTTATCCGGGGCAACATAGCTCGTGTCGACGGCGAAGATCGACATATCCAAACCGATGCCTGGCTTAAAGACAAATCCGAGGATCACGCCAAAGAGTCCACCGACTGCGCTGGTAACAGCAAAAAGAGCGATTGTCAGGCCACCCAGCTTGCCCAGCTCGGCGGGCTTCAGACCGCCGACGGCCTCCATAACAGAACACATGACCAAAGCAATAAGCGGCATCTGGATCAGGCGCATAAAGAGATTTCCAAGGAAGGCCAGATTGTCCGATTTTTCCTTAAAAATCAGACCGACTACAAGTCCCAGCACCGCGCCGAGGATGACGCCGATTGTTAGATTGTACTTTTTCTTTTTCTTTTCCATAACAAAACTCTCCTTTCTTTTACTGAAGCGATTTGCCGTTTGCTCCGGCTGTATTTCTAATCTACCACAGCATGTTTTCTATGAGAAGTATTCTTATTTTATCATTCTTTTGGAAATTCAGCGCTAATCTGTGCCACTTTTTCTCATGAAAAGCCGGCTTATTTCCTCTCTTCTAACAATTGCACAAATGGGGCGGCAAGCATTTGTTTATTATTTTATATAGACAGTATAAACAAAAACTATCGCCAGAATAAAAAAGTTAAAAAAGAGGGCACCCTTTCGGGTGTCCTCCCATCACCGATATGCTGTTCAGAAATAGCTGGACAGGATCGACAGGAACACCATAGCCAGATCCGACAGTGCAGCATTTTTCTTGGTGATCCATCCCATGATGTTATAGCAGTCGCAGTCTAGGATCTCCATAGACCGTACACCGTCGTAATACGGGATGGCAGAATATGCTTTTCGATTGGTCGCAACGATGCTGAAGCTATCCGTACTTCGCACAATATCCAGAATGATGGACCATGATTTTGTATAGATCCGATGCGGACATACCTCGTTTCCCAGTCCCAAGATGTCCGGGAGCGGAGAGAATGGCCCGGATTCCATTTCATCAAAGCCAACAAAAGTTTTTCCTCTGAGCTGATCGCAGGTTATGTAATCATTTTTTGAATGAAACTGTGGATGGGCCTTTCCAATCAGCGCACACACCTTGATCTGCCCCAATCGAACGAAGCGGAGCTGTTTTGCCTCCAATTGGCGCACCATTTCCTCGTAAAACGGAGAGAAAATGCCCAGCACGCCTAATTCCGCCTCGTCGTTTGCAATCATCTCAATGATACTGGAACGGTCGCCGTCCATGATCGACAAGTGGATCGGCGTGGCCAAATGATGGTTATATACCTGGATCGCCGCTTCTGTCAGATATCGATAAGGCAGAATAGCGACCGAAAAATAACTGGATTGCAGCTGCCCGATATCCTGCTTCAGGTTCGTCAGCCTTTCAAACTGAGCTACGATTGGCGCGGCATAGTCGACAAATGCCTTTCCGGCCTTTGTCAATTGTGTGCCTTTGGAAGAACGGGTAAATATCTGATACCCGACCTCTTCCTCAAGATTCTGTATGGAAACAGACAGATTCGGCTGAGAGATATAGAGATTCAAAGCGGCTTGCCGCATACTCCCGCAGCGGGCGACCTCAACCACATGGCGAAGTTGCTCAATTCTCATGGATTTCCACCTTTTTCTCGAACCTTTGCAAAGAATAGCGTCTCCAGTTTAGGATTGAAAAGGTAACGGACACGGCGATGAACAAGGCAGGATAGAACACCCATGTAATAGCAAACTGATTTACCAAATCCATAACCAAAAACAGTGCCGTCAGGATCATGCTGCCAATGAGCGCATCCGTCAGGCACAAAAGCCGCGCCTGCTTGTCTGCGCCTCCTTCCGAGGCGTCCGGAAACGGCCGCAATGTCAGATATGTTCGCCGGCTGTCCTTTAATACCGCCATCTCCTTTTTTCTGCGTTCACGGCCGCTTGAAATTGCCTGATTCAGCGAGTCAAAAACCTTCATCTGTAAGCCCTCCTGTGCTGCTCCTACGCTGTGATCCCTTTCGTTCTTATTTTAAACATCAAATCGTATACTGTCAAATCAGGGCGATAAAAGAAGGATATTGCCTTTCATGCATACTGCCGCCGCAGTCCGTGGCTCAACTGGTTCGTCCCACCGTTCTGGGACGAGATCGAGCTGATCGACTATCGTGGCGCCTGACAAACGGAGGTTTTATGAAAGTAACAAGAACGCCACAGGATTATGAGGATCGTATGACACGCAAAGCAATCGCAAATCGCGGGTGCAATGTATGCCCGTGTTGTGGTGAAACAAAAAATAAAATGGATTACATCGCTGAGGGGATTTTCGACAAAGGAATCCGCAGTGGCCTGATTTGCAAGCATTGGGCGCAAGGAATCCTTCGAACAAAATATATGCAGATTGATTGCTATAGCTGCGACACCTGTGGTGCTGAATGGGAGAGCGAGCCATATGAAAAGGAGTAAGACCGATGCCTAAGCTTTTTTGCGTCTCCGACATCCATGGTTTCTATGACGAATTCAAGTCGGCACTCGACACCGCCGGATTCGACACGGATAACCCGGAACACTGGCTGATCTCCTGTGGTGATCATTTCGACCGCGGCTCTAAGCCGAAAGAAGTTCTTCGCTTTCTGAATTCCTTGGAGCGCAAGGTCTTGATCCGCGGCAACCACGAAGATCTTCTGGAGCAGTTGATCGATCGCTGCTACCCCATGGACTACGACAAGCGCAATCGGACGAGTGATACGGTGTTCGACCTTTCCACGCTTCCGCACAAACCACGCTATTTTCGGGAAGCCTGCGCAGAGATCGAGCCGATGGTTTTGCGCTTCACTTCCCAGATGGTGGATTCTTTTGAGACGCAGAACTATGTATTTGTCCACGGCTGGCTGCCGATGCGGGACGGCGTTGTCGTATATCCCCACGCATTTGCCTATGAATGGGACCAAGCAAGATGGCGTAACGGCATCGACTGTGCGCTTCGTGGTTTGACGATCGATAAAACCGTTGTCTGCGGCCATTGGCATTGCAGTTACGGTCATGCGAAGATGGAGGACAAACCGGAGTTCGGATATGGCGCAGATTTTTCGCCCTTCTACGCAAACGGGGTCATCGCCATCGACGGCTGCACCGCCGCGTCCGGCGTTGTCAATGTTGTTGTGATCGAGGACGAATTCCTTCCGAAACCTAGCAATCCAAAAAACAATGTGATATACTGAGAGAAACCAAATTCAGCCAGGAGGTAGAACGATGTATTTAGTAGTTGCGATCGTACTTTTTGCGATCATTTTCGCGGCTTCATCCACGCAGCAGCACAAAAAAGACAAACAGTACGAAGAGTATAAATCCCGTCAGCGTAAAAAAACGTCGCGGGAATACTACTATGCGCAGTTCTACTTCCTGGAGCTGCTCAAGAAGCTGCTCCCGGTTTTTCAGGAGTTTAAGCAATATCCGCCTCTGGACAATACGAAGACGCTGGTACCAGACCCGAGGGCTTTGGAAATTGCGAAACGCTGGAGGGCCGAGGTTTTAACGGTCAATCATTGGACGTATGACCTTGAAAGCATCGCAGTTTGTAAGGCGCGCGAACGGGTCATCGCAGAAGGCTATTTGCCATCCGACCCGTACCTGAAGGAGTATTTCCCGTCCTATGATCCATGGAAATACCCGGAACGCCATCAGTATACGGTTCGCGCGGAGTGGCCGAAGCCGGCCTGCACTGTGGTCAGTACATATATTGTAAACGGCGCCGGCTACCAGGAGCAAATCCGCAATTTGAATGAGGTTGCCGAGAAATTTGGCTATCATGATTTCTGCGATACGATCCTGCACCTGCATTTTGACGAAGCTTCCGGGCTTTTATACAGCGAACCGGCAGCGGAGCCATGCCCGTATGAACCACTTAAAGAGAAGTTATTCGGCGACGTTCCGGACTGGGCAAAAGGCATATACAGCACACACGCTGTTTTGGATTTTGGGCTTAAGTCTTTTCAAGTTGATTAGCGATCAGCGACCATGATTTTTATCATGGTCGTTTCTTCATCCCTGGCGCAAACCAAACTGGGAGGTGAGAAAGTGAGAGAGAGAACATATTATATGGATTTTGAGGACTCCTACAATCAGACAATCGCCCAGAAACAGATCTCTCAGATGAACTACGAACAGCAGCAGATCGAAAATGAACGTTCCGTTGCCGCAGCGCAGGCAGAAGCCGAGAAGAAGGTGATCGAAGCGAACGCCGAAGCGGATAAAAAGCGCATCACGGCAGAGGCCGATGCTGAGCAGGCGAGGATTGCCGCGCAGGCGGACGCGGACGCGATCAAAGCCGTTGCCGATGCGCAGGCAGAAGCCAACCGCAAGCTGGCCGAGAGTGTGACCGACGCACTGATCGAGTATGAAAAGGTCAAATCGTGGGATGGCAAGCTCCCAAAAGTCACGGATGGTAATTCGCTGATTTCTTTTGGCATCGAATGACGTAAAAAAATAGCCCGCCAGAAATGGCGGGCTGTACTTATCTCTGCATCATCTGCCGGGTCTTTGCGATCAAGCCCAGAACTTCCCGATACGACTCGTGATTGAGCTGGACGTTCTGCAGAATCAGTTCCAGAGCCTCGCAGATATTGCGGAGGTCGGAAGCGCTCAGAATTTTCTGTGAAATTCGCCCTAAAATCGACCGAAAATGGTCGCTTACCTGCGGATTTACGCTTCCATTGACGAAAAATTCACTCAAAAAGCCGTCTAAAATAACAGTTTCATATTCCGTGTAATACATAGTGCGCTCCATTCGTTTTTCTCGCCACATCATACCACAAAGCGCGGAACGCATCAAGATTACATAATACATAGGAGGTTTCATGCTCAAGAAACAGACCATTACAACAGAAGAATTTAATTCCACCGGCGACCTGACAAGGCGGATCGTCGAGGAAAATGAGTATAGTGAAGAGACACCGCTTCAGATGCCGTATCAAGTGCCGTATACGCCCGGCGATACGACGCCTGCAAAGCCGTGGCGGCAGGATGTTTACTACACTGGCACCCAGGTCGATGGCCCGCATTGCAACGACGTTTCCACAACGTGCAGCAGGGAGGTCCAGAATGGAGAAAATTAAAATCAAATACTTCGATCCTGACCTTGAGCGGATCGCCAGGATCTCGCAAGGCGACTGGATCGATCTCCGCGCCGCCGAGACCTATTACATCCCGGCCGGCGAGCTTGCCATGATCCGTCTTGGCGTGGCGATGGAGCTTCCGGAGGGCTATGAGGCAATTGTAGCTCCGCGCAGCTCTACATATAAGAAATATCACATTCTGCAGGCGAACTCCATCGGCGTCATTGACCACTCTTACTGCGGCGACAATGACGAGTGGATGTTCCCGGCATACGCAACCGAGATGACCGTCGTCCATAAGGGCGACCGCATCTGTCAGTTCCGAATTCAGAAGAATCAGCCAGAAATTGAATTCGAGGAAGTCCCGGCGCTCAGCAATGCAAATCGTGGCGGCTTCGGCTCCACGGGAATTTAATCTTACAGCCGCCCGCAAGGGCGGCTTCTCTATTTATATGGGGGTATTTCATGGAATTATACGATCGCATCCCGTTGTGGGAGCAATACACGCTCAGCATTGATGAAGCGGCGCAGTATTTTCGCATCGGCAGAAACACCCTGCGCAAAATTGTCGCCGGTAATCCGAATGCCGACTATCTTTTATGGATCGGCCGCAAAGCGCAGATTAAGCGCACACTGTTTGAAAAATACATAGACCAACATAATGTGGTCTGAAACTTGAAAAAGCGACGCTGGTATGGTAATATATAAAACTATATCGGATCTCTTTTTCATCATGAAAAGGGGTTCAAACAATGGGAAAACACAGAGATAGCAAGGGCAGGGCGCTCCGAAGCGGCGAATCGCAGCGCGAAAACGGGCAATACATGTACCGCTATACAGATTGCGACGGAAATCGCAGGACTGTATATAGCTGGAGACTGGTTGCATCCGACCGAACGCCAGCTGGGAAGAAGGATTCTGAGGCGCTCAGAGAGCTCGAAAAGAAAATCCAAAAGGATCTTGATGACAGGATCCACATCGGCAGCGCCAACACAATCACCTTGGATGACGAGTTCCAAACCTTTATGGAGATTCGCGCGGATCTTAAAGAAACAACGCGCGTCGCCTATATTGAGCTGTACAAAAAGCATGTTTCACCTGTGCTCGGGAAGAGAACACTCGACAACATTCGCTATTCTGACATCCAGAGATTGTACACATCCTTGTGCGCTGCATCGGCCATTCGACCAAGCACCGTCCAGAAAATCAATTCCATCCTAATTCAAACGTTTGCGATTGCAGTTATGGACAATCTGATCAGAAGCAACCCGGCCGAGCACGCTTTTGCAAACGTGAGTAAGCGATTGTCGCTGGAAAGTGAGCACCGCAACGCGCTCACAATTGAAGAAACAGAAATTCTATTGAATTTTGTTTATTCGACCAATGAGTTCTCCAGATGGGGGCCGCTGATTACAGTGCTGCTCGGCACTGGCTTACGAATTGGCGAAGCGCTCGGACTTACATGGTCGGATTGCGATTTTCAAAACAATCTGATCCGTGTTACGCATGCGCTGCTATATAAACCAACGACCACTACGGGCTTCATTTATCGTATCTCTGAACCAAAAACCAGATCCGGTATGCGCACAATACCAATGTTCAAGGATGTGAGAGAAACGCTGCAAGCCATAAAGGAAAGTCAGGCTCGTAAAAAATATGACCCTTTTGTGGTTGATGGATACGCAGGCTTCATTTTCCTGAACAACAACGGTAAGGTTTTTACGCCGGCGGCTGTATTTGATGCGCTGCAAAATATCGTCGCAACCTACAATCGAGCTGAAACATTTGCGGCCCAGAAAGAAGGACGGGACGCAAAGCTGCTTCCGCGTTTCAGCGCGCACATTTTGCGCCATACATTCTGCACCAGACTGTGCGAACAGGAACAGGACACCAGACTTATTCAAGATGTTATGGGGCATAAAAACATTCGCACGACAATGGAGATTTACGCCGATGTAACTGAGAGCCGCAAGCAAAAGGAGTTTGCCGTGCTGGAGAGCACGTTCCGGATCAAATGAGTTTACACCAATTTTTACTCAAGTAAAGCGTGTTTACACCAAAGTTTACACCAATCATCAGAAAAGATACAATAAGTTGTAAAAACTTATGAACAAAAAAGTTCTGAAAAGTACAGAAAATATATGAAATAATAGCTTATAATAAGATATAAGAGGGAAGAGGTAAAACGTGTATCTTAAGTCACTGGAAATTCAGGGCTTCAAGTCCTTTCCAGATAAAACGGTGCTGCAATTCGGGAGCGATATCACAGCGATCGTCGGCCCGAACGGCAGCGGAAAATCCAATATTTCCGACGCCATCAGCTGGGTCATGGGCGAGCAAAGCTCCCGGGCGCTGCGCGGCGCCAAGATGGAGGACGTTATTTTCGGCGGCACGCAGAAGCGGCCGGCCGTCGGCTTTGCCGAGGCGACGCTCGTGCTGGATAATCAGGACGGCGCACTCAAGATCGAAACGCCGGAGGTCATGATTACCCGCCGGTATTACCGCTCGGGCGAGAGTGAATACTATATCAACAAGCAGTCGGCGCGCCTGCGCGATATCAACGAGCTGCTGATGGACACCGGCCTCGGCCGTGAGGGCTATTCCAACATTGGGCAGGGCAGGATCGACGAGATCCTTGCCGTCAAAAGCACCGACCGGCGCGAGATCTTTGAGGAGGCGGCGGGCATCTCCAAATGCCGCTACCGCCGCGAGGAAACGGAGCGCCGTCTTGCGGCGACGGAGGACAATCTGCTGCGCATCGGAGACAAAATCTCCGAGCTGGAAATGCAGGTCGAGCCGCTCCGGCAGCAGGCGGAAAAGGCGCAGAAATATTTGGTGCTGCGCGACGAGCTGAAGGGCGTGGAGATCACGGTCTGGCTCGATTCGCTCAAAAAGATCGCCGCGAACGCGAAAAAGGCGGAGGAGGACTATGCCTCCGCAGCCTTCATTCTGGAGCAGGCGCACAGTGAGCTGAGTTCGCTCTATGCCGCCTCGGAGCAGCTCTCGCTGGAGCTGAACCGCGAAAGCCTCGTGCTTGAGGAAAAGCGCGACGCGATCTCCGCCTCAGAGCTGGAGCGTCAGCAGGCGCAGGCGGATCAGACGGTTTTACAGGCATCGATCGACAACAACAAAACGAATATCGACCGCGTGCGGCAGGAGCTGGCCGATCAGGAGAGCCGCAGCGGCGGCATTGCCGGGCAGATCGAGGCCCAGCAGGCGCGCATCGGGGAGATCGGCGTTCAGCTGGCGCGGATCGACGAAAAGCTCCGCGCAGCGCTCGAAGAGAGCAAAAAGCTGACGGAGTCGAACGACGAGACGGCGGGAAAGCTCCTCAGTCTGCGCGCGAATCATGCGCTGCTGACCTCGGAGGCAGCCGGACGGCGGGCGGAGATCAGCTCCATCCGGACGGCACTTTCGGACATCCTCGAACGGAAGCAGGCGCTGGAAGCGGATCATGCATCCGCGCTGGCGCGCCGGGAGGATGTGGAGAAGCAGGCGGTGCAGTGCGAAAAAAGTCTTGCCGAGGCGAAGGAAAACGTCACGGCGGCGAACAATATGATCGCCGGCTATTCGCTTCGCCTGAAGGCCCGGACGGAAAAGCGCGACGGGCTGAAAAAGCAGGTGAGCGATACCGAAATCCAGCTGGGAACGGCGGATTCGAAGCTGCGGATGCTGCGCGAGATGGAGCGCGATTTCGAGGGATTTTCCAAGGCGGTCAAGCTCGTGATGCAGGAGTCCGCGCGCGGTGCGCTTCGCGGCGTACACGGGCCGGTCTCCGCGCTCATCCATGCGGACGACGAATTCACGACGGCCATCGAGACCGCGCTTGGCGCAGCGATGCAGAATATCGTTGTGGACACGGACAACGACGGCAAGGCCGCCATTCAGTTCCTCAAGCGCCGCGACGGCGGCCGCGCGACCTTTCTGCCGCTCGGCTCCATCTCCGGAAAGCGGATGGCGGACAATGAGTTCCGCACGCAGCGCGGCTTTGTCGGCATTGCGTCGGCGCTGGTCACGTTTGAGGCAAAATACGAGAGCATTGTGGAAAATCTGCTGGGGCGGACGGTCATTGCCGAGACGCTGGACGACGCGGTACGGATGGCGAGAGCCTCCGGCAGCCGCGCGCGTATCGTCACGCTCGACGGGCAGGTCATGAATCCCGGCGGCAGCATGACGGGCGGCTCTGCCTCCCGCAGCGCGGGCGTGCTGTCCCGCGCCAACGAGATCGAGCGCCTGCAAAAGCAGAAGAGCACGCTCGAGACGCAGCGGAAAACGCTTTTGCAGGCGTATGGAGAGGCGGCGGAAAGCGCTGCGAAAACGGAATATGAGCTGACGACGGTGCAGGGCCAGCTCCGCGAGGCGGAGGACGAGGCGCTGCGCCGGACAGAGGAGCAGAAGCAGGTCCAGCTGCTGCGGCAGGCGCTGGAGGAAAGCCTTGCGAGCTATGCCTCGGAGCTTTCGCGCATCGAAAGCCGCACCGGAAGCGACGAGACGAAGGTGCAGACGCTTGAAAGGCTGGCGAAGGAGACCGAGGAAAAGGCTGCCGCGCTGAGCGCGCAGATCGCGTCGCTGGAGCAGGGCCAGAGCGCCGTTTCCGAGCAGGCGGAGGCGCTGGCCGGGAAGATCACGGCGCTGCGGCTCGACGCGGCCTCCAAAGAGGCCGAGCGCGAGTCTGCGCAGGAGAATGTGCGCCAGCTTCAGACGCTTTGCAGCGCCATGGAGGGCGACCGCACGCAGAAGGAGAAGCTGATCGCGGAATACGAGGCGCAGAGCGCCGAAATGGAGCGGCAGCTTGCCGCTTCGCAGGAGAAGATCGCGCAGCTGGAGCAGGAAACCGAGCGCCGCCGTCAGGCACTGCGCGAGGCCGCAGACCACCGCGCCGCCATTGAGGCCCGGCGCAATCAGACCGAAAAGCAGGCGCAGGAGAAGAACCAGAGCATCCTGCTGATGGAGCGCGAGTCGGCCCGCCTGGAGCAGAAAAAGGCGACCAGCGAGCTGGAGGAAAAGCAGCTTCTGGACAAGCTCTGGGAATCGTATGAGCTGACGCCCTCGACGGCGGAGGAGCAGGCGGCGGAGGTAGAGAGCATCCCCGCCGCGAACAAGCGCATCACGGAGCTGCGCCGGAAGATCTCTGCGCTCGGAACGCCGAATCTCGGCGCGATCGACGAATACGCCCGCGTGAACGAGCGCTATACCTACCTGACCGGCCAGCGCGACGATGTGCTCCACGCACGCGGAGAGCTGGAACACATCATCCAGTCCATAACCGGAGAAATGACGGAGATCTTTGTCCGGGAATTTGAAAAGATCAACGAATATTTCGGAAAGACCTTTACGGAAATGTTCGGCGGCGGCAAGGCGTCGCTGGTGCTGGAGGACCCGTCGCAGCCGCTGGAATGCGGCATCGAGATCCGCGTCCAGCCGCCCGGAAAGCAGGTCAAGACCATCACGCTGCTCTCCGGCGGCGAGAAGGCGTTCGTGGCCATCGCGCTTTACTTTGCGATCTTGAAGGTGCGGCCCACGCCGTTCTGTATGCTCGACGAGATCGACGCGGCGCTGGACGACCGGAATGTGGAGCGCTTCGCGCTCTATCTGCGCAACCTGTGCGACAAGACGCAGTTCATCGTCATCACGCACCGGCGCGGCACGATGGAGGCCTCGGACGTGCTCTACGGCGTGACGATGCAGGAGCAGGGCGTTTCCAAGATCCTGCACATCCGCCTCGGCGAAATGGAACAGCAGCTCGGGATCACGGGCTGAAATATAACAGACAGAGGAAATTTACATGGGATTTTTTGAAAAATTGAAGCAGGGCCTGACCAGAACGGCCAACTCCATCGGAAGCGTGTTCACCGCCTCCGAGCTGGACAACGATTTTTACGACGAGCTGGAAGAGAGCCTGATCCTCGCCGACATCGGCGTGGAGACGGCGACGAAGGCCGTCGAGCGGCTGCGCGCGGAGGCGAAGTCACGCCGCCTGAAAACGGCGGAGGACGCCCGCGCCTGCCTGCGCGAGATCCTCGCGGAGATGCTGAACGTCGGTGATCCGGCGCTGCGGCTCGATACGCGGCCGTCCGTGGTGCTGGTGATCGGCGTCAACGGCGCCGGCAAGACCACGACCATCGGCAAGATCGCAAATCAGCTCCGCAGTCAGGGCAAGAAGGTACTCCTCTGCGCGGCGGACACGTTCCGCGCGGCGGCGGCGGATCAGCTCGAGGTCTGGGCGGAGCGTGCACATGTGGATATCATCCGGCAGGACGAGGGCGCAGACCCGGCGGCGGTCGTCTTTGACGCCATCGCGGCGGCCAAGGCGCGCGGCTCGGACGTCATTATCTGCGACACGGCCGGACGGCTCCACAATAAGCAGAATCTGATGAACGAGCTTGGCAAGATCTCCCGCATCCTTTCCCGGGAGCTGCCGGAGGCGTCCAGAGAGGTGCTGCTGGTGCTGGACGGCACGACCGGCCAGAACGGCCTTATTCAGGCAAAGCAGTTCCAGGAGATCGCGGGCGTGACGGGCATCGTCCTGACCAAGCTCGACGGCACCGCCAAGGGCGGCATCGTCATTGCGGTCGCCGACGCGCTCCAGATCCCGGTCAAATACGTCGGTGTGGGCGAAAAGATGGACGATCTGATGCCGTTTGACGCGGATGCGTTCGTAAAGGCCCTGATCGGCTGACGGAGGAACGGCAATGAAGGCGGTACTGGCAAGCAAAAATCCGCACAAGCTGGCGGAGATCCAGGCAATCCTGAGCGGTCTCGGCGTCGAGGTCGTGATGGAATCCGAGCTGGGATTGGACATCGACGTGGACGAGACCGGCACGACCTTTGAGGAAAATTCCCGCCTCAAGGCGGAGGCGGTCATGCGCGCGGCAAATATGCCTGCCATCGCGGACGATTCCGGGCTGATGGTGGACGCGCTGGACGGCGCGCCGGGCGTGCATTCTGCGCGCTACGGCCCGAAGGGCCACGACGGAACGGACGACGAGCGCATCGCGTTCCTGCTCGAAAACATGAAGGAGGTGCCGGAGGCGGCGCGGACGGCGAAATTCGTCTGCGTCATTACCTGCCTCTGGCCGGACGGACGGGAGATCGTCGCGCGCGGCGAATGCCCGGGACGCATTCTGTATGAAAAGCACGGCGCGGGCGGCTTCGGCTACGATCCGGTGTTTTATCTGCCGGAATACGGCATGACCTACGCCGAGCTTCCGCCGGAAAAGAAAAACGAGATCTCGCATCGCGGAAACGCGCTTCGGGAGTTTGTAAGACTCTATAAGGAGAAGCATTATGATGACAAGTAAGGAGCGCGCCGAGCTGCGCGCACAGGCAAACACGCTCGATACCATTCTCATGGTCGGCAAGGGCGGCGTATCGGAAACGCTCATTGCGGAGGCGGAAAAGGTGCTCGACGCGCGGGAGCTGGTCAAGGGACGTGTTCTGGAATCGGCCATGATGAGCGCGCGGGAGGTCTGCGACGCGATCTGCGAGCAGACCGGCGCCGAGGGCATTCAGGTGGTCGGAAACAGGTTCGTGATCTACCGCAAGTCGGAAAAGCTGGAACGCGAACGCAAGGCGCAGGCGCAGCCCAAGGCGCCGAAGCCTGCGAAGAAAAAGGTCAATCCCGTGAAGGCCGGTATCCGCAGCCGCCGCAAGGCGGCCAAGGAGGAGCGCGAGCGCCGCGACAAGTATTTCCATGACGCGGCGGTGCAGGCGGCCATCGAACGCAGAAAGCAGCAGAGCCGCGGAGAGTAAGGACGCCGCCGGAAGTAACGGAGGGAACGCTTTGGCGAAGATCGGAATTTACGGCGGAAGCTTCAATCCGCCGCATCTGGGGCATATCCGCGCGGCGGAGCAGACGCGCCGCCTGCTGGGGCTGGATCGTGTGATTCTCGTCCC